>Ga0194063_10000443_pt1 | contig 30711 bp, 34 predicted proteins | sample SepL3720m_MetaG_FD_155459 | JGI IMG/M metagenome (GOLD analysis project Ga0194063, IMG submission 155459) | Anoxic zone freshwater microbial communities from boreal shield lake in IISD Experimental Lakes Area, Ontario, Canada - Sep2016-L373-20m | ecosystem: Environmental > Aquatic > Freshwater...
CCTGCCAAACGATTTTTGTAAGTCTACCTCTGACGAGTGTAGACTTATTCGCAACAAATAGGTTCGGTTCACTTAAAACCTTGTAAAATTTCTATAATTTAGTTGTAAACCTTATAATCCATGCAGGTCTATATATGAGCGAATACATTAAGTAAATATGAAGGGTTGTGTCGTGATTCAGCTGTTTGGAAATTCCGAACAACTGCTGGTGATAGTGATAAATACGAATTTAAATGCTAGATTCTAATCATGATAAAGTTTAAATTAATAATTATCTCAGCGAACTCAGGTATAAATAGTGAGATAGTGCAACAACTGAAGTGAGATATTACCGCTGTTAATATCAAATTATAGTGAGATAATATTATTAGTTGTAATGAGATAGTGTGATATAATTAGCTTATGATTAAAACACCCGAACCAAACTATAATTCTAAGTTAACGGATATTATTATTCAGTTGGAGCATTTGCGTGGCCGTAGTGTTTCTAGTACAACTAGCCAGCAAACTTTTGTGCAGCTCAAGAACTTATTCCATATCATTGAAGCCCTATCAAGTGCGCGTATCGAAGGCAATCATACTACGTTGGCTGGCTTCGTAGAAAAACGTGCCGCTGGCGAACAAGCCGATGAGAGCATGAAGGAAATCGTCAATCTTATGAAGGCACTTGATTTCATTGACGAGCATATCGCTAGTACCCCAATTAACCATGACTTCCTGCTGGAACTTCACAAAATCGTTGTTGATGACCTAACACGCGAAGGCGATGACCGCGTTGGTGGCTTCCGCAATAAAGACGTATTGATTGCCAATTCTCAGCACACACCACCATCACATTACGATGTGATTGATTTAATGCGCGAACTCATCGACTACATAAACGACAGCACTAGCAGTCGCGATGAGCTGCTTAAGATCGCCCTCGCGCATCATCGTTTTGTATGGATTCATCCATTTGGCAATGGTAATGGTCGTACTGTGCGCTTACTTACTTATGCTATGTTATGTAAGAAGGGCTACATCGAGTCGAATGCGCTGCGCCTATTTAATCCAACATCGGTATTTGCGGGTGACCGTCATAAATATTACGAAATGCTAGAACTTGCAGATAAAGGTACAGACGAAGGGCTACTGGTATGGTCTGAATACTTCCTTAGTGGTATGAAAGACGAAACTGAAAAGACTCTGCGCCTTGCAGATAATAGTTTTGTGAATAACAAACTGCTCTTGCCAGCCATTTCACGTTTAAGTAGCGCTGGTGTACTTACCAAGCTAGAAGCTGGTATATTAGAGCGCGCGGTACGTAAAATGACTATTAAGGCGGCTGATATTGCCGATTTATGGGATAAAGATGTTACCTCCAGTGCTATCGCCAATCAAATTAAACGAATGCGCGACGCCGGCTACTTGGTTGCAGTAAAAGAGGGCGGCCGCGAATATAGTATTAAATTCATTGACAACAAGCTCACACGGCTAGTGCTTGATCAAATGGAAGTAGAAAAACTACTACCGATCCGTGTTGATAACCTTGCTAAAGGTGCAATGGAGTAGATGGTAAAAAAATTAGCAAGAATGAACAGGCTATTATCGAACACTAATATAAACAAAAAGCCGAGAATAGCCTCAACGGCGCAATAATAGTCGGATTATCCATACGGATGAAGCCAACATATTATTCCGTGGTAGTTATATTTTGTTAGTCCTCCTTAGGAAAACATACTAGGCCACAATACATTCGGTAATCGTCTATCTGCCCCTGCCAATCAAGAATAATTAAGCAAAAAACGTGAATTTCCTCAAAATATTCAACAAATTCACGAATTTTCGATAAAATATGCCAAATTCACCGTTAAAGCATTATTATGGTGAATTATATTCACCGTAGTATTGACATTTCAGTGAGTCTAATATATGCTCATGTTATGAATATAAATAGATATTTGAGCATCGAAGATCAACTTGAACCTGGGAAGACCTTAATTTTGTTTGGGCCTCGAAGGGTTGGTAAGACCACCTTATTATCTGAATACATGAAAAATAGCAAAGATAGCATCGTTAGCTATAGGGGTGATGAAATAGCCACCCAGCACTCATTTGAAGTCGCCGACAGCACTTCACTTAAGCCGCTAATAGGTACTGCAAATGTATTGGTAATTGATGAAGCCCAGGCTATACCAAATATCGGTCAATCCTTAAAGATCATCAATGATACTATGCCGGATCTTTCTGTTGTAGTAACAGGCTCTTCTTCGTTTGAACTTGCTGGTCAAATAGGCGAACCGCTTACAGGTCGCAAGACTACGCGATATCTATTCCCAATTGCACTTAATGAATTATTAGCAAACGAAACTGCACCAAAACAAAAATTTCAATCAATATTATCTCAGTTACTTGTATATGGAATGTATCCAAATGCAATAACTGCTGAAACTAACGAGAAACGTGCTGAGTTTTTGCGTGAATTAGTCGACTCTTATCTACTTAGGGATATTTTAGCTTACCAAGAGGTAAAGGGCTCAAGAACGTTACTACAATTATTAATTTTACTTGCATATCAGATAGGCAATGAAGTATCTTACACTGAACTAGGCTCATCATTAGGGATTGATAAAAATACAGTTGCACGTTATTTAGATTTATTAGAAAAATCATACATAATCTTTAGATTGGGTGGCTTTAGCCGTAATCTAAGAAGTGAAGTTACTAGAAAAGCAAAGTACTATTTTTATGACATAGGTGTTCGTAACGCTATTATAAATAATTTTAATAGTTTAGAAACTCGTAATGACATCGGCAAACTTTGGGAAAACTTTATCATTGTCGAAAGACTAAAAACACGGACTTATAATAATATTTATGCCAATCAATACTTCTGGAGAACCTGGAAACAAAACGAAATTGACTTGATCGAAGAACGAGATGGTAAGTTATTTGGTTATGAAATGAAATGGAAAGACAAAGCTATCTCTGCTCCATATGAATGGAAAGAAAGTTACGGTGAAATATCAGAATGGCATCTAGTTAACCCTATAAATGCTTTGGATTTTCTTAATTTTAAATGATGGTTTAAATATATAAAAAGAGCCCCCGCAAGGACAAAACCTTGAAGGGGCGATCTTCTATTGGTGATGTCACTAATATAGTACACAATAATTAAATAATCAATCAAAAAAGAGAAGCTTCCTTAGGCAATTAACCGTTTGGGGCACTTCTCGTCTTTATGCGTTCAATATAGCATAAGTTAAGTTATTATATCAAGGTTTGTTAATCAGTGAGCTAAAAATTAATCAATAGCATAAGCAATAACAATAAACACGTTATTATTGACACTTGACAAACAATAATGACGTCATTATTGTCATTGGCTAAAAATATGGTAGCTCAGCGTGTAGTCGATATGCCCTAAGTTATATCGCTTAGCGGAATTAATAACTTACTTTTTGTTGCCAGAAAGACTTTAATGATCAAAATTAGCTCTTTCATTACTTTGATTTTTTGTAGAATTACTAAATTTTTGTTCAATTTCCTCTAATAGATAAACAGTATATTCAGAACTGATGTCGTCTGTATAAAATAGGTCAGCATCAGAGCCATCATTCCGAAAACCAACACCATATTGATGTGAGCCGTAATAATCATCAATGGATAAAGCTCTCTGAGGCTTATTAGTCTTAGGGTTAATCGCAATATCTACAAATGTACTCATATTTATAATTTTTGTAAAGACGTTTTTTGTAGTTATTCATAATCTAATACATATTATACAGCAGATGACTAGTACAATATGATCAAAGATGTATGTACCCTTATGCGTTTGCACAAGAGTTGATCACATCACAATAAGTTCTACAATCGTTCACGAGCCCCTGCCAAACAGGACAAAACTAAAATAACAGATTAGAATCGGTTCGGCTTTTTCGAATACAATCTAATCTGTTTTATATTATGTCAAGTTTACCTCTGTTTAAAAAGTTCTACTATCGTCCTTGTTCCCCTTTATAAATTTTGAAATAGCATGTAAGATTGGCGCGATTGTGGCGCTAATATGGCGCGATTGTGATATAATCATAAGTATGTACAAGCCATCATTTGATACCACACCAGAACTAGTTAATAAACTAACGCAGATAGAGAATATTCGCGCCCAGGTTGATTATGGTAATATTTTACCTGAACGATTAGTAAATCTTCGTTATCGTGCATCAGTTGAGGCAACTCTTTCGTCTACATCAATTGAAGGCAATCCTTTAGATATTGAAGAGGTTGAAGCAGTTTTAGCTAAGAAATTAGTTGCTCGTTCTGCCTATCATATAAAAGAAGTTGAAAATTATAAAAATGCATTAGATTACATCTCTACCCGCAAACAGTCGGGGAGTGATATTACAATTGATGATATTCTATATATCCATAAGCTAACGACATCAGAGTTATTACCAGATGAGAAATCAGGTAATTGGCGCACTGGCCCAGTTTATGTAGTCAGTTATAAGGATGGAAAGCAAACTATTAAGTATACCGCTCCTGCCGCAAATAAGATTATGCCATCAATCACACAGTTGCTAGCTTGGCTTAATGGGCCTGCTAAACAATTATCTCCAGTTGTAGTAGCGGCTATATTACACTTAGAATTCGTCTCAATCCATCCATTCTCAGACGGCAATGGACGCACAACTCGACTTCTAACGCTCCTTTATCTAGGGCTGCGTAATTACGACTTTAAAGGAGTGCTTGTCCCGGATAACTATTATATTGCTGATAGGCCAGCATATTATGCAGCCATAGAAAAATCACAAGGTAAAACTTATCACTCAAAAGGCTTAAAAGTAGATTCCTGGATATCCTACTTTGCTACTGGTATATTGTACGCTGCTCTTGAAACACTGGAGGCAATTACTTTAGCAACAGTTAGCGATATATCGATTCGCGGAGCAAAATTATCAGATGACGAATTATCAATAATTAGTTATATTAACCAGTTTGGTTCAATATCAATTGAAGAAGCTTCAGGATTCCTCAGTCATCTACCTCGTCGCACTATACAAAGACGTCTACGTGGACTGGTTGACGCTGGATATCTAGATACATCAGGTGAAGCCAAAAACACAGTCTATATAGTCAATAAGCAGTAAGTTCTACAATCGTACACGAGCTCCTGCCATAACATTAAGTCGACAGATTGTCGGCTTTTTATTATGCTAAGAATTTCCATATTCAACCTCCTGTCGAATGTGTATATAAACTTGAGTGCCAAAAAGTACCAGCCATGAGGCTGTCTACCATATCTATAGGCTCACTATAAAAAAGATGTCGTCAATCATGAAACCGCTCAAAGATATCAGCCCCTAACACATCGCACTTGGCGATTGGCTGTTGTCTTAACGATAGAGTATGTAGTGCCAGTAGATAATAAACTATACCAAGCGGTTGTTTCGCCGCTCTCAGTTGAAGACCAAAAATACAAATTCCATGTCATACTCAAATTAAAAGCAGCTCCATTAATATAAGCTTGCATAATTTCTTTTTGAGTTGGTAAACGCCAGCCATTCCCTCTTTCAGAACATAATTGAGTAGCAGTTTTGCCACCAACAGCAATATTACTTGCAGCCGAGGCATCCCAGCTAAATGTAGTGTTAGTTATCAGGCTAAAAGTAACCGTGCCTGCACTATTTAGCAATAGATTACTCCATATAAGACCAGATCTGGGGTCTTTTTTTTCGGTACCAGCTATACCGTCGGTTGGAGTTGTCCAGGTGAGTGTATCGGTACAATTAGTATTTTGAGTGACTGGGGCTCCATAGCTATCATAATATTGTTGTGTTGGGCAATAGCCAGGGGCGTCAGTCCCAGTTTGCAAGGTGCGATCAGGGCCGTAAAAAGTTTTGCCTTTGTTGACATTACTAGCTGTAGCTGTGCCAGATGGTGTAAATTGAGCAGCTGTTTTAACTCGGTTCCAATACGTACCCCAATCTGGTGAGGTGGTATCACTACCATAGTTTGATGTTTGTAAATCTGTATATAGAGATTGGATATACGAAGTACTGTTGCTTTCAGGAGTACCGCTGGATTGTTCACCGTAGACGTATGAAGCATACATAGCTAGGTTAAAGAATATAGCTAAGACTAAAGATTTAGCTACTAGTTTGTAGGTTTTGTTTAGTTTGGTTTTGGGTAGTATATTTTTCATTGGTTAAAACTTGATATTATTTATTACCTGACGCAACGAACTGGATGTGAATTAACTTTAGCATCGGCATATGTATAACCATTGCTCAAAGCAGTAGCCCAAGAAACTGAACCACTATTTTCCGTCACCGACCAGTAATATTGTCCAGGTTGAACCAAATTGAAATTCGAACCGCCTATATAAGCTATCATTAACTCTTTCTGTGTTGGTAAGCGCCAGCCATTCCCTCTTTCAGAACATAATTGAGTAGCAGTTTTGCCACCAACAGCTACGTTATTAGCAGCTGAAGCGTCCCAACTAAATGGGGAATTAGCCGTTGTACTAAAAGTGACCGTACCGGCGCTATTTAATAGCGGGTTACTCCAAATAAGACCAGATTGAGGATCCTGTTTATTAGTTCCAGTTATACCATCGGCTGGGGTTGTCCAAGTGTATATATTAGTGCAGTTAGCTGTTTGAGTAACCGGCGCACCATAATTATCCTGGTACTGTTGTGTCGGGCAATAACCAGGGGCATCAGTCCCAGTCTGTAAGGTTCGATCAGGGCCGTAAAAAGTTTTGCCTTTGTTGACATTACTAGCTGTAGCTGTGCCAGATGGCGTAAATTGAGCAGCTGTCTTAACTCGATTCCAATATGTGCCCCAATCTGGAGCTGCAGTGTCACTGCCATAGCCTGATGTTTGTAAATTTGAATATAAGGATTGAATATATGAAGTGCTGTTACTTTCAGGAGCACCGCTGGATTGTTCACCGTAAACATACGAAGCATACATAGCTAGGCTAATAAATACAGTTAAAACTAATGATTTAGCTACTAGTTTGTAGGTTTTGTTTAGTCTATTTTTGGGTAGCAGTCTCTTCATCAGTTGAACCTAACTTTTATAACATCAAATTAACTTATGCTAATGGTTATATTTTAGCATAAATAAGGAAAATTTTAATTATTGCTATTAATCTTTACCACCTTTTCAAAAAATGGGACATCGGACAACAATAAGTTCTGCAATCTTACACGAGCCCCTGCCATAGAGTTTGTATTCAAATTCAATGAATATTTTAACTATATTTATGTTAATTAATACAGAAAACTGACTTATCGTCATTGACTAAAATTTTTAATATACGGTATGAGCCCAGAGTTTATATTTAAGACCCCATTTTAGCTGGGGTCTTAATGTTAACGAGATTTTATATTCCGTAATTTCTATTCTTTATCCATTGGCTTCATGAATAATGTTGCCAATGTCCATACCGCTGTTATTCCTACAACGATATAGATTATTTTGGCCAAGACTGAGCCTGCTCCAAATACACTATCGACCAGGTTGTAATCGAAAATACCGATTAATCCCCAGTTGATGCCACCAATTACAGTTAGTACTAATGCTACAGTATTAAATACTTTCATATGCACCTCCTTTATTTATTGACACTTACATTATACTCTTAATTATTGCCCTGCCAAGATGGCTTAATGCAATTTAGAGCCTTGAGCCATTAGATTATTGATGTTGCGATTAAGCAACTTCAGTTTTTTATATATAGTCCTCATGATACACTTTTATTATGATTGAATTTGATAATAACAAAAAAGCTATATTTAACCCCCAGAATTTAAACTTTGAAACTCCCGTAAAGCAGGCGATATTAGTATTCGACGACGATGTCTGGGAAGATTACATCCTGCCAAATAAGAATCTTGAGACCATGGAGGTTAAGAACAATCGTGGGCGAGTTTTTGATACCTATCGTATAATCAATAAAAATAACAAGCTTACACTATTAGTTTCTCCTTCAACTGGTGGATCTGGGTCTGTAATGGAGGCGGAACTATTAATAGCTAGTGGTATAGAAAAAATGGTTGCTTTTGGGACTTGCGGTTCTATGAATACAAGCATTGCTAAAAATACTTTAATAGTCCCAATCATAGCTAAACGCGAAGAGGGCACTAGTTATCATTATCTTCCACCTAGCGATACCGTCGAGCAATCAATCGAAAGTATTGCTGCTATAGAAAATACTTTCAATAAATATAAAAAAGATTATGAAAAAGGTAATATTTGGACAATAGACGCAGTTTATCGTGAAACATCATCTAAATTAGAGAAGTTGCAAAATATGGGTTATATAGGCGTAGATATGGAGCTAGCTTCACTTCTAGCCATGGCAAAATTTAGAGAAATAAAGTTTGCTGAGTTCTTAATCGCCGATGACAATATTGCTGGAACTCCAGAAAAACCAGATAAAGAAAAAAACCTTGAAGAATTACTAGACCTATCATTCAGCATCTTAGATAAGATGTAAGCAATAACGCCGCAGCTACATTTGCTAATCTGCCCATAGATCGTAAGAATCAAAATGGTAATATCTCTTATGGCATAATTTTTTTAGGAGGACAATACCATGAGTCTAGCAAAAGAAGCCTTTGAAGCAGCAATTAAATTAAATAATATACAAAATAAACGCGTAAACACAATATTTCAAAAATTAGGAAAAGAATTATCAGATAAAGTCCAAATGGATCATTACGGAAGATTATATTTGTTTGGTAAAAAGATAGCCAGTGAAACAACGGATGAAGAAATAATTAGTATTATTAATACTACATCTGAAAAAGATGATGATGGTTATATAAACTTTTTTGGTGAGTGGACTACTGAACCTAAGCAATAACATCATAAGCATCAAGTTTTAAGAATAAAAAAAGACATAAAATAATTATGCCTGTAATATTAATATTGGCCAGGGGAATCTCGAAAACCGAGACTCACCCCGACCTGAACCAATTTGAATTACTAGCCGTCGTGTCGCTAAGACAAATTCTTAAAGTCCGGTACCCGTTCGGGCCAAACTTTTTGACGGATCTTTGCTAACTTTGTTTTGATGCCGCGCCAACCATCATCATGCTCACTACATTGACCATTATGCTGATAGCACGCTGCGCTAGCACTCTCATTAAGTACCTTGCCAATGGCCTTATCCGACAAATCCAAATCCTTATGCAGGATTATGGATACCGCACATCTTGCATCCAAAAGGTAAGAATGGCGATTCTTGCCCAGAATATTAGCAACACTTATGCCGCAAACATCTGCCGTTGCCTGCAAAATATTATCGATGAGGTTATCTAGTTCTTCGGCACTTAGCCCATAAGCATAGCTTGTCTTTCTTATCATAAGTTCACCCCCCTAAAAAAGATTTGCGTTGCTTGGTTCAAGAGCAACATATTAAACTGCACGCAGCTCAATATGTCGCTCCCGAACAGTAATTCAAATGTTAAGGTTCTATCAAGTCATCATGTCACAGCACGAGTATTTTGTAAATAATTTCGCAATTACATTAGATAAGGGATTTTGCTTCAAAAATAATGGCCCCGTGGTGGAGGCCTTTTGGGAGAGCCTGTGAGAGCGGGCTTTTTTGATACACAATCAAAAAGCCCTAACTATTGCAGCTAGGGCTTCGTCAGTTCTTAAAACTTGCGTTTTTCCTCGTTATTAATCATCTTCTGATTTTTGTCATAAAAACTTTTTAAGCCGACTTGGTTAACCAAGGCTCCTTAGGCCAAATCTGACTTGGGCCTCCCCATCTAGGTTGTCTCGGCCGAATATCAATATGAATCTGAGTGCGCAAAAGGGTGAAACTTTATTGTATAATATACAAAACAATAAGATGAAATCTTTAATTATTCTTGTCGCAAGGATTCAATCGGGTTAATTTTGGCTGCTCGTCGAGCTGGATATAACGCCACCAACAAACCTACTAACATGGTAAATAACAAAGTCAGGCTGACAAGCAGTGGAGTGACCGAAAAGGCCTGTATTGCCCCTTGTACGCCACGACCGTTGGCAAAGTTAGTAAGTACCATATTTATAACTATCCCGCCAAGCCAGGCCACTACAATACCACCAGTACCACCCAATAGCGATAACAATAACGCCTCAAATATAAGCAGCCGTTTAACATCAGCTTTTCTAGCCCCCATAATAACCATCAGGCTAATTTCACTAGTACGCTCCAATAACGATATAGTCAAAGTATTAAACATACCAAGTATGGCTATAACCATACCGATTCCGCTAAAGCCGATGACTACATAGGTAAACACGGAAAATATAGAGTTAATCTCTCCAAGTGTGTCTAACGGTGACGCAGTAGCCAGCCCAAGCGATGAAATTTGATCACGAATAGTTGGTACATTAGCACGATCATCAGCAACCACTTTAGCTTGGCCGTATTGCTTGGCACCAGCATCACTTAAAACCTGCCCATTCATATAAACCGCTACGCCAGAACCGATGCTAGCAACACCAACGACTTTAAAATCACCACTAAAATCCTTGGCGGGTTGATTATTTAGCTCCATTGTAGTGCTAATAGTTACCTGCTGGTTAATAGCGCTACTGGCATTAGGCTGCCCAATTAGATCCAGCAATGATGCACTAATAATCACATCTTTGCTATTCGACAAAACACCATCGCCAGCCTCCATTTTTAGGGCACTCAGGCTAATATATTGGTTATCGGTGCCATACAACACTGCGTCGGTCATTGAGGAATTACTAGAAATTTTACCAGGTAAAATATACGAAGGGATAGATTTAGCGACATGATCAAAATGGCTTATTTTATCGACCAAGTCGGGTGTTAATGGCACAGTTGATGAATTTGGCGATGTCACATCAACCACCTCTATTGATTGCGAGCCAATCACGTAATTATCAACTGTCTGATGTAATCCCTCGGCCAATGAAACCAAAAATACAATTGATCCAACACCTATAATAATTCCACCAATCGTCAAGCCTGTACGCAACCGTTTTGACAGTAAGTTTTTCATAGCAATAGACAGTAAGATTACGGGCTCAATGACCGATGATAATCGTGCTGATTTTGGCTTATGGCGAAAAAATGGTGGTTTCATAATTTTAAGCCCTTCTCCATGTCAATTAACATCTTAATCTGGTGTTTTATAGCATCTCGAGTATCAGATGGCAACATTTTGCCAGGAGTTGATTCGGTTAATCCACCATCAACCATATAAAGCTGTTTGTCGCCTAGTGACAGATACCCAAGATTATGTGTAACAAGTATAATTGTACGACCAAAATCTTTTTGGAATTTTAGCAATAAATCTATAACCATATTACCAGATTTGGTGTCCAAATTGCCAGTTGGCTCGTCAGCAAAAATCAAATCAGTACCAGTTACTAAAGCTCTGGCCATTGATACTAATTGCTGTTGACCACCAGACAAGACCGTGGGGCGAGAATTAACGTATTCACTCATTCCGACCTGCTCAAGACTTTGACGAGCCACCGCAAGAGCCGACCCCTTTTTGCTACCAGATAGATACAATGGTAAAGCCACGTTCTCGATGACGCTTAGACTTTTGACCCAGTGGTTAGATTGATGAACTATGCTAATATTTTTAGATCGAAAATGAGCTCGCTGATCTGAATTTAACCTGTAAATATCTTGATTGGCAACACGCATAGATCCAATGGTCGGTGGTTCTAGCCCTGCCATAACATTCATAAGCGTACTTTTGCCACCGCCTGATGGCCCAAAGATAGTAGTAAAACTACCTTTTTTAATACTGAATTTGACATCATGTAGCACATTTACCGTGCCGCTACTTGTCATAAAGTGCTTAAAGATTTGATCGGCAACGATAATATTATCGTCATCAACAACATTGTCATATTTTTTTGTTATATCATCTTTCATAATCCAAATATCGCCCTTAGCGCATTGAATACAATGCTAAATACATTTTCGGTAGCTTGGCCAATAATCGTTGTTCTATCTTCTGATTCGCCAATATTGCCAGCATTATCTTTGGAAATAGCTTGTAGGTGAAATACCTGGGATGTCGGCAGATTCGATATGACCACGACATGATCAATAACCAAAGCAGCATCTTCAGATGTTTTAGAGCCGTAATCGCCACTGGACCCTAACCCATAGGCGACTTGAGAAGTAGCTGGCTTGTCAGTCTTCCAAGACACCACTATCTGGCCATTAGCGCTAGTATCGGTACCACGGATAGTCGGTTGCACTACCATTCCACTAAGCCGTGGTGGGCGGGTATCTAGACCAGTTTTAAATATCTGTAAATCGGAGGTGACAGTATTACCAAGCGCGTCAGTTGAATTAGCGATAATCTGATATGGCGTGTTATAAACGAGATCGCTAATAACCATACTGTGCTTAGTGGTCATCGTCGAGTTTATAGCCTCCTTGCCTTCAGAGAACGCGTGATCTTTTAAGCTATAACTAATTTTTGAGGTAGTCGGTACATTAGTCGTCCAACTAATTTGTTCTGAACTAGTTAAAGCATCAGGTACAGATTGGAATTCAACACTTGTAATTCGTGGAGCTGGTGGAGTCGTAAATGATAGACTGGTCAAATTAGTATAGACGTTACCGTCAATATCGACCGGGTCTAATCGATAAGTATAAGTGGTGCCGTCAACTAGATTGGCCAGCGGAATCGAATATGCAGAAACATCGGTCGAAGTATTAAGCGTCTGTATGGCAGCTGGAGAACCATTTGGACCATAAAATAGCTTGACCGAACTAGCACCATCAGTCGTAAAGTTAACGGTAGCGCCGTGCAGATTTATATCACTAGCAGCCACTTCGCTAATAGTTGGAGCTGGCAGAGTGGTAAAATCACCCTGAACTGACGTACCAGTATTTCCATCGCCGTCAGTCCACAACACCCGATAATAATATTTGGTACCAGCTTCAAGGCTACTTAACATAATTGTATGGGCTGTATTTTGAGTTAGATTCGAAGCGCCAGTTGGGAAATACTGCTCGCTAGATGTTCCATACTCAACCTGTGAATTACTGTTTCGATCAGTTGTCCAGGTAATAGTGGCTGTTTTTATGGTGGCTACTACATCGGGCCCAGATGTCAGTGTGGCGGGGCTGGTAAATTTACCAGTTGGATACATACTAATCGCTGAGGTATAAGCTCCGCAATTATTGGCTGAATCGCAGGCTTTAATTTTATAGTGATAAGTTTGCTGACTTAAACCAGAATCAACATAACTAGCACCAGCCGTACTGGCTATATCGGTGTAATTAGTGCCGTCAGTTGATCGATAAACATGATAATTAGCAATACCAGCTCCGACCGTTGATGGTGGTTGCCACGAAATTGCTAGTTTCCAAAGACTATTAACCTTAACGCTAACATCAGCAATAATTAGATCCAGCGGAATACCAGGTGCTGGAGTATTAGCCGTAAAGGTTATATTAGAGGCGGTAGCATAATTTATATTGCCAGCTTCATCTTTGGCTACCACATAGAAAGTATTGTCGGTCGGTACGGTAGCATAAGCACCAGCCTCCAGTGAAGTCACCCCAGCTGGCGTAAATGTACAATTGCCGGCCGTTGGTAATATATTGACGGTGTAGCAATAGGTTATGTTACCCGACGAGCCTTGATATGTGGTGGGCGGTAACCAAGAGAACGCAAAGGAGTTCACGGTATTAGTTTCAGGCGTAGCCGTTAAATTTAAAGGCGACGACGGTGCGGTAGCATTAATCTTTACAACTGTCGTTGCATAGGTCGCAGATACATTGCAGGCACCGTCCCAAGTTCTAAAATAAATGACATTGTTGCCTTCTTGAAGATTGGCAAAATCTGGTGAGCTTTGCAAAGTGTAAGAACCATTATTAGGCAATAAATCAGTACAATCCTGAGCACCAGTATGGTTAGTTCCATACCAAGTACCGCTGCTGCCAATCTTGTATTGCAAACCAAGTATTGTGGATAAATTATCGATGGCGGCATCAGAGCCGTTTGTTGGCCAAGTTAAATTAACAGCCTTGTTGGATACAAATTGTGATGGAGCACTGATATAACCTGGATTGACAGGGACAACATTATCAAAGTTAAATTCAAATTGAGCCAGCGAACCGATATAGGTATTACGGGCATTATCTATAGCCAAGACATTTATATAATACGGCAAATCAGATGGCAAGAATCCCGCGCCCATATAGCCAGCCGTCGACAGGTCAATATTTGGGCTGCTAACCGCAAATTGACAAACCCCGTTTGTATTCAGTGGGCTAGTGCCCAGGATACCCTTTGCGGTTAGTGGATTGCCAGTTGGGTCTTGGCCAACATACAGACAATAACCAGCGATATCGGAACCACCGACGTTGTCAACTCCAGCCGTCCAACTAAAGTATGGGTTAGTTCTAATCCAACCGTTATTGGCTACAGATGCGCCGCCATTGCTTTTGTACAACTTGACATCAGATGCATTGGTTATTGGTGATGATATGTCGGGGTCGTAACCAGTTGCTAGGACAGTGCCAAAATTAATCCAACCAAAATCGCTGCTCCAGGCATAGCCAGAAAATACACCACCGCTGACTGTTACATTAGCCCCATAACTGTTGAAATAGATATATGAATTGTCAGCTAATACCTGGGCAGCTCCAGACACTACGCCAGTTTTGCTGACCGATACGGGGCCGTTCGGATTGCTACCAAAATTAACCCAACCAAAGTCGGCGCTCCAGACATAGCCGTTCATTTGTCTGGTCCAGTTGCTAATTGTTACATTACTGCCGTATGGCGAATTCGCAAAATATATATCTTGACCGCTGCTAACAACTGTAGCCTGGCCAGTAACGGGGACAAGATCCGAAGCCGAGGTCGGTTTAACAAGGCAGAACACCGCGACCCCAATTACCAAAACCAGGCTAGTCATCAAGAAAATACGACTATGGCGACGATATTTCCAAGATCGCCAATGACCATATAACCTAGAGAGAATCAAGATACGATCACGAAACCGCATTGTAAATTTATGCCAAGCATCAATTAGCGATTTTAAATACTTCATAGACCACCAACTCTGGCAGTAACACCTATAATCTCATGTCTGTGGTGATCAATGATATTCATAATATCTGCGGGTAGCCCTATCCTCGTCTTATTAGTATTAATAATAGCATTAGAAGAATGATAAAAACAACACTTATGAGCTATCATCTTATGATTGGCTCCAATTTAATACCAGCTTTTTTACTCATTTTTTGCCTTAGGCCGTAACTATTAGCCCACATTGCGTGGGCAGAATAGGAATGGTAGGCTTTTTGATTCATCTCCTTATCTGCTTCATCCATGCTGCTGCGCCAGCTACCAACTACTCTTTTTCTAACCAAAACATAATCTGGCCGTATGACATATCCCACAAAGTCTATGCCAGTTACAACTGGTCTAATAAATACTTTGTTGGGGTGAACAGTTAATTTAAGTTTTTCGTTAACAAACGCCATAATCTCTAATTTATAAAGTTCCAAACTGGCTCGATCACTCGCTAAAATTATAAAATCATCAACATATCTTAAATAATATTTAATTTTTAATGTGTGCTTGACAAACTGATCCAGTTCGTTCAGGTAGACATTAGCAAAAAATTGAGAAGTTAAATTACCTATTGGTAGGCCTATGCCATCTCTGACAGTAAATAGCGATTTATCTTTAGGTAATTTATCAAATAGACTTTGCTGGCTTTGAATCTTGGGTGGTACGCTGTGAGCACAATCATGAAATATAACTATTCTGCTCAGCCATAGAATCTCTTTGTTTTTGATTTTTTAGCTATTAAGTCATATAAAATCTGTTTATTAATGCTTGTAAAAAAGCTTTTAATATCCATTTGAAGGTAGAAACCTCCCGTGGGGATTGTATCTTTATTTAATGCACTCGCAAAATCTTGCAACCTAAGCATCGCACCGTGCGTACCCTTGCCCTTACGGCAAGCCCAGGAATCATAGATAAAAATCCGCTCAAACTTAGGTGACAGATAATTATATAGCAAATGATGAACAACTCGATCACGGAAATCAGCTGCAAAAATTTCTCTTATTTTTGGCTTTTGGACAATAAAAGCGATTGATTGGGCTGGTTTATAAGTACGATTTTGCAACTGGTCGACCAGTTGCAGCAGATTCTCCTCTAGGTAATAACTAAATCTTTGTTGATATAATGTTTTAGCTTTCTTTCGGCGGCAACTAATATAGGCTTTGTGCAAATTTTTGAAAGTAAGGTAAGTATCCATTGCACAACGCTCCTATTTAATTTTTTAAAATGGCAAAAAGAAAGGCACCCCACATTACCTAACGCACCGAACAGAGTAGGCAGTCGCAAACGTATTGTTGTTCGTGTTGCCATTGTTCAAGTTCACGTTCCAGGCATTCGTGCTACTGTTCTGAGTAGCACTCCAGAAGTTGTTGGACGGAAAGCTAACTACCTGCTGCCGACTTGAGTTACACCACCGATCATCCTTGACAAGCAAGGTAGAAAGGTTTGAGTTTATTCCTCTCGCCAAAGAGTAGGAGCGACAGCCGTAATGGGGCATATTTCACCTGGTTATTAGTTGCCAAAATAACCAGTTCTGAACTGATGCCTTTCTTTTTTTTGGGCGTCTTGCGAGCCCACTGGATAAAACAAAAATGATATATCTTAATTAAAAGTTGGCGTTTTTTGCGTACATCCAGTGGATTAGCAATTAAATTATGTTATGCACCGCTATTATTTTTGGCCCAAATATACCACTTTCCAAATTGCTTAGATATTTCGACTAATTGCTTGAAAAAATATTCATAGCTTTTTAGGCTCATTACTTTTAAATCATTCAACATTCGGCTCTTGAATTTAATTCGTTCTATATCTAGGGTAGCTTTTTGCAGGGCGGCACCTTTATCGGCACTGCTATTAGCGATCACAATTTGGTCCAGCATATCACTCAGTAAAGATTTGATTTCACTAGCCAAACCATATCTGAAATCTTTAGGGAATCCTCGGGCTAATTTGAAAAAGTATAAGTTCAATTCGTAAGTATTTTGATACACGCTAAGATGGTTATATCGAGCCATTATCACCCCTATCTTTATAAAAATTTCTTTGACCGCCTCCGGCGGTAATGGTCAAATAATCAGATGACCCAACATTACCTAACGCACCGAACAGAGAAGGCAGTCGCAAACGCATTGTAGCTCGTGTAGCCATTGCTCAAGCTCACGTTCCAGGCAACCGTGCTACTGACCTGAGTAGCACTCCAGAAGTAGTTGGACGGGTTCGTCAAGTTAAAGAAGCTTCCATCGATATAGGCTAGCATTAATTCCTTTTGGGTTGGTAATCGCCAAACGCCACCGCCGTTCATACTTGAACACAAAGTGATAGCGGTTTTATTGCCGACAGCGATATTGTTAGCATGTGATGCGTCCCACGACCAAGTACTGCCACCGCTAGCAACAAATGCTGCTGTGCCGGCGCTGTTTGCCAGATATTTGCTCCAGATCAGACCAGTTACTGGGTCTTGTTTGTCATCACCAGTAACTACCGATGATGGGGTTGTCCAGGTTATATTGTTTGTACAGTTAGTAGTTTGGGTGACAGGTGCGCCGTAACTGTCATGCCAGGCTTGGGTTGGGCATGGGGCGGGAGCTGGGTAGGTACCGGTGGCTTGTGTTCGATTGTTGTTATAAAATGTTTGACCACTTTTAACCTGAGCGGCAGTAGCATTACCCGAAAGTGTGAATTGACTGGCAGTAGTAATTCGGTTCCACATAGAACCTAGGTCTGGGCTGTTGGTGTCGGACCCGTAACCAGAGGTAACTAGCGAATTATAAAGACCGAGAAAGGTTGAGGTTAAACCATTATCTGACCCGCCTGGACGGCTTTCAGCCCCAGCCCGAAATGAGATACCAGCAACCGCAACAATTGCGATAATCACTGACAGGCTAATTGCTACCATTTTGAGGCGACGATTTTTAATGACCGCAAATTTGCCCAGACGCCCCAATCTGGGTTTTGGCGCTTTAGGGTTGTCAGTACTGGTTGCGTTATATTTAATCATATGCCCTTCCTATCAGATAAACTACTAAGTATAGGTCAATTATACTACAAAGCTAAAGCTTTGATAGGATATTTTGTAAATATTAAATTTGTCTTTGGTATTTATATATAAAAAGATATTGTTACTTTGCGTATATTTAAAATGTCATTGCGAAAATAGTCTAGAATAATTTGTCTTTGATCGGCTGAAACGATGCCAATAAGAAGATCCATTTAATTATTATTTTCTAGCCATTTATGTCAGATCACATCTGACTCTGGCGAGTAGTTTGACCTATCAAAAAGAGCTAGCCCATCATCATATTCCATAAGTTCTAAGAGTTTGAGCTATATATTTTATACTTGGAATATTAATACATAATGTAGTGAAGGTATATAAACTGGGAGCTAAAAAAACAGTATCTTTAAGTATTATATCCTCCCTTACTTATGCCACAACTGATGAGATTCACCAGCTATTTGTCGCCGGAAGAAGCTGTGAACTTCGAGATGTTATTATCGACACTATCGCAAGTGGCCTAGGTATAGCAATATTCTTTTTGATTTATCATTACAGAAGCACAAAAAAGAAAAAACAAAGTAAGCATATTAAATACATAAAGAAGTATATAAAAAAGAACAAAGCTAAGCTATACAAATGGGCTAGTCGAGCAATAACAACCACCCTTATTTTTACCTATTTTATCGCTATTCTTTCAATTATCAGCACCAGGATAATACCTATTAAATACCTTGGGCTTTGTATCATTATCTCTTCAATTCTTGTACTTGGCATAACAATCGCAAAGTTAAGAGGGAAGCTATCGCCTAAAAAAGACATGGCACTAGTTATTGCCTCGCTAGTTATGATCATAATAAACCTTATAGCTATCAGCGGCAGCATTGCCACATATTCATTCTTTAATAACATTCAACAACGAAGCTATATGATCGAAGAATATAGCCTAATAGCTAAAAAAGATAATAAGATAGTTATTAATAAATCTAGTAAACAAGCTATTGGTATATTATCTACAGATATCAATAACAACCTAGTTAAAAATGAGTTAAAGAATAAAATAAACCCAGAGTATAAACAGTACCCTGACTTAACTAGCCTAACTGTCGCTCTAGACAGTAGGGAGGTAGAAATGGCGGTAGTTAAAAATTCGCACCTCCTGCTACTTCAAGAAAACTACGAAAAGTTTTATCAAAGTATTGAAGTTATATTAAACTTTCAAATAAAGCTAGAGACTACTAGTAAAGCCGCCACATTAGATATTACAAAACCATTTATCATATATATCTCAGGCATAGATACTTATGGTGGTATCGATACAGTATCAAGAAGTGATGTAAACATTCTTGCTGTAATCAACCCACTTTCACATAAGATACTACTAGTTACTACTCCCAGAGACTACTATGTCCAGCTAAATAGTACGACTGGAATAAAAGATAAGTTAACTCACTCTGGTATATATGGAGTAGATATGTCCGTAAAGACTCTCCAAGATCTATATAACACCCCAATAGATTACTATCTTCGAGTTAACTTCTCCTCACTGACCGGTATTGTCGATACCATCGGCGGAATTGATGTTAACTCAGCCTACGATTTTACCGTCGGCAATGACAGTTTCAAACAAGGCATTAACCATCTAGATGGCCGCCAGGCATTAGTATTTTCTCGGGAGCGTCATTCATTTGCTGAAGGGGATAGAACCCGCGGGCAGAACCAAGAACGTGTCATAGAGTCTATAATATATAAACTTAATAACCCAGGTAATTTAGTTAAGTATCAAAAGATAATGGAATCGCTTAGTGGTATATTCCAAACCAATATGAATCCTGCCGATATGACATCTATTATTAATAAACAACTAAACGATATGTCTAAATGGCAAATCGAATCTATTAGCGTAGATGGCATAGGTAGCTACAAACCAACCTACAGTATGGGTAACTTACCGCTATATGTAATGGAGCCAGATATTGATTCTCTGACTGTAGCAAAACAAAAGATTCTAGAATATCAACTAAGCCATTAGTTAAAGATACCAACTAACATAGATTAAGCTAGCTATTAACATGCTATTGTTTATCGTGCTACAATATGGTTATGCAAAGAATAACTTATCAATCTCCAGCTAAGGGTGGCTTCAGCGATATAAGGTTGCGCATAATATTATTCACGTTCCTTACGTTAGGCCTATTCCTAACTCCGGCTTTAGGCGCAGTAACGGCCTTTAGTGTTGTCATCATATTCGGAGTATTTATAGCTAGAAAAATAGCAAAGTTTCAAAGCACCAACTCAAGATCTATTTGGCGACATCGTCAAGAAATGGACAAATTATATCACAATAGCAAAGACGCTGAATTTATAGCAAGAAGATTAGCCGATCTAGACAGAAAAGATGCTAGAGAAAAAGCGAAATCAGCTGAGACAATTACTATTAATAGCAAGAAGCTTGCATTAAACTAAATGAAATTCTTAAAGGTATTAGTTAAAATAATATTCTGGTTACCCTTACTTCTAATCGCACTGCAACTCTTCTATATAATTTATTCTACGATCTTTGGCATTAAGGGCGGTTGGTTCGGGTGGGGGCCTGATTCTGTCGGTATTGATGCTTTGACGTTATCTTGGTATATGGTTAGTGCAGTTGGATTTTTATATTTGCCATTTGTCATATACCAGATGCTTTATCTATATATAGCAAGAGATAAATTATTTTTTAAACTGTTTATTATAGAGATGGTAGTTATTCTAACACTTGAATTCCCATTACTTTATCAAATTGCAGCTAATGCAAAATAAATCAATAGTTACAGTCACGCTAGACTTTTAAATAATTAAACACAGAAAGTATTAGGAGTAAAAGAATATGAGAAAAACATTAGTAATAATTAAAATAATATCTATTGGCACTTTAATATTATCACTATGTGGTTTTCTATTGTTTCTTGAATATCTCGGAAAGTTTCCGATTGAGCTATTTGGATTATCTATTGGAGGTATTTGCTTAAGTACAATGTGTTTAATTGTTAGTATTATACTAATAGTAATTCAAGACAACAAAGTTAAATAGCCGGGCCATTTAATATACCCGAATCCCAGATAATTATAGTAAATATACTATTTTTGTGATTATATATAATTAACTAAACATAGGCTCAAGATAAGGGAGGTAAATATGGAACAAGGCGGCAAATGGAGTATTCAGAAAAAAGTGTTTCTAGTAATTGGGATACTTGTATTAATTATGGCCATTGGTGGGGTAGCATTAACTATATTTAGCACAAAAGCTACATTTAATAGCTATTCAAGTCTAACGCTAAAAGCCATGAAAGCTAAACAAAAAGAAAATATAGATTTTCTAGAAGTTATAGCCGAACAATTTAACAATGAGAACGACTTTTATCCAAGCTACAAAAAAGACCTGACAGAAATGGCTAAATCTATAGGGCTAACTAGAACAGTCCCAATATTAAATAGCCCAACCGAAAAACTAAAGGATTCTAATGGTCAAGATGTGTGCTGGTATCAATATAGCAATAGCTTAAAATCTTCAGATGGCGGCAGAATTCAATACTGGGATTATGATAACAATAAAATAAGTACTGAAGTCATATATATTGGTAAAGCTACTAAAGATTCCAGTTTTTATGACCTTAAGTAGTCATATATGTTAATTATGTCAAAATAATTATATAATTAATTCAACTAAACGTAACCATAAAGGAATAATCGTAATGGACACAGATGACAATAGTAATGATAGTACCTCAGATTCAACTCCAATAATAGACAGTTCAGACCAAGTAGCAACAGTAACTACTAGTGAGGAAGCTGAAGTATCAGCTCCTATGGCACCAGCACCACAAATGGAAGCTGCTCCAAATATTTCAGAACTATCTTCACAAGCAGAACAGCTAACACAGCCAACACAACCAGATGCAATCCCTTATACTAATACAAGTAGCGTTCAGGAACCAATTCCCCAAACTCCAGCTCAGCCAATTATGCAAACCCCAGCTCCATCTCAACCAATGATGCAAGCTCCTATAGCATCAACAAAGAAGAGTTTTCCAGCTAAACTCCTAGTGATTATTGGATCCGCTCTGCTAGTTCTTGGTGGTGTCGGTGTAGCTTTATGGATATTCGTATTTAGTGGCATGCCATTAACTAAATTTAGCAACAACGACTATTCAGTTATGGTGCCAGCCTCGTATGTTAAAACTGAATCTGGCGAAGAAGCTTTATTCTTAAAGCCAGGCACAACAGTTGATTCAAATGGATCTAGAATTAGAATAATTGTTAACCCAATGACAGACTCGGGTGACGAAACTTTAAGTAAAGAATATATAATAACAAGTGTCAATGACATGCTAGAATCCGAAGTAAAAAGATCTAATAGCGCAGATAAGTCTACTGATAACCCTAAAGAAGAAATGACTTCTACAAAATCAGTAAAAAATGGTGTCAACATTTGGATTGCAACTAAAAACTACATTCCTATAGATAAGATTGTCGGCAAACAAATCCAAGCAATCTATCTAAAGGACTTTAAGATGGTTGGTGTTGAAATAACTATCCTATCAGCAGATACAGACCTTGCAGCCGCTAAAACAAAGATATTAGACTCAGTCGTATTAAAATAATAATAAATATTTAACATTATATATCTAACTTTCAATTACCGTTATTACACTTGTGCTAAAATAAAAAGTAATAATAAGGTTTTCTAAACACAGGGATAAATAATGCAACCACAAGATCCTCAACAACCAACTCCAGTACCAGTTGTAACACCCCAACCTATTAACCCGGCTCCAACTGCCGTTCCAGCTACTAGTTCATTGCCGCCGAGTAAACCTGCTATGTCACTACAACAGATTATTAAGCGTAAAAAAATCCAAGTTATATTAATAACGATTGGCGCTTTTTTATTGCTGATTCTCTCCGTAGGGATCGGGCTATATTTAACTACCGGTAAAGAACGGTCACTAGCTGACAAATTCGTAAATGATGTATCCAATAGCAGGATAAGCGAAGCATATTCTCAATTTTCAAATGAGCTAAAAGCTGTCCAAAGTCAGTCAACTTTCGAAGGCCAAGTTGAAGGCGTCGACCTAAATAATACCTGTAAGCTAGAAGTTAATGGCCTAGAAACTAAATCAACTGAGATCTATGGCACAGTTAAGACAGTAAGCGGAAGAGTCTCATGTAATTCAGGAACTGATGAGCACATTGCAAGCTTTTCATATAACAAAGAAGGCAAGTTATTAGAATACTCCATAGGCGCTTAATTATTAAAAGTAATAAGGAGCTATATGAATTCAAAAAAAGCGCCCACAACAATAATCAAATCAAAAGGTAAAAGTGGGATTAATACCCCACAAATAAGAACATCCGAAAATACTTACCAGGTCTTCAATAACATACAGCCCGTTAAAAAAAGTAAGAAAAAGATCATAATTATCGTAGCTTCTATTTTATTTACAATACTAAGTCTATCTGCGGCTTTATCTGGATATTTTACAATGGATTTTAATATATCAAGCAACAATAAAATTACGTCGGCTCTTAAATCAAAGCATAACGAAGAGTTTAAGGTAATAAATACATTTGGTAAAATAATCGGTAAAAGTAGGATAGACTCATATTGTTATCCCGTTAACAATAAAGACCTAATATTTCAGGCAACCTACGAAGAAGATGGATCCGTAACAGATAATTATTATTATAGTTTATTATTTAAGCAAGCAGATAACTTAATAGCCCAAAAATTCCAAGAGAAGTCGACTGATGTCGTGGCACATTCCTCTTTTTCTAGTGAAAAAAATATTATACCGATCAGCAAAGAAACAAAGATTACCGACTACATCAATACCAATAAGCCAAAGTTAAATGTTGTCAATCTAGTAATCAAAGATAGCGTAGCTTCTAACAAGGAGTCCATCACAGAAATAATTAAAAATGTATATACATCCCTAAAGATAAATGCAAATTATAAAATATATATTATTGGATCAGAAAAATTCGAAGAATATAAAAACACATACATAAAAAGCCACCCAGGTTTTAACTCAACTGCAATAGAAAATTACGACGTAAAAAACAAATTCGCCATAAATATTGAAAATGGACTAACAAACGAAGTCGAAGATTATTATCTTAATAATTAATAAAGCTGTTTTATAGAGATTAAAAAAGGCTAAGTCAACTAACTCACATTCAACTATTTTAAATATCATGGTTTAATATAGTCAATGACTGACATATTGCTAGTAGTACTTCCAATAGCCCTATTTACGGTAATAGGGCTATTGATTGCTAGTTTAGTTAAACCAAATCTAAAAATTAATAAATTGATTTTCAAGTCTACAAAAAGAAAAAGACTGTTTATTTACTATGTCTCGTTAATCCTAATAATATTTGTCGCTATTGGCATCATAGCTCCAAAGCCCGAGCCAATTAATAAAGAGGTTACTGCAAGCCAATCACAGATTAATGACCCAGTTACTACGCCTAAACCAATCAACAAAGAAATCGTTAAGCCAGAACCTACACCTCTATATAAAGTAGTAAAAGTTGTTGATGGCGATACTATCGATGTAAATATTGACGATAAAACTGAAAGACTTAGACTTATTGGAATAGACACCCCCGAAACAGTTGATCCCGGAAGCCCTGTGCAATGTTTTGGCAAAGAGGCTAGTGATAAAGCTAAGGAATTGTTATCAAATAAACAGGTAAGGCTGGAGAGCGATAAAAGCCAAGGCGAACGAGATAAATATAGCCGCCTTCTAAGATATGTATTCCTAGAAGACGGTACTAGCTATAACAAGTACGTAATTGCTGAAGGCTACGGCAAAGAATATACCTATAGTAGCGCCTATAAATACCAGGCCGAGTATAAACAAGCCCAGATAGATGCCCAATCCCAAAAGAAAGGTCTTTGGGCTGCATCGACATGTGCCGGCGATACAAAACAAACAGCTAGCTCTAACCATGCTCCAGTAGCCCCGATAACAATCACTCCAGATAAACCGGCAGCTTCGTCAAACTGTGATCCTAATTATTCACCATGCGTTCCAATATCCTCTACAGATTTAGACTGTAAGGATATAGGTTTTAAGGTAAAAATCATAGGGACAGACATCCATAATTTTGATGGCAACGATGATGACGGACTAGGTTGTGAGTCATATTAAAAAAACTATTGATTTAGTTATTTACAAATCGCTCAAAGAAAATACTTTTTGTGTAACTTCTGAATCGCCAAGTCTGATCCCTTCAGCTGATTTATAATCTCTTTGCTTATAATTTAATACTGTTCCAACTATATCTATAACGCTATAGTCCTTAAATGCATCAGATGGGAATAATTTAGTAATCTCTCCAGTTCTAGCATCAATATACGAGACTGAGCTTGAAATACCAGTATGATAACCTTGACGCTTATAAGTGGAATCATTATCAGTAAAGAAATAATAGTTATTCCAGTAGGAAAAACCATCAACATATGCGCTAAATTGATAAGCCTTTTTATTATTTAAATTCAACAAAGTCATACTATTCACTATGTCGGTGCCCCGACCGATGAGAATATAATCACCGTTAATCATTCTAATACCTGAAAAATTAAAAGGAGGTTTATCAAATTTGTAGTCATCAGGAAATATGGTTGCAAAATTACTAATCCTATCAACTACCATAAAATTACCAATTGCATAATAGTCATCTGAATTATCTTTTGTCTTAAAATATACATCATACTTATCATTTGGATTTTGATTTAGCTGATAAGCTCTAGATTTACCAACCTGATCATCTGGATTTATGTCGACGTCTACAACTTTGCCAGAAGCATCTATATAACCTGGTTTCAATAGAGAAAAGGTCCCACATTTGCTAACATCATCTCCACTAGATAATATATTACTATTGCCACATTTATTAGAATGGTCTGATAATATTGCATCACGTATAACAAACATGCCTGCGGGTAGCCAAACTGCATAAACCAAAATCCAAATAATTATCCCAACTACAGACAATATTAATCCAGCAAGAGCCATATTGTCTTTCTGGTTAGCTTTTTTAGATTTGAATAATGCTACTAAACAAACAACAACCCCAGCAGGTCCAAACAAAAAAGCCAAAACCAAACCAATAACACTTAGATTATTGCTATACTTAGCAGGCGCTGCTATCTGGCTACTAACGCTTTCGTTTTTTGGTTTAGAATTACTTGAGGATATGTCCGCATCGATATCGTTATTATTGTCCATATTGTATTATCCTTTTTTATATAATAGTTAAGCTAATTTTATCATATATATTGACAGTACATTTAAATCAGCTACAACTTAAGCGTAAGTAATAATTACACTTGTGCTAAAATTAAAAGCAGAAGTATAAACTATTTGATTAAGGAGAGCACATGCAGCCTCAAGAACCTCAAAAACCACAAACTAATTCGGTTAATGACCAATTAAAAGTAGCCGGGTCACCATCAAGCAGCCCAGTAATTTCACAGACTCCCATAAATAACCCAATAAGCCCTATTGCGCCAATTAAAAATAACCATACTAGATTGATTATCGTCATCGCTATTGCTGCAGTACTAGTACTTTCAACAGCTGGCGCTATATTTTACTTTCAAGTAGCCAATAAGCCAGCCTTAGTCGTTGAGGACAAACCAGCACCATCGGATAAAATTGTCACCCCAGAAAAACCAGTCGTAATCCCAGACGGAGTGATAGCAGAAGTCACAATGCAAATTAAAGAATGGGGGCTAAAAGGAACCTATAACTCTGATACAAATTTAGTTTATGAAATACTATCAGCAGAAGATAAGGTAGATTATATAAATATACACCCAGTGAATTTTAAAGAGCAAGTATCTTGTGGCGACGTTACATGTGCCGGTTTTATACAACGATATGATGGAGACGCAGATTACATGAGAGGTACAACAACCGGAGACACTGCAAATGTTGAGTCCTATTACAACAGTAGCGATAATATGAACGAGACTAGTATATATAAAATGAAAAAAATTGGGGATCATTATTTCAAATATTACGGCCCAGCTCAAGGAGTACCTAGCGAACAAGCTACTTTAGATAAGTTAATATTAAACATCCAAGAAATATTTAATAGTCTAACGGAAATTTAGTAAGGTAACTAAACATTATGTCAGTTAATGAAGAAGCAGCAAATATAACCGATGAGCCAGTAATTAGTAGTGACAACAATAAACTTGCCCCTCCAGCTACTATAAATAATCCAAATACCAATTACGGGTTCTTTAAGAACAAAAAAAGATTTATCATTATAATTTGCTCTGTATTTATTCTAGCTATAGCTTTATTAGTAGTTAGCTTGTTAATTAAACCTCCTCGTTTAACCGAAGATCGATTAAGAACCGAGTCCTTGAGCTACCTTAAAGAAAAGTATCATGAAGATTTTGTCATTAAGGATATAGAATTCGGTATAGATGGTTGGTCAGATTACATAGATGGAATTACAGCATCGGCTCTTAATAGTAACGATGAATTTTCGGTTGAATGGTATGAAGAAAATGGCGGAGTAGCGTTTTCTGATTCATATTACAGGCTGCTTATTAGAGATGACTATAATGCTTATCTAAAAGATACTTTAGAGAGTTTAGATATAGAGGCAAAAGCCTATATAGATACTAGGGACAAAAGCCAATGTTCAGCTAAATTGACCAAAGGGGTACCATTAACGAAAATATATGACTTAGCTAACAAGGATGTTTTTTATATAAAAATATATACAAATTCAGAAGCTGAGGCAAAAAAGGTAGAGCAAAAATTACCCCAAGAACTTGTAAAAAGTAAATTGGTTTCGATCTTAAGAATAGTTGCGTATGCAGACAAAACATACAATATAATTTCTAGTGGTTTTACCGTTAGTGATGACAACCCTATGGAAGATGTCCTGTATACAAATTATAATATTAGAATTAACTCTGACTTAGAAATTAAATACTAATATGGACAGACGAAACCCGGACACCTACACAATAGAGCAAAAATTTGAAGATATAAATGAAATTGAAATTAGCGATGAGGGCCTAATTCAAATGCTCGAATTGATTGGCGATTACGATAAAGACTATTTTTGTATATTATTTGCTACGTTTAAAATGCTCAATAAATTTAGTGAATTGACAGAAACCAATGGATATTCGGATTGCATACTAACGGCCAATAATGAAAGATTTGGCATCCATCACCTAAACCTCTCAGTTGCTATAGATCGGGGGGAAAGTGGACTATATATTAATTACAGTGATATTAAGAAGATTAGAATTAGAAAATTCTTAATATGGCACACCATTAAGGTCAAAGTTGTTGATGGCCAAAAATTTAAACTTCTCATATCCAGTAAGGTTATTCGAACCAAAAAACAAGAAGAAAATTTAAATAAGCTAATTAGCTACATTAAAGAAAAATTTAAAAAATAGAACTTAAAAAGGCCAATAACTACATAAATTCCATGAGCTGCACATCCAAAGCCTTAGTTCATATATATGGTTATAATAAATAGCCAATGAAGTTATTAGAAGCATCAATAATACAGCAATCCCTAAGTTAACCAGCCCTCGATTAGCATTGTAATTAATTGGTAGTATATTCTTAGCAATTAAGCCAAATAACCCTATAGGTAGTAATGCAATTATTGGCATTAATATGGACAGACTATAGTAATTATCCATATCCCTGTCAGCCCCAATATTTAATAGAAATATACAACCAGCTAAGTAGATTATTCCGAAGAAAAATACAGACAATACTTGGAACTTCGCATAACCACTAGATAGTATCTTATTATTCTCTAAAATCTTAAAGATATTATGATTAATAATTATTAAACAAATAGATAATAGTACAAACCTTTCTAGCAACTCAATTTCAGAAAACCAACCACTATTTATTGTATGGCGAATATATAGACCTACAACCGAACTAAGAACAAGGGGAAGAGCCAATAACATTAAGATATTTAGTTTCTTTAAATTTAACTTATCTTTAACCATCTTAAACTTATTATAACAATAATTATGCTTATGATAATAGGCAATATGGGCTTATAATATAAGCAATAATACAGCTAATAATAAAAAGGATAATAATGATGCTGAATAATAGTAAATTATTTAAAAACAAGAAAGCAATATTTATAATTGCCCCTTTACTGATCCTAATAATTTTAGGCCTAATTATATTTAATCCTTTAGATATGATTAGATCCCATCGAGAGTCAGGCCCCAACAGCCCAGGCTTGAATTTAACAGTTACCGATTCTAATGGATGGTCACGGGAACAACCAGAGCCAGAATATTATAATTATCAGATTAAAGAAGGCTATACCATCACCCAAGATAGGTTAGGTCAAAGTTATAAGTTTGTAATTAACAAAATTGGATCTGATTATATTGAAATAAGTTTACCAAATGGATTAACCAAAGTAAATTCAAATGGCACCAAAAGCTTAACAGCTGTAGGGCCAAAAAGCTATACTTTAAAGTTTGGAGATGAGATGTCTTTTGAAACCCAAATGACCGATGCCGGCAGTGAATTTAAATTCAAATACATTAAATAAAATGGAAATCAAAAAGGCTCGTCATAGACGGGCCTTTTGAACAAATCGATTACTATTGCTGACTTCTTCTACCAATAAAATACAATCCCGAAAATTACGAAAATCAAAGTGGTTACAGAGAAGTTTGTGATAGATACAGTAATTTGCCTATCATTATTGATAAGTTTCAAATTATAGCAGATTCTTGCAAGAGAAATAACGATAAAATATGAGGCGGCGATTAATGCTAAAACAGCATAATACCTTTCATTTTTTTCAACATCTCTTGTCAGATACATGAATGAAATTACGGATAGAATCGTACCTGCATAAGCGGCGGCTAACCATTTGATCCTCCAACCGTACTTGAGCGTATCCAGCAAGAGGATTGTTGATTCTTCTGCAGCCGAAGCCGCTTCATACACAAACAGTTGATTAATCTGTCCATTGACTAAATGTGTAGCAGAAGGGAATTTTCTTACGTAGTAATAAAACACCCATTTTCTGGCAGCATCAGTAGCAACTTGATCAAGCTTGTACTCGTCTTTCAAGTCGATCACGATAACCTCCAGCTTCTCTTTTACAAAAGCGGATAGTATTTCCATATAGTCAAATGCAGGGCCCCTTAAGATTTCTTTCTTGCTCTTCTTTCTCATTTTTATTTCCTCCAAAATAAAATATTTACGCGTCAGGCGTAAAGTCCGGCTGCATAGATATTAATTAGTAGGTAATCATAAGCAGCCGTTCGCCAATTAGAGTTAATTAGTAAACGTGCTACTTATGAATAGAAATGAGTTGTATAGTAATCTGATTTGTTAAATATCTCTTTTAACCCGAGCAATGCTCAAAAGTCAACTGATAAACCAGATTATATCATAATGCTTGGGCTAAGTCAATATCAGCGTAATAACTCACAACCTTTGCAACATAAAGCAGGTCATCCTAAACTGTAAGTATCAACCAAACAAATAAAGGAGACCTGCTATGTCCTATTCTACCAACCCTAACCTACCAAAAGCGAGAGCTTTG
>Ga0194063_10000444_pt1 | contig 30695 bp, 29 predicted proteins | sample SepL3720m_MetaG_FD_155459 | JGI IMG/M metagenome (GOLD analysis project Ga0194063, IMG submission 155459) | Anoxic zone freshwater microbial communities from boreal shield lake in IISD Experimental Lakes Area, Ontario, Canada - Sep2016-L373-20m | ecosystem: Environmental > Aquatic > Freshwater...
TTGATTATTTGTATATTGTTTATTAATTACCGATTATAAATATAATAGTTTTTGTTTTAATTTATTGTTTATTATGTCTCAACTTACAGAAGATATACTATCAAAAATCGATATTGTAGATATAGTCTCCAAATATATTCCTCTCAAAAGAGCTGGAAGTAATTTTTCTGGTTTGAGTCCATTTAAACAAGAAAAAACACCATCTTTTATCGTATCTCCTCGTAAACAAATTTTTAAAGATTTTAGCACTTGATTATGAGGTAATGCTATAACTTTTATTATAGAAATTGAAAAAGTTGATTTTCGAGATGCTGTAAAAATATTAGCAAAAGAAGCTCATATTGATCTTAGAGAATATGAATTAAATCCACAAAAGATGGAAGAATTTTCTGATGAAAGAGAAAAAATAAAAAGAATACACAAACTAGCACAACAATATTTTGTACAAGAATTAGCAAAAAATGAAGAAGCAATATGATATTTGAAAAATAAAAGAAATTTAAATGATGATATTATAGAAGAATTTTGAATATGATTTGCTCCTGATAGTAATTATTGATTGGTTCAATTTTTAAAATCTAAATGATTTAACGATGATGATATATTACAATCATCATTAGCAAAAAAATGACAAAATACGGACTCTTATAGCTTTTTTAGAAATAGAATTACATTTCCCATATTTGATACTATGTCAAATATTATTTGATTTGGAGCTAGAGTATTGAATCCCAAAGATACTCCCAAATATATAAATAGTTGAGATCATAAGGCTTATGATAAGTCAAAAATATTATATGGTTTAAATATAGCAAAACAAAATTTGAATCTTTTTGATAAACTTATTGTAGTGGAATGATATATGGATGTAATTGCTTTGGCTAGATTTTGATTTAAAATATGAGTTGCTACTTGTGGAACATCACTGACAGAGGATCATATGAAAATACTAAAGAGATTTACTGAAAATGTTTTTTTTCTTTTTGATAATGATGATGCTTGAGAATCTGCCACTTTTAGAGCTTTAAAAATTGCATATCAACAAAATATTTTTCCAAAAATGATTGAATTGCCTGTTTGATTAAAAGACATAGATGATTTAGCAAATCAAGAGCATTGAAGTGAAACTTTTGATACTATAATAAAGAAATCAAAGGACTGATTTTTGAGTTATTTTAATATTATAAAATTAAAAAAAGATATAAGTTCTCCAATAGAAAAACAGAAAGTGATGACAAAGATGTTTGAACTTATTTTAGCTGTTGATAACTATGCTATACAAGATCATTATATTCATGTACTTGCTGAAAATTTATGATTTGCCTACGAAATATTAAATGCACAATTTAAAAAATTCAAAAAAACAGATGGTGCTTTTGAAGTCAAAAATAAGTTAAAAAAGAATGAAGATACAATATACCAATTGGATAGGGAAATTATATTTGCAGCTCTGTTTTATCAGAATTTTGTGTATAAATATATCCAAGATGATGAAATGTGGAAGTGATTTTTGTGATTGTCAAAACAAATCTGAGAACTATATACTTGAAATATATTGAATAGGGTATTGATTTTGGATTTACAAGAAAAAGAAATTCAAGAACTTGATGAAATGCATATATGGCGGGAAAGCCAACTTGATCAATTTACTGATGAAACAAAAAAATATTCTTTAATAAAGAAAATAGTGTGAGCAACTTTGCAGTCTTATTTGCAGATTGTTCTTAAAGATTCTAAAATTTCTAATGAACAAAAAAGTAGTTTTCTTGAATTGAAAAAATTATTTTAGATTTTAATATTATTTATTAGAAAGGTAAGTCTTCGTCTTGTTTTGCTGATGTTTGAGACGGAGTAGATTCTCAATTAGATCATTCAATTTTCCATGCTCATATACTATTGTACCATCTTCAATTATATTCTCTTGCTCTAAAGTTTAGAGAAGCTTTGATTGTATCTCATACTTTGAAACCTTTGATTAAAGAAATTTTTTCACCAAAAAGATCTATTGCTACACTAGATTTGTATTGTCTATCAGAATTTTCTTCCAATACAAAATCCAATTTTGGAGTTTGTTTTTCTCATACTTGAGTTTCTTCTCCCATAAAAGTAATTGTTCATTCAAATATCATTTTAATATTGTTCAGTAATAAAAACTAATTCCATTGTATTTATACCATATTCCTAATTATATTTCAATGGTATAAGTAAATGCTTTTGCTGTCTGATTTATATTTAATAATTTAACTGTGATTCACTTTAATTTTTCTTTTAAAATTTGCAATATGAATTTAAAATTATTATCTATATATCAAATTATTGTTAATTACTTGGTTTCTTTATAAATTCTTTTATTATTATTAGCATTATTCATATATTTAATAGTATATCAGCTACATTAAATACTGGAAAATTTCAAATAGAAATAAAATCTCTTACTCATCATAAAAAAATTCTATCTATTAAATTTCCTAGTGTTCAAGCTATTAAAATACTTAATATTTTCCGTGATATATGTTTTATTTTGAATAAATATGTAAATATAAATAAAGCAGCAATACTTATTATAATGACTATAAATATATTTGCTTGCATTCATCGAGATATTCATAGATTGAATACATGACCGATAAATTTTGCATCTGATAGTAAATTTTGATTATAGAAAAAATATTTTGTTATCATATCCAATACAAGTAGTATTGTGCTTAGAATGATTGTTTTAATAATCTGTTTTTTCATCTTAGTTTAATATTCAAATAACTTCTATATGGTGTGTTTGTGGAAACATATCGACTGGTTGTAAGTTTTTTATTGTAAATCAATTTTCTATAAATAGTTCAATATCTCTGGCCATTGTGATTGGATTGCAGGATATATAAAGTAATTTAAAGTCTGATTCTTTTTTAAGTTCTCATAAAAAATTTATAAGATTTTTGTGTAGTCATTCTCTTGGTGGATCAACCACGACAGCTCATAAATTTTTTATCTTTGATTTTAAATCTGGGTTGGTATTGAAAGCTTTTTCGCTTGGAGAAGCCAAGAAGAAACAATTGTCTTCTATTCAATTTATTTTAGCATTGTGTTGTGCATCTATAATAGCATCTTCTACTATTTCTATTCAAACCAAATCTGATCAAATTCAATTTTTTAGTAGACTTATTCATATGGTTCATGTTCAACAATATAGATCTAATATGGTTCATTTTACATATCATAACATTTCTTGTGCTTTTGAAAATAATTTTTGTGCTCAAAATGTATTTGTTTGAAAAAATGAGAATGGAGATATCCTAAATGTAGTCTCTGTTTTTTCTGCTAGATTTTCGTTTAATATCAATAATTCATGTATATATCCATCTCATCGTAATGTCTTGCTTTCTGATGTATTTGATTTGACAGTATCTGCAAGTCAGTTGTTGTAAGTAATTACAAAAGTTTTTATGCTATTTTTCAAAAATTCATCTTTTTGTAATAATTCTAAGAATTCATTCCGCTTGTCATTATATGTTTTTTTTAAACTATCTTCAAAAACTGACAAATTAACCAATATTTGATCTGTATTTACTCATTCTCTAATTACTAAATGACGAAAAAATCATTGATGAGTCTTTTGGTCAAAAACTGGTAATCATGAATTGTAACAAATATTTTTCATATATTTAAAAACTTCATTTGCTTTATCTGATATTAAGCCACATGACTCTATATCTACTATTTTACTAAATTCTCATTGTTTATGAAATCAAATATTCCGTCTGCTTTCCAAATTTTCTTTTTCTGAAATATAAACTCAAAAACTAAACTCAATTTTATTTCTATATCATTTCTCTAGTGGGGATCATATTATACTTAGTATTTCTAACTCTGGAACATGTTTTTTTACTTTTTCAAATCAATCTTTTACAATTTCATATTTTAGTTTTAGTTGATTTGCATAGCTCATTATTTGCCATTTGCATCATCCACATCATATTTTATATGAATTTTTATTTTCTTGACTAGCTCATATAGGTATAAAATAATGTGGACAAAAAACTTCTCAATCTGCTAGATCTTTGTTATATTTTACTGTATTTATAATATGTCATTCTATGTAGTCTTTTTTCTTTTTTACTACCTTAATATCTACTGTACTCTGTGGTAAAGCTCATCATTTTATAAGTACTTTTTTTCAATCTGGCAAAGATCCAATACCGACTCAGCCGTATCAGATTTTGTAAATATAGATATTGTTGATTATGTTTCAGCTTTTCAATGTGAAAATGTATCAATGTAAAAGCGTAGAAATATAATGAGATTAACTAGTTGTTCAGTTTTCTGTATTTACAATTACAGTATCTCATTCGTTTTTATTTAATGATACCATTACTTCGAGTCCTGTTTCTATTGTAGCTGGTTTTTTACCTGCTTGTGCTCTGTCTCATTTTACTCAAGGAACTGTAGATGTGATTTTGTATGTTACTGTAGTGGGTAATATTACTCATATTACATTTCATTCGTAGATCATAAGATATACATCCAGATTTTCTTTTAGATAATCCACAACATCATCTATTTCTTCTTTTGGTAAGTCATACATTTCTCAAGTATCATTTTCCATAAAAGAGTAGGTATCTCATGAACTGTATAAAAATATTGCATTTTTTGTATTTACTTCTGCTTGTTCAAGTATTGTTCAAGCATTATATGTGAATACATTTGTTTTAGCGGAAACGATATCTTTTACTTTGAAAGAATCTGTTGCTCATCATCTTCACATGTGAGTGTGTGACATTTCTGTAACTCTAAAAAGTTTTCCTTCGATTTTAAGAATCGTTCATCTTTTTACTTCAGATGTACTAATTTTTACCATAACAAAAAAAATAAACAAATAAAATATTGTGTTTGGATTCTTATATTGATTTTGATGTAAATAACAAGATTTTAATAGGTTGAAACTAAAGTGGAATTGGTTATTAGTTATTAACTATTAGTTATTTGTTATTATATTTTAGTTATTATATTTTAGTGATTATGTTTCTAGCTGTAGATAAACCTACTTGAATATCGAGTTTTGGTGTAATTAAAGTATTAAAAAAATTCTATTTATGACAAAAAATCTGACATAGTGGGACACTTGATCCTATGGCTACATGATTAATGATTTTAGCTATATGAAAAGATACAAAGAATCTGACTCAATTGATTTGACTCGATAAAAGTTATATTACTACTATTGATTTTTCAAAGATGAGCGATACTTGGGATATGGAATATTGGGACGAAATGATAAACTATGAATGTGAAATTAGAAATTGAAATAATTGAATATTGATTGACCAGAAATTTTGTGAAGCACCCAGTTTAGATAAGATAAAAGATAAATTACAGTCTTTACTTCCTTTATTTAATTTACCTGTGCCTGCATTTAGTGCAAAAAAAAAGAATTGAAAAAGGTCTTATGAACTTGCTAGAAAGGGCAAACAAGAGCTTAGCTATAAAGAAATGAAGATTTATGGATTTCAAGTATTGGAATATAATTTTCCTGTTTTAAAAATTAGTTTAGATGTTGGCTCTGGTACATATATTAGATCTATTGCTTATTGGCTTGGACAACAATTTTGACTTGGATGAATTTTGACTGATCTTAGAAGAACCCAGATATGAAATCGAGAAATAAATAAAATGGAAATGCAATGAGTAGAAAATAGTTATATTAAATTTTGTGAAATGAGTATAGATTAAATATTTAAAAAATACATATTGACATCTAATTGTAAATATCTATACAATAGTTAATTTTATATGCTAATTTTTTTTAATGGCAAAAGAAGTATTAATAAAAGGAGAACATTATGAAACAGCTAGTTTAATAACTAAAGAAATTTTGGATGCTGGTTGATTTACAGAAGAACTTGAATGCACATCTGATAAACATGTATGTTTAACTGATTGAACAAGAAAATTAATATTAGAGGTTTTGTGAGATAAAAAGAATCCCCAAGACTTTAAAATATACGAAATTAATTAAAGATTATGTTTGCTAACAAAAAATCATATGCTTTTGATTTTGATAGTAATCTTGTATTTACACAAGATACTATTTTTTTGTTGAAAAATAGTTGATGATCTTGGAATAAAGTAGAAATTAGTCAGCAAGAATTTGATGAAATCCAAATAGATAATAAAAACTGGAGACGATTGAATGATAATCCAATTGATTCTTTGGTGAATTTTAGAAAGCCAGGAAATTATAAAAAAGCATTATTAGATGCTCTGGACAATAATATGAAATGACCTGCGCGATGAAGTTTTGTAGAAGCTAATGAGAGTGCATCTCCTATAGCTATAATAACAGCTCGTGGTCAATCTCCCAATGAATTAGAAATTTCTCATAAGTTATTGATATATAAATTTTTTTCTACAAAGGAAAGATGAAGTTTAGTAGAAAATATGCAAAAAAACTTGAATGTTGAGCTTGATGAAAAACAAGCTATTGAACTATATTTAAAAAATAATTTATATTTACCTGTAGAATCACAAGAATTTCTAGATATGTCTGGTACTAATTTGGAAATGCCTACAAAAATCAGAAAACATGTTAGTCTACAAATATTTGTAAAACATGTACAGAACTTATTTTCGATTTATAATTGAAAAGAATTTATTGAAAATCCTGAGTTTAGTATGTGATTTAGTGATGATAATTTACAAAATTCAAAATCTATGGTAGATTTTATAAAATCTAATTTATCTTTGAAATATCCTAAAGTTAAATTTTCAGTCTATGATACAAATGATTTTAAAAATGTTAAAAAAATAAAGATCTAGATTATATCTTCTAAAAATTTCTTTAATCTATCTTGAAATTCATTTTTTACTATTTCTTTGGTTTTAAACCATATTACTCATATAGGAGTTTTGGAGCATAAATGTGTCATATCTTGAAAAGTAGTTCTATCTCCACCTCATCACATAGTACAATAGAAAATTATTTTAGACGGAAGATCTTTTTTATTCTTTTCTAGATATGTTCTGATAGCTACTGCCATTGTAAAATCTCGTACTGGAGTGCCTATAATCAAAGTTTCATAATTTCATGGATTTAATTTAGTATCTTGTATTTCTGTAAGCTTTTTTAGTGCTGCATCTTTGCCAGCTCATAAATATCAAAAGACTCAAGATCTATCTTTTTTGTCTATTATTTCTTCCATATCACAATTAGTTAGTTGTTTTATATATTCTCAAACTTTACGAGTTATTCATGTTCTTGAATAAAACACTAATAAAATTTTTTTATCCATTGCGATATGTTAATAAATAAGGTATATTATAATGCTTATTTTTTTGTTTATATATTACAATAATAAGTAATAAATATTTAAATCTTATGATTATTTATTTTTTTAATCATTTCATTTACTATCTCTTCTGGAGTTTTATATGAAAATATCTTTATATCTCAATATTTTTTATAAATCATATATCTTGCTTCTATTTTATTTTTCTCTTTTTCGTAATCTAAATTAAATCATCTTAATAACTGTCTTTTTACTACTATATCTATGCTTTTTTTAATAGATTTAGATGGAAGTAGTAGTATAGATATTCAATTTTTTTGAATTATTTCTAAATGTTTTTTTGTTAATTCATTGGTGTATGTCATAAATCAAGATGATACCACAAAGATATATTCTGCACTATATTTTTTTAATAATGAAGAAAATAATTCAGAATTTTTTTGATAGTATTTTTCGTATCATATATTGTGTATATAATCTCAGATATTTCCTATAGTTTTCATAAACTCTTGATCTAAATCGATTAGTTTTAATCAAAGTCTATCTGCTAATATCTTTCAACTAGTAGATTTTCAAACTCATCAAGGTCATATGATAAATATATTCATAAGAGTCTGATTTTGATAAAAATTCTTTATACTGAACTGTAACCTCTAGTATAATTTCGATGTATTAAAAATACTTAAAATTTTCGTATTTTTATTGCATATCAATATAACTTGATTTCTAGATATTTCTAAATATTATTCAAGTTACTTTATTTTAGTAAAAATACTTAATTTGGAGCCGATACCTTCATTTCTTAGACCTGAAAAATTGGAAGATTTTGTATGACAAGAACATTTGGTAGGTGAATGAAAAGCTATCAGAATTTTTTTGGAAAATGGAAAAGTTCCATCAATGATTTTTTGGTGACCTCCATGAGTAGGTAAAACTACTTTGGCTCTTATTATATCAAATGTCATTAAGGCTGACTTTTACAAAATGTCATGAGTTACTAGTAAAAAAGAAGACTTAAAAAAAATCATAGAACAGGCTAAAATAAATTCGCAATATAATACACAGACTATAGTTTTTTTGGATGAAATTCATCGTCGAAATAAAGCTCAGCAGGATACATTACTTCCTTATGTTGAAAATTGAAATATTATTTTGATTTGAGCTACGACAGAAAATCCTAGTTTCACTATAAACAATGCATTACTTAGTAGATCTAGAGTTTTTGTTTTTGAAAAATTGGAACATGAAGAAATACTTATGTTTTTGAAGCAAAATTTAAATAAAATCCAAGATAATTATATTAATATAGAAATTTCTGATGAAAATCTTGAACTTATAAGTAAGCTTGGTAACTGAGATCTCAGAAATTCATTGAATATATTTGAATCTGCAATATTGATTAGACAAAAATGAGAAATTACAGAAGATGATATTTTAAAGGCATGACAAAAGGCTATTTATTTTGATAGAAATTGAGAAGAACATTATAATATTATTTCAGCTATACATAAATCGCTTCGCGATAGCGATTGAAATGCTGCTTGTTATTGGATTCAAAGGATGCTTATGTGATGAGAAGATCCTCTTTATGTTGTGAGGAGGTTACTTCGTTTTGCATCGGAAGATATATGACCAGCCGATAATAATGCATTATTATTGGCAAATCAAGTCTATGATGCTGTTGCAAAAATATGAATGCCAGAATGTGATGTTTTTATTTTTCAGTTGGCAATGTATCTTGCAAAAGCTAAGAAAGACAATACAGCTTATATGGTAGCTATTAAAACCAAACAAGATGTGACAAAATATTGAAATTTATGAGTGCCTATACATCTTAGAAATGCACCTACAAAATTTATGAAAGAAATCTGATATGGGAAATGATATAAATATTTCCATGATGATGCTTCTGCAAAAGATCAAGAACATTTTCCCGATGAACTTAAATGAACAAAATATTTTTAGAAATTAGAAATTATAGATGTGAAATTATAAATTAAAAAAAGTTTATATTATGCTGACTTTGATTTTTTGATTTTGAATTGTTTTTGCTCATAATCCTAGACTTGTTTGGAATAATTCAAGTACTCAAGAAAATCCCATTTTGGTTTCTCAACCAGAAAATTCACAAGCTTTCTATGCAGAATTAAAATGAAATTCAGATTTTTATAAAATAATTTCCAATACTGGTTTTTTATTGTATTTATCTCTTACTGTACCAGCTATATCTTCATCTGATAAGGACTATTGAATGATAGTAAAAGATAATTTATGAAATCTATTGATAGATATAAGTTGAACAAATTTAAAGTGGACAGAATTTTATGAAAAATTTGCTTGAGATTTATATTACCAATGACCATGATTTGAAAGACAAGTAAATTCTTGAGTTTATTATATTCAAATTTATAGTACAGATAATGTTTGAAAATATGCTTTGGCAATATGAAAACTAGAGAGTCGACCAATTAATGAAATAGGCAATACATTCAAAAATTTACCAGCTTTGAAATCTTATTTTTTTGAGAAACCTGTCATTACTATGTTTTATAATTATATTTGATTATCTTTATTTTTCATTATAGTGTTTGTTGTCTTGTTTATTTTGTTGATAAATAAATTAATAAAAAAATTTAAATCATAAATAAAAATATGGATATTGTTTATTGGATAATGCACCTACCGGCTGATTTTTTGCATAGTTTTGGATATCTTATAATTTTTTGATTGGTATGAGTAGAATGAATACCTCCATTGTGAGTGTTTTCTCCATGACAAACCGTAATGCTATTGGGTGGTTTCTTGGCTAGGATGTGAGTGTTTAATATATTTGTTTTGATTTTTATATGATTTGTTTGATCTTTTTTGTGAGATCTTTTATGATATTTTATGTGAAAAAAATTATGATTTCCTTTTTTAAATAAATATTGAAAATATGTTTTTATCAAAAAAGATGGTTTAGAAAAAGCAAAGAATATGCTTGATAAACATTTTTTTAAAACTGTATTTTTTAGTAGATTTTATGGTTGGACTAGAGTAATTACTCCGTTTCTTTGTGGAGTGTCTCATATATCTTTATCTAAATATATTTGGGGTAGTTTGATGAGTGCTTTGTCTTGGTCAGTTTTTTGGTGAGTGATATGATATATATTTGGTCATAGTTATGAACTTATATGAAAAAATGTGTGAAGATTTATGTTTTTTGCTATGATCTTTGGTGTACTTATGATATTTATTTATAGATATGTTAATAAGAAAAAACATATATTTAACAGAGAATACATATATACATTGATAGCAAATCTTTTGTCTGTAGTTATACTTGCAAAATTAGCAGATGAAATAGCTTGATATCAATCTATCGTCCGTATAGATAGTATTATAAATATAAAAGTTAATTTATTGTCTAGTCCTTTGTTAGATAAAATAATGTTTGCAGTAAATAATATATGAAATATCTATGTAATGATCTGACTCAGTATTTTGTTTTTGATTTATTTAATTTACAAAAAAAAGAAATACCATTACTGGTTATTTATGCTTGGTAGTGTCTGATGATTTTTGATAGATGTCTTTATGAAGGTTTTTATAGGTAGGCTTAGGCCAGATAATGCATTAATATTTTTGAGAGACTATAGTTTCCCATCTGGACATACGACTATGGCTACTATACTTTTTCTTTCTGTGTGGGTAATATTTGAAAATGATATAAGATCCAAACGAAATCAACTACGGTTTTTTTTGTTGTGTTTTGTTCCGATAATTATAATTTGATTTAGTAGGATATATCTAAATGTGCATTGGTTTAGTGATGTGATGTGATGATTCTTTTTGTGAGTGTTTTGGATCACTTTTATGATACTTATTTTGAGATTTATTATGGCAAATAAACTTGATGATAGTACAATAGATATACCATAATTGAAATGTTTAAATTAATATATTTAGTAGATTCCGGCTGCAAAAAAATATCGCCGGAATGACAGGTAAAAAAAATTATTAGTTTTTAGTTATTAGATTTTAGTTGAGATGTATAAGCCTAGTTATGAATTATTAAAAAAATATGCTGATGTTTTGGTGAAATTTGCTTTACGAAGTGGAGAAGGAGTGAAGAAAGATGATGTGATTTTTATTCAACTACCAGAATGTGCAAAGCTATTTTATTTACCGCTTCAAAAATCAATATTAGAAGCATGAGCTCATCCAGTTTTTGAATATATTCCTGATGGTGTGGCGAGACATTTTTTTGAACATGCCGATGATCAGCAATTGGGTTTTTATCCTTCTCATTATTTTCATGGTAAGGTAAAACAGATGACACATATGATTAGAATACTTGCAGATGACGACATGTATCATTTGAAATGAATTGATCCCAAAAAACTTTCAAGTAAGATGATTTCACATAGACCGTATTTTGAAAAACGTATAAAGAAAGAAAATGAAGGCAAAATGACATGGACTGTTGCACTTTATGCTACTCCCGCTATGGCAAAAGAAGCTAAAATGACTTTAGAGGAATATCGAAATCAGATTATAACTGCTTGTTATTTAGATCAAAAAGATCCTATAAAAAAGTGGAAAGAAATTATGAAAAATATTGAATCTGTAAAAAATAAACTTGATAAAATGAAGATAGAGCGAGTACATATAAAGTGAACAGATGTGGATTTGAAAATTAAAATATGAAAAGATAGAAAATGGGCTTGATGATGAGGAAGAAATATTCCTTCATTTGAAATATTTACATCGCCTGATTGGAGATGAACACAAGGTTGGATAAAGCTTAATCAACCGCTTTATCGTTATGGTCAGATGATAAAATGAATAAAATTAAAATTTGATAAATGAATTGTAACTCATTTTGAAGCAGAACAAAATTGAAAAGTATTTGAGCAAATGTTGAAAATACCGAATATGGATAAACTATGAGAATTTAGTCTCACTGATTCTAGGTTATCTCGTATTACAAAATTTATGGCAGAAACATTGTATGATGAAAATATAGCTTGAAAATATGGAAATACGCATATTGCATTATGAAAATCATTTGAAGAATGTTACAATGGAGATATAAAAAAACTAAACAAAAAATTCAAAGATAAAATCTGATTAAATGATAGTGCTGAGCATGTAGACATTATCTCTACTGCAAATAGGGTAGTAACTGCTACTTTGGCTAATGGGAAGAAGAAAGTGATTTATAAGGATGGAAAGTTTACTATTTAAACAGTTATTCTAAAATCTTGTCCTCATTGATAAAGAAGGAGTGGTACGAAGCACAGGAGCCTGCCTGTCGGCAGACAGGGATTTATAAACGTTATTTATGGGGCTTTTCCCGCCCCAAACCCCAGGACCAGTCTTTTTGGCTTGATCCAAAAACACTGGACAAAAAGATCAAGTCACACAAAACGACGCGTTGTGCGACAAATTTGCTTAGTCGATGTAATCTTTCCAGTAATAAAATCTTATGAATTATTTTTATAAATAAGTTTACTTATGCAAGATCAAAAAATTCGAGATGTGATTATAGTATGATGATGAGCTGCAGGTTTGTTTTGCAGTATTTTTGCTGATAAAAAACTTGATAAACTTATCTTAGAGAATTCTAAGAGAGTCTGAACCAAAGTATTACTTTCTGGATGATGAAGGTGTAATGTAACTAACATACATTTAAATCCTGATACTGATTATATATGAGACAATATAAAGCCTTTACCTAGTATTTTTCATAAACTTTCAAATCAAGATGTAATAAATTGGTTTACGGAAAAATGATTACCCATGCATGAAGAAAATTATGGAAAGATGTTTCTTGATTGTGAAAAGTCTAGTAAATTAGTTGATTTACTTGTGCAAGAATCAAAAGATAATAACACAGAAATAAAACTTGAGCAATGAGTTATGGATGTAGAAAAACAAGATGATATATTTGTAGTTAAAACACAAGATAATGAATATTTGTGTAAAAATATTGTATTTTCTAGCGGATGAAAAAATTTTCCTCAGATATGAGCAACATGAATAGCTTGGGATATAGCAAATAAATTTTGAATACAGGTAGTGGAAGCTTATCCGTGTTTATCTGGAGTAGAAACTGTACAAGATGTTTCTTGATTGACATGAAGTGCTGTAGAAGCCGAAGCAATTGTAAATTTTTGAAAAAAAATAGTATTTCAAAATAAATGACCATTATTATTTACTCATCGATGACTAAGTTGACCTGCAGTTTTTGATATTTGATTATTTATATGAAAGGATTTAAAAAATTCTGACTTAAAAGATTATGAATTAAAGATTAGATTTGATATGAAAAAATTAAATGAAAAAACAATTCAATTTTTTGGATTATCTACAAAAGATTTTGAAAGAAAATTTGAAATAACATGATTTAGACCATGGGAACTTGCAAAAGCTACTTGATGATGAGTAAAATTATCTGAACTTGATAATAATTTACAGTCAAAGAAAGTTCCATGACTTTATTTTGCTGGTGAAGCATGTGATATAACCGGTAGGACATGAGGATTTAATTTGCAATGGGCATGGAGTAGTGGTTATGTAGTTGGAAAAACACTTGTCATCTCGAGCAAGGTCGAGAGATCCCTTTAAATTTCATTCCGGCGTTAAGTTTTGCTGCCGGAATCCGAACGAAGTTAGTCCCGATTTAGCGGGATAATAAATATTCTTTATGGGGCTTTTCCTGCCCCAAATTTATTCCGGTTTAAACGCTTCGCTTGACCTACTTTTGACTTGATTCAAAAGTAGGCAAAAAATCAAGTCGCACAAAACGCGAGTTGTGCGACCTGGCTTGCTTAGTCTATACATGTATTTCAGCTTTATTTGAATGTGTTAATATTTTTTGTTTAATTTAAATATGTTATTATGGCGTTAAAAATTATAAATATTGCTATGAAAATTAGTGATTAAGTAAAATTTGATAACCTTTAGTTGTCAAAAAATAGTAAAAATGGGAAATTGTAAATAATAACATACTAGTATAGAGAATATACCAAGAGATCTGGAAGGAAAATTCAGATTTTTTTTGAAGTTTTTAAAATTGGGATATAATTAATTGTACAAATAAATTAACTATTTTATCATTTATCCCAAAGCACCATGGAAAAAGCAAATGTAAAAAATCATTCAGAATCTTTATGAAAGATTAACAAGTTAATTGATAATATCAATAATACTTGTGACATGCTAGTTTCAGCTCTTGATTTAAATTCTGATTCGGTATGAGTTTATGGAATAAGCTTAACTGAAAAGATGGATACAGACCTTGTCGATATCATCCTTAGAAAAGTTGATGAAATGAAGAATCATTTGATTGATCTAAAAAGAGAAGTTAATAAAGAATTTGCTGGTAATAAAAAAGATATTCACAATATTATCTCTTCATTGAAAGAAGTAGGAGATAATTTGGATAATCTGCTTTTGGGAAATGGATTCTATAGAAATAATTTTGAAATGCCTATAAGAGAAGTACAGACTATGATAGAAAGAGTATTTGAAGAAGTACATGTGAAGTAATTGTTTAAGTGTCATATTGATAGTCAACTTGTCATACTGAACGAAGTGAAGTATATAATTTTATATTCTTCGTTGCACTCAGAATGACAAATATTATGTTGTGAAATTTATGAAATAAAAATTCCGCTAAAGCGGAACAGGAAACCGTTGTGTGTGGTGCTACGACGGTTTTTTTGATTGAAAAAAAGTGTCAGAAAACTTGACAGAGAGAGAGAGTTTATATATAATTGTGGTGTATTTATTTATTAATAATTACTTATGACTCCTCCAATCGAATGACTATGAGAGATTACCAGAGAAAATGTTTCTCAAAAATTACAATGAATTACTGAAGAAGAAAGAAAAATAATCTTAGAAGAATTACAAAAAGATGATAAAGAATCCAAAGAAGATTTGGAAAATATTCCAGAATTGGAAGATAAAAATTTTACTGTTAAAGATACTAGTGATCGAATAAAAATTAAGGAAGATAGAAATGGATTTAAAGTGAGAGAAAATCCAGAAGGAGATGCACGAGAATATATAAATGGAAAATATAAATGACAACAGATATTTATTCCTGAATCGGCATTGAGAGAAACAAAAAAGGTAGGTAAAAAATTACCAGCATCATGAAAAGTATATGAAAATATTCTCTATAAAAAATATCAATGAAATTATAAAAAATTTTTGAAATGAGAAAAAATGAAATTTTGTGGTAAATATAACCCAACTTTTGATATATTCGATCTTATAGATGAAGGATTTGATATGCAATGTGCTGATGGTTCTATATTTATGGGATTTAGAAAACATTGATTCTATGATATATGAAATGTTGCCTTTGGGCATTCTGTTCGTTGTGAGAAGGACTAAAATTTATTAAAATAATTATAAAAAGAATCTCGCTTTGTTGGCGAGATTTTTTTTTATTTCGTCGAAGTTGTTATTTCTTTAGTCTCATACCTGTTTCAAATAGTTCAAAACCAAACTTATTATAAAAAGGTATTAAAAAATCTTTATTATCTGGATCTGCAAATAAACTAACTGAGCTATATTTTTTATCTTTTGTAAAAGCCAGTAAGTTATTCATTATCATTTTTCCTACTCCTTTGCCCTGATAATCTTTATGAACAACTATATCATAAAACATACACATTATACCGTCTTCTACAATTCTGCCCATACCAACCAGTTTATCTTTATCAAATATACTACAAACAAAAGATGATTTATCTAAAATTTCACGCCATTTTTCTTCGCTTCTTTTAGTGCACCAACCAACAGAAAATCTAAGAGAGTTTATTTGTTCGCTGTTTAAGTTTTTATTTATTGACTCTGTTAATTTCATATATTCCATTAATTCTATATAAAACTTTTAAAGTTGTAAATATTTTAAAGAAATTTCTTTACTACGGTTGAAATTACAACCAGTAGATTCCGGCTGCAGTTTCACAAAAACGCCGGAATGACGATATTAGGTTTATTTTTGGCTCCAAACAACTCTTTCTTCGCCGTTGATTTCTTTAAATTCTTTGGCTTTTACTTTGATTTTATCTCAGATATTATAGAATTTTTTTCGTTCTACTCATGCTGGTGCAACGATGAAATTTTTATGAAGTAGTCCTTCCACTCATTTTACGGTTACAAACATTCCGTAGTTATAACTTAGTTTGATATACCCGTCATATTCTTGTCAGATTTTGATATCTTTGATAGTGAAGGTATCTCAACTTGTTTGTACAGCTGGGCTTGGTTTGGATGTTGTTGGTGTTGATGGTTTAGATGTTCAAGTAGTTCATGTATTTGTAGGTTTACTAGGTTCTGTAGATGTTTGTTTAGTTTCTTCTTTTGGCATAGAAGCTTCTAATTTATTTACGTTTGGACAAAATTTTAGGAAGTCGTTTTTTGCTGGATCGAGTCCTGCGTTTTTGATGATATCATCTAATTGTTTTGAGCAGTCTAATTTATTTCCTACTCGGATTACAAGTGGTCAATTGTTTTCTATTCTAATTGTCTGATGTTCGTAGATATCTACGTGAGTTTGGATAGATCAGATTTTTTCTCATTTTTTATATTTAATATTAGCCTGATCTTCTAATCATTTTGGTTTGTTATACCATATTGCTTTGTGTGAATTGTTATCGGTATCAAATATCATTGCATCTGGTTCTATGCCATCGATATTAAATTCTCTAAATAAATAATCATGATCTAAGACAAATTGATCTTCAAGATTTTTTACTTCTTGTTCACTCAATCATAGTCATTCAAGTTTAGCTTTTTCAGCGATTTTTTCTTGGATAGAAAATGTTTTTGCATTTCGAGCATTCATAAGTCTTTCCAATTGATCTTTGGGAGTTGCATATCTTTGCCTTGATTGCTTACGTATTTTATCGATAAGCTCTAGTGATCAATCAGGAGTAGATATTGGTAATGTTTTCATATTAAATGGGTCTGATGATATTCAGTCTATCATGAGTCTGGTATATGCGGTGAATTTTGGAAGTGATATAAGATCGTTTACTCCTATCATTTCTTTGAATTGGCCAGTGATGATATCTGCATCATCTTTTCCTAGTGTAAAAGATATTATACTACCTACGTTTCCAAATATAGCATCTTTGATTTCTGGTAGTAATTGTGATGTATATTGGTTGGCTACTATAAGTGATAACTTATATTTTCTAGCTTCTGATAATATAGTTACAAAAGATTCTGTAGCAAAATTTTGGAACTCATCTATATAAAGATAAAAATCTCTTCTTAGGTGAGCTGGTATATCTGCTCTAGACATGGCATCAATTTGGAATTTTGTAACCAAGAGTGATCATATCATATTTGCATTATCTTCTCATATTCTTCATTTACTTAGATTTACAAGGATAATTTTTCATTCATCCATTGCCTTTCTTAAACTAAGTTTTGTCCTAGGTTGACCAAATATATTTCTTACAAGTTTGGATGATAAAAACTGTCAAACCTTATTTGTTATAGGTCATACAGCTTCTTCTCTTTGTTTATCATTTCGTTTATTAAATTCTGTTTGCCAAAACTTTAGAACTACACCATCTTTTACATTGCTGATTACTTCTTCTCTAAAGTTTTTATCTGTTAGTACTCTAAGTATGTGCATAAGTGTTGCATTTGGGTATTCAACTAGGGAAAGCACAACATTTCTAAGTATATACTCAAGTCTTGGTCATCGACTTGTACCAAACAATCTTTTGAATGTTGATACTACTCATGAAGCAACTAGATTTTTTCATTCTTCAGTATCTGATTGAAAGAGATTAAATCATAATGGAAAATCTGAATCTGCTACATCAAAAAGTATAACATCGTTTATTCTATTTGTAGGAATATGTTCTAGTATAATATCTACAAGTTCTCCATGTGGATCCAATAAAGCCAAACCATTTCATGTCATCATATCGCTTTTTAGCATATTTGCGATAAATGTAGATTTACCGGTTCAGGTTTTACCTACGATATACATATGTCTAAATTTATCATCTTTTTTGATTCCAAATCTGACTTTTTCTCACCTATAATCAGTATCTCATAATATAGTTAGATCTTTTTCATCTCGATTATCTGGTGTAGGAATATTAGTTGGATAGGGGAGTTTTCTATATAGACAATATTCAAGTCATTTACTAAAATTTGCTTTGGTTGGGATATGGAACAAATTGATAGCTTGATTGAATGCTGCTCGTTTATATTTTTCAGATTTCTTTATTTTAATTTTTCCATCTGATACAAAAGGTGCAAATACAGATATAATGTTTTTTTGCATAGTTTCTTTGAGGTATATATCTTTTGTCCTTATTATATAAGACATTGATGATAATATTTCTTCTTTGGGGATATTTTCGTCTTTTTTTTCTTCAATCTTTTTAGTCGCTCACCGAGCTCGTTTTATCAATCATCATACTTTTTGTAATGCGTTCTTTTTCTTTTTAAACTTAAAATCAAAATATATATTTAGCTTAGAATCCTTATCGATGTTGTTGTACAATGAAAGAATGTCTTTCATAGGATCCATATAAGTTCAATCTTTTGTAAATGTGGCTTGTGAGTGTAAAATTCAATCTTCTGAAAAACGTATAAAATCTCTGTTTATGGGTAAAACAAAAGGATCTATTTCTTGTAAATCTGAAGTAGGAAAATTTGAATAGAAAGTATTTTGGAAATAATTTTTGAACGATTTTGGAATTACGACAAAAAGTTTTATACTATGTGAGTTTCCACTTATTAGAAATGTTATTTTATTGGTTTTTAAACTTATAAGGTTGCTGATTACTGTATTCCAATGATTTACCCCAAGCTCATTATCTTTAAATGGCTTAATCTGAAAGAATACATGTTCTGATCTTATAACTTTTTTTACAGGAGATACCTGTGATTTTGTGTCATTTGTCATTAATTTTTTATTTGTTAATTAAAGTTTCAAAGGAAATACAATTGAAACCATTTTTAGGTTCACAATATTATTATATATATATTATTGTAAAAAGCAAGAAAAACAGGATTAAGTGATTATTAGTATTCTTTATGGGGCTTTTCCCGCCCCAAACCCTATGACTGACTTTTTTTCATTGCAAAAAAAGTCAGCAAAAAAGCTAGTTCTTTATCCCGTAGTACTACGGGACTACGATTATTTTGTTTGCTTTTTATGTATGACCAGGAGCTCAAACAATTTGTAAAGAACCAAATTATTGACTCCATTTGTTGGAGTTGAAAAGCATTTAGAAACAGTCTAATAATAAAGTCATTAATAGTTTTTGTTGAAACTAAGTTTTGCTTTGTTAGTATCAATTTGTTTTATGACTTAATATAATTTATTGTGTATATATTCTCTTTTAATAGGTTTGCGTGATTCGATAGAGTTTTTAAACTCAAGATTTCTGAAAACAAAGAATTACAAAAACTATTAGTTAGATGAAATCTTGTGAAATATCAGGATGATGTTTTTTTGTGTTTGTGAGATGAAATATCTTTTCAAGAACAATATCAGTATTTGTATGAAATAAAGGAATCTGATTTAAGTCTTATTTCTAAATCTTTTTTGACAGATGAAACTTTGGATATGGTAAATTGGATGGTATATCGACGATATAGTAGTTATAAATCAGTATTAAAATATTTTGTATCATTTGATATAGAGTGACTTATGAGTAGATGAAAATTACAGATAAAAAAAACTAAAATAAAAAATAATGAAATCAAGATTCAAAGCTGAAAATTTGAAATATCTGCAGAGAAAATAGATGGTCAACAATTGATAATATTTCCAGATTTATGGACCTTATTTAATACTATGGATGAAGATATCTTATCTGCAAAATGAAATATATTTTTGAAATCAAATGATACTCAAAATCAAAAGGACAAGAAATGGTGGATGATAAAAAATGGTGAGATAAAAAATGTTTTTTGTACTCATTCAGAAATATTTCAGGATTGGAATGATTTAAAAAAAATAATCTTAATCGATCCATATAAACGATATTATGAGAATCAACAAGATCCTAGATATAGTGTAAATGAGGTTGTAAAAAAAATGTTAGAAATATATTGAGCAAAATTTGAAATTTGATAAATTTAACTAAAAAAGTTGTTAATCTTGTATTTTTGTGTAAAAATGATATAATAGGTGTTGTTTTGTAATTCTTTTTTGTAAATTATGTATAATTTATACCAGACTAAACTTCGAAGAGATATAAATGAAAAGGTTTATAATAAGCCATATTTTGTCATTGAAATTTTTTGAAAACAATATTTTGGTCTTATAAAAACCAAGTCATGGTGACCTTTTAAAACCCAATGGTATCAAGTAATGTGAGTAGAGTTGCCTGACGATAAAACTTATGTTAACTCTGAAATAGAAAGAATCAAAAAAGAATATTCTAAAAATAAATCTAATATACTTTTTCAATTTGGTTTTATAAATGAAATTATTCGTTTTGAAAATGTATGACACAGATCTGATGAATTTAAAAATGATATGAGAAAAATTAGATTAAATATTCGTGAATTTATATGTTCAAATTTTGCTTTAAAAGTTGCATTTAGAGAAAATATGCCACAGAGCAATATAGTATATGATATAACAAAGTCAGACGAACAAATATTATCAGAAATGAATTCTGGTTGTAAAGAACGTGTAAAAAAAGCGATTAAAAAATGAATATATTTTGGTATAGCTAGTCCTGATTGGTACGATTTATTTTATGAAAAATGGCTAGAAACAGCTGGTGGTAAATGAATAAATATTATTCCCAAAGATCAATATTCTGCTCTTATAAGATATCTTACTCAAAATAATCGTTGAAATTTATTTATTTCTCAGATTGATTGAGAGCTGGTTGCTTGAAGTATATGTATATATGATGAACATCGCATAATTTATCTTTATGGTTTTGCCAATAGAAAATTTGGTAATATATGATGACATCATTATTTGAAATTTAAAATTTTTGGACGAGCAAGAGATAATGGTTTTACCTATTGTGATATGTTGTGAGGCGCTCCTACATGATTTCCTGAACATCCTCTAAATAGTGTAAGTACATTTAAAGAATCTTTGTGAGGAATGAAAATAGAGTGGTATGGTAGTTATGATCTAATATTACACCCAATATTATATAAATTATTTGAAATATATACAAAATTTAGAGATAAATAGACTATTTAGCTTATGTCAAGTTTCCATTGCTTTTCGCTGTGTTTTTTTTGACTTTTTTTTGTTTTTGATTAAACTTTAGAAGTAATTATTTTGTAATTTATTATTTATACAAAATATGTGAAACGAAAACAAAAGTGATAATCAACAAAACCCAGGAGAACTTAATTTGGATTCTTTACAAAATTCTGGTGATTTTTCTGTAAATTGAAATGATCCGAGTATGATTTGATTAAATAAACAAGATGCCTCATCTTGATCTTATGTAAATTTGGATATGATAGATCAAGATATAGAACAAATCGGTCCAGAACAAGGTAAGATAGTACTTGGTGATGATTGAATGAAAGCTGATATGACAAGAATTGTCGTTAATCATTCATATTGGAGGTTATTCATACTTTCTTTTTTTGGTATGATTATATTTTCTTTGGTTTCTATATGACTATTTATTTATAATAGTTATTTACAAGATTTAAAAAATTCTGTAACACAGTCTCAATACGATAAATATATAAAACAATATGATTGATTTAAGGAACAGATATTTTGATATTTATTTAATAAGACTACAAATGATATTACACAAATAGACTTAGCAAATGAAAATTGAATTAAGAATATGGAATCTTTTTTGAAAAATCCTACATTTACATATGTAAAGAAGAAAGATGTATTGCAGTTAAGTGTAAATAATTTAATTGCTTCTACTACTTCAATATCTTTGGATGTGACAAATCAAAAAACTTATGTTACAAAGTATGGTTTTTTTACTGAAGAGCTAAAAGATCTATTGAAGGATCAAGATACTATGTGAAATATAAAAAGATCTTTATTGTCTTTGGAAAATATAAAATTTAGTAGTGCAATACAAGTTTTTTCTTATTTAGATACTTTTGTAGATGGACTAGCTAAATCTCTCAATATAACAAAAGAAGCTGTAGCTACCTGAATGGCAGATGTTATAGCTAGGTGAGAAAAAGATGTAATGTTATACTTAAATAATTGTTATTTAAATCCTTTTGAAGTAGATTATGATTGTAATACAGTATGAGATTTTGATATGTATTATGCTATAAATAATCAATCTGGTTTTAATACAAGTTTCTTTAAAAGACTAGTATACTATATAGATTTAAAATTGGAACAAACTGAAATTCCTAGTTTTAGTATCATGTTTAATTGATTTAGTTCCAACAGTAACCAAATTGCTTTTTCTATTAATGTGGATACATTTAAGCAAGATGAATTATCTCTTATAGAAAAGGGTATATCAAATCCACATATTTTTATCGTAAAAAGTTTAATAAATTTTTTGAAGCAAAGTAAGTTTATATTGTGAAAAGATATAACTACAAAAAATATCAAAGTACAACCTAGAAATATAACAATATGATCAAATCAGTTTAATGTTAATCATTCTTCTATGAATTTTTCATTACCAATCCAAAAAGATGCTGAAAGAGAAATATTTGATTTTGTCGATATTATTAAATAAATTTTAATTATATAAATACCATTTATGGAAGAGCAAAAAATTGAAAGACATCAAAAAAAACATATTGCAGATGCAGAATTATGAAATGATTCTTTTAAAAAATCTATTGATGGTTTTTTGGATTCTTTAAAGAAAATATGGAAGAGTGTTTATGATGTGATTATAAACAATGAAAAAGATTTTTGGGTTGTGTTTTTTCTTGCACTTGGAACTTTATGATTGATGATATATTTATCGTTAAGAGTATACAACAATACTGTGTATATAAATAAAAGATATATGGATTTGGAGAAATTGGATAAATATATCATTTCAGAATCTTTTAAATCAAATGAAGAATTTAGGTCTTTGAGTACTATAAACGAAATAATTGATAGTTATAATTGATTTAGAGAAGACAAATCTAAATATGATGGTTATCTAAAAGAGCTATCTACCTCTTATGAATATTTATTGCAATATATATATTTACCTAGATTAAATATATGGAAAGATTTATATATAAATAAGATACATATAGATATGATTTGAATAAAATTTCTTGAAAATAATCCCTATAGTGATTCTGCTTTGATAGATAAATGGACTAGCTTTTTTCAAAATGTATGAGAAAACAATGAATCTAATACAGTTTCAGATATATCAGTTGGTAATTTTATAGAAGATGATAGATGATTTTTCAAAATACCTATTACTTTATCTTTTGAATCCAATTCTAAACGTTCTTTTTTATTGCTTTTGGATAAATTATTAACTACTTCCAATCAAGAAAATGTGTGATTGATAAATGAATTTATGTACTATCTAATACAAAATATAAAATCTGAGAAATCTGAATGAATAAATCAGATTGCTGAAAATTTAAAATCAGAATTTTCTTGAAATTATTTTTCAACAGAAACTGGTTTAAATAATGTTAATAAAATAGTGGGTTATTCAATATACAATCGATTGTATTGATCATGAGATGTTACTAATATTATAGATGATTCAATAATAAATAAAACCGTAAAAGATACAGTATCGTGTGAAGATAATCTAGATATTAATGTTTGTTATTATAGATTTAGAGATAAATATAGAAATATCCCAGAGATGGCTTATAATATATGAAGAATGATTATCGATGTAGATAGGACTGTTTACTTAAAAAACTTTTTAAAAAAATTACCGCCAATAATATCTATAAAAGATTTAAGTTTTACTAAGGTAAGGGCTGATAATGTGGTATGAGCAGATGCTATGAAATATAAATGAAAAATAGTGATTGATGTTTTTGGAAAATGAATATCTTCCCCTGAAGTCGATGAAATTTCTTCTGCACTTTGAGAACAATGTCTTGGAAAATGAGTAGTGCTAAATGCTACTATAGCCTTAAAAAAAGTTGATGACTATATAAATAAATTATCTTGAATTGCAGATTTGAATTTTGATAAATCAAAAAATATGTGGGAATTAAATGATCTTATAAAAAAAATAGAAGCTGATTATCCTGGTTTTACAAATTATAACAAAGTAATTAAACTATTTGAATTATATAGGATGTTAAATGATTCAAATTTATGTTTAAATTAATATAAATTTAGAGTCGAAACTTATTCTTTGAGATTATAATATACTTGATCTACATCTTCGTCGTCTTCAAGTGCATTTATGAGATTGCCCAATCATTCTTTTTCTATATCTGAAATACTAACTTCATTGTTTGGTATGTATTGTATATCTGCTTCTTGCATATTGTAACCAAGATTTTCTATTTGTTTTCTGGTTTCTGCAAAATCTTGTTTAGCTGTATATATAACTGCTATTCATTGTTCTATTGAAAAATCATTTGCTGATGTTTCCAATATTTCATTTTCAAAATCATCATTATTTAATGGTACAATACTATCTATTTCTTTTCAATGTATGTTTTCTTTTTTCTTTTTTCAATTTGTGACTATTATTCATTTTTCTGTAAATTGTCGTGATACTGATCCTGGTTGTCATAGTGTTCATGAATATTTATTCATTATTAATTTTACATTTTGTGCTGTTCTATTTGTATTTGAGGTAAGTGTTTTGATAAGTAGTGCTGTTCATCATGGTCAATATCATTCGTACAATATCTCTTGTAAATCTTCTCATTCTAACTGTCATGATCATTTTAGTATAGCTCTATCTATTATATCCCTAGGAACTCATCAGTATCTTGCTTTTTGTAATGCCAATTCAAGTGATGGATTCATCCTTGGGTCTGCTCATTTTTTTGCAGCTATTTGTATTACTTTTGACAAAATACTATATCTTTTGGATTTTGCTGCATCTCAAGATGCTTTTCTAGCTGCTATACTATGTCGTCTGCCCATTAATCTATTAAAAAACTAAAATATTCCAGATTTATGATTAAGAATTATTTTTTTGAATTACCGATTTAATATCGTCCAATTTATATCATTTTCTCATTAGTTTTTGTATGATATCAAATCAATCTATTCATTTTTTTTTATAGCTTTGTATTTCTCTTTTTATTTTTTTATGAGTTCATTCTTGTATATCTTCAGTATTGCTTTTGAGTAGCTGGTCCACGAGATGCGAATCTACTCATTTTTGAATTAACTTTTGTTTAATCAATATTGTTGGTTTTCATTTACTTGTAAGTTCACTATTTATGTAACTTTGTACAAATTTTTCGTCATTTATATATCATCGTTCTTTTAGCTTTTTTATAGATTCATTTACATCATTTGAGCTAAATCATTTTTGAAAAAGGTGAACTGTTAATTCTTTTTCAGTTTTAGGGTAGCGTGAAATGTAAGTAAGTGAAAATTGTAAGCATTTATTGGTCATATTTATTTTTTTAATGCAAAATTGATTGTAGATTCTTCGTTGTTGAATAGAGCGAAAACATCTCAATCTGGTTTATTGTCTTTTTTTATTATATCTTTTAGTAGTGCTTCTCATTTTAAAAAGTATCCAAACTCGTTTATTATATTACTTAAATTAATATCTGTCGTTTCATAGGACATTGTAACTTTGTCGTCAACATTATAATCAGCATCTTTTCTCATTTGATTCAAAAATCTAGATATCTCACGTACTACTCATTCTTTTTGTAATTGAGGAGTAATCTCCAAATCTAACTTTGCAATTATGTTTCAATCAACAGCAATATCATTTCAGTCTAATCATTGGTAAGCTATTTCATAATCTTCTTTGTCTAATATTCGTTCATTTTTTTGGTCGTCAAAAACTTTTATTTTTCAGTCTTCAAGTTCTTGTATATTTCATTGTTTTGAAAATTGTATTATTTTACCTGTATCTTTTGTAAATTTAGATGAAATCTGAGATCATATGGGTTTATAAATTTTAGTGATTTTTAAAGATTCGGGCAATGTATCTATATGTTTTACATTTACCTCTTCTTGTATTATATCTCAATATTTTTTTAATAAGTTTTCTATCTCTTGTGACATGATTTTATATATAAATTAAAGTATACTGATTATAAAAAAAGCTTATTATAATTCAATATTAATAATTATTATATTCAGTATTTTTTTATAATTTTACGAACTTCTTTGATTGATAGGTATTTAATTCAATTTTTATAGTTTATTTTGCTTATTTTATATACTATTTTTCGATGATGAAAAAGTTCTTTATATGCATTTATCATACCGTAGTTTGGGTCTAGGTTATGAACTGGTAATGATCATATTCAATTTACTTCAATGATTTTAAAATTACCAGAATATAAATCTTGTATACTCTGTACTTTGACATCATAACGTCCAAAATAGAATCAATTTAGGCTTTTACTTAGATTATCAAAAACCTTTTCTAATTTATCATTATTTAAATCTGATTTATCATAAAATACAGATCATCTTACATGGTTTCATATATAATTTAGTTGAATTTCTTTTCAATCTTCTACTATATCATTTCGTTTATTTACATATTTTGTTTTTAAATCTTTGTAATAAAATTTTGCTCTAGGATGTTTCATGATGAGATCTCCAAATTTTTGTTTTCAATCTCAATTTATAAACATGAAGCATTTTTGAGTGATTCATGAAATGTGTCCAAATTCTTGATCTGGGAGATGATAATAAAAAATTCCAAATTCCATTGGATAATCTATAAATTCTTGAATCAAAAAATTTTCTTTTATACTTGATAAGTATAATTTTAAATCATCTACATTATTTATTTTCAATATATCTCTTCAAGTCCTTCATAAATCTGGTTTTGCTATGAGTGGGTATTGTAAATTCTTTTCTTTGATTTTAGATAAAATATCATCTAATGTCTCTCATATTTTTATCAAAATTGTCTGTGGTGTCATAATATCATCAAACTTTTCTAGATCTTTGTATTTGCTTGTTCATGCAAATCAGCTTAGTTTCATACATGGATTGATATTTGAAAAAAAGAAAATATTTCAGGATTTTATAGATAGATAAAGATAGTAAAAATATACTGGAATATCAGAAATATTTCATGGTCGGAATTCCCATTTAGAGTATTTTTGAAAATATAGTTTTATTTTGTATCGCATTTCTATTTAATACCAAACAATATTAAAATTCATTTTCATATAAAAATCACTGGAGCATAAACTATGGTCTTGCCTATAACTGAAGCTAATAGGAAAAGTCAAAAATTCAATTTTTTGCGTACTATACCTACTACTATAAAATCTGGTATTGCAGAGTCTATAGCAAATATTGTAATAAAAAATAATATTAATTGACCATGATCTGCACCGAGATGGTTTTTTATCTTTTGACTTATTTTGCTTAGTTTTTTTTTGTTTTTAAAATATTTTATTAATCTATTTTCTATTTTAGAAATCATATCTTTGTTGTCATTTTTGTTTTTGTAGTTTAATATCTTTTTATAAACATATCAATAGAAAAATCGTATCATTATACTACTAAATGCTGCTGGTAATATGGTTATAAGAGAGACTATTCGTGGATTGTAATTTTGAGCCAATAATAAAGCTATGATTCAATATGAAAATGGTATGATAAGCGGTGGAAACAATGGCGAAATAAATACCAAAAAAGACAAAAGAATTTGTTTTATAAACATTATTTATTTTGTTGTATTAAACACTTTTTACTAGTTTGAAAAAATTTTGAATATCTCTGGTATTCATATCTGCATCTACACAAACCATTCTTATAAATTCTTGTCATTTCCAACTTCAATATGATACTTTAATAAGTCATTTTTTGTCTAATTCTTCACATATTTTACGAGATGATTTGGATTTTACTTGAAAACAAACATTTATACATTCTGGTTGTATGACAAGTTTTAGATCTTTATCTTTTTGTATTATATCTATTGTTGTATTTACATTGTCAAATTGCTTGTCTATTCTTTCTTCATATCATTTATCTCATAAATATTTTAATGATGTCCAAACTTTGAGAGCATCATTTCTTCTACCGCATTGTATAGATTTTGTTGCAGGATTATATGATTGACTATCCATCTGGAATAAATAATCAGCAGTCTCATCAAAGTTTTTTTGTAATATTTCTTTATCTTTTACAAATATAAGCGATGCTAAGATAGGCACATTCATCATCTTGTGTGGATTCCAAGCGAAGGAATCTGTGAGCTCTGATCATTGTAACAAATGTTTATATTTTTTACTTAGAGAAACAGAACCTCATAATGCACCGTCAGCATGTAATCGAATTTTATATTTTTTTGCTATTTTTGAAGTTTCTATTATAGGATCAAAAGCTCATAGAACAGTGGTTCAAAGTGTGATATTTATGAAAAATGGTGTATATCATTTTGATATATCAGATTTTATATTTTTTTCTAAGTCTTTTAAATCCATTTTTCATTTATCATCACTCTTTATGATTCTTACATTTTCTCTTCATATTCAAGTTATATTAGCTGCTTTTATGATAGAGTAGTGTCATTGATCCGAACTATATGCTATCATTTTTTGATTTGATATTCATTTGTTTCTAATTTGTTTGTTTTTTGCATTTCTTGCTATGATCATAGCTACTAGGTTTGCTATAGATGCTCATGGAACAAAAATTCAATCTCAATCAGTGTATCATATTTTTTTTGATAGATAAGATATTACTTCTTTTTCTAATAAGATATGTATTCATGCAGATTTGTAAGTATGCATAGTGTTGTTCAATACGGCAGTTAACATCTCTGCCATAACTGCTGGCATGATTTTACCTCAAAATAGTAAATTAAAAAATCATTTACTAGATGTTTTGGGGCTATTTAGAGCAATTTTTTCTAATTGAGAAAAAAGTTCATCAATCTGAATTCAATCTTTTTTGATTTTTATATCTATTTCTTTTGAAATAGTCTGAGGAGATTTATATTTTAGTACTGGTACTTTTTGACTATGGTCATAATATTTTTTTATAACTCAAGTCAATTTATTTAGTAGTTTATCTGCATTTTCCATTCACAAAAAAAAATGTTTAAATGAGTTGAGATTTTATAATAAAAAGTTTTTTTATAACAAGAGGAATATAATTTGGGTCTAATGCTAAAAATGTATATTTATCTATTTAGAACTATTTATTCTCTTGTTTAATATAAATTATTTATATATATCTGAATTATTATATTGACAAATACACAAGAAAAAATATATTATTTCAACAAAAAACAAAATATATGAAAAAAGAATACATTAATAGACCAGGTTCTGGTTATTGGGATATTGGTAACTGTTTAGCTGTGGACAAGGCCAAAATATATAGTGACTTATCTATCGTTGCTATCGATATTGCAAAAAGGATGCCACGGCCATTAATGCAAATCTGTGGTCCAATTTCTACAGGTGGCAAAGGATCAATAGAAGCCAATATTATTGGATTTGATAAAGCGATTATGTTTTTTATTGCTAAAGGATTCAATATTTTTGACCAAATCCCATTTGAAGAACCTATGCATCGTATCCGTGCTTCAAAAAATATTTCCGGATATGATCAAGCATTGCTTGATGAATTTTATGTTCCACTTTTTGAATCGGGATTAATAAAAAAATTTATTTTTTTGCCTGATTGGGAAAGTTCAAAAGGATCTAAATGGGAACAAAAGCAAGCAGAAAGACTTGGTATTGAAATTATTTATCTGCCTGATGATTGGTATGAAAGTAATTACAATTTAGTCTGATGAAAATTGTTATTTAAGACTAGGGACTTTTGGTCCTTAGTTTTTTTTTAAAGTCCTCAAAAATTACATCACAAAAAAGTAATCAAATATTTGTACTTACAGCATTTATCCTGAGATACGAAGGGCTGCAAAAAATGTATCATTTTATTTGACAAATCAAAAAAAATAGATATAATTAATATTACAAGATAGGAGAACAAATCTACTTTCAATAAAATATGTTAGTGTGTATTAATATATTATATAGGAAGGAGGTCATATACAGATACGTTGTTAATCTCAACCATTAACAATTATTATTGAGGATGCTAATTACACAATCTCTGTGCTCAAACGTTATCTTAGTACTACTAGCCGTACTGCGGTAATTACAACACACTCATGTATGTTATTAGTTCTATATTGCTAGTTTAAACGCTTCTCTGATGGGATATTTTAGTTTGCTCTTGTAGACTTGTCTATAATAGTTCTCTATATATTTGTTGTCTGCTATTTGGTTTTCTTCCTTTAAAAACTATCACCTCTACTGGTGATATTTTTTGTTATA
>Ga0194063_10000445_pt1 | contig 30585 bp, 34 predicted proteins | sample SepL3720m_MetaG_FD_155459 | JGI IMG/M metagenome (GOLD analysis project Ga0194063, IMG submission 155459) | Anoxic zone freshwater microbial communities from boreal shield lake in IISD Experimental Lakes Area, Ontario, Canada - Sep2016-L373-20m | ecosystem: Environmental > Aquatic > Freshwater...
CCAGATACCAGATACCAGATACCAGATACCAGATACCAGATACCAGATACCAGATACCAGATACCAGATACCAGATACCAGATACCAGATACCAGATACCAGATACCAGATACCAGATACCAGATACCAGATACTATATATTTAACAAAACACACCATGCTTTTCGCTACATATTGTAATTATTTGTCCAAACTTGAGCAAACTGCTTCGCGTCTGGAACTGGCTGGAATAGTTTCGGAATTATTGTTGGAGTTGAAAAAAGAGGCAAATCCTGAAGAATTAAAATTGGCAGTGTACTTGTTGCAAGGCTCATTGACACCTTCATACCTAAAATTGGAATTTAATTTTTCGACCAAATTGTTATTACGGGCACTCAGTAGTTATTTTGCAGTTAATAAAGATTTGGCAGAGCGCTATCAGGAATTGGGAGATGAAGGTAATTTATTGGAAGAATTAACTAAAAATCAAATAGCATCACCATTTACGATCACTGAGTTGCAGCAAATATTATTAGTGATCGCCCGGAAATCTGGGAAAGATTCTCAGGAATTTAAACAACAAAAATATCGGGAATTAATTCGACAATTAAGTTCTCTGGAAGCTAAATATGTGACGCGTATTGTGCTTACCAAATTACGTTTAGGCGTAAGTGATAAAACAATTATCGATGCGATTTCCTGGGCAGTTACTGGTGATAAAGAATTGAGTGAACGGATTGAAAGACTATTCGGGATTAATTCGGATTTGGGATTAATCGCACAAATATTGTTAACTAAAGGAATAGACAGCGCTGAGGATAGTTTTAAAGTACAACCGGGTATTCCGATTGCAGCAAAATTGGTGCAACGGGAAAAAAAGGCGGAAGCTGTTTTTGCGAGAATGCCTGATTGTCTTATTCAGCCTAAATTGGATGGATTACGGATGCAGATTCATTTTCACGAGACCAAAATTGCCGAAATTTATGATCAAAATCTAAGTGAAAGTGAATTTAGTTTAATTAGTGAGCCAGTTAAGAAAACCAGGGTAAAAATTTATAGTCGTAATCTCGAGGACATTACAGCAATGTTTCCAGATGTTGTTGCTGCAGTTGAATCAATTCCTGATTTAAAAGGGATGATTTTGGATTGTGAAACAATTGGTTTTAACCCTGAAAACCAGCAGCTGCTTAATTTTCAGGAAACTATTAAACGTAAGCGTAAACATAATGTAGTGGAAAAATCATCACAAATTCCCGTAAAAGTTTTTGCCTTTGATTTACTTTATCTTGATAATTCTGAATATCCAGAGCAGGATTTAACCAGATTTCCATTAATAGAAAGAACTGAAATCTTACAAAAAGTTTTGAAAGCATCTGAGCAAAATACAATTAAGTATTTAGAGACAAATCGTATTACTGATTTAAAGATATTGGAGAAAACTTTTGCACAATATGTCGCTCATGGCTTGGAAGGATTAATTGCCAAAAATCCGCTTTCAATTTATGAACCTGGAACTCGTAATTTTGAATGGATTAAACTTAAGGCTGCCAGCCACGAAGAACTCGCCGATACAATTGATGCAGTTATTTTGGGGTATTATGCCGGTGTGGGTTCCCGGACGAAATTAGGGATTGGTGCTTTGCTTTTAGGTACATATGATCCAACTACTGAAATTTATTATACTGTTGCTAAATTAGGGACTGGTGTGACTGAAGCACAATGGATTGAGATTAAGAAAACTTTGGATCAATACAAAACAAGTGCTCTGCCGGATAATGTAAAAATTGATAAAACACTTTTGCCGGATGTGTTGGTTACACCTAAAATCGTTGTTGAAGTGGAAGCTGATGAGGTAACGAAAAGTAAAATGCATGGAGCAGGGGTGACGCCGGGTTTTTCTTTACGCTTTCCCAGATTAAAAATCTTTGGTCGAGATAAAAATCCAGAGCAAATTACTAATATCCTTGAACTACAACGTTTATTCGAATTACGTAAGAAAAATTAGTTTTATTGACACCAGTCACTGCGCGTAATATACTTAATTATTAATTTGTTAAATTTTATTTTATGAGTACTGAATCAAAGCCAGTTACTGCAAAAGCAGCAGCCGCTAATGATAATGTGATTGCTGCAGTAGCCACATTACCTTTAGTTGGTTTGATCATGTTTTTTGCAATGCCAACTGCATCTAAGTTGGTCAAAGCCCATGCTAAGCAGAGTAATGTTCATTTAGCAGCTTCAGTGATTGCTATTGTCCTTTCCATAATTCCAATTATTGGCTGGTGCTTAATGCCAGTTGTTATGATTGTTGATTTCGTTTTCTGGGTCATGCAGCTTATCAAAGCCTTCAAAGGCGAAGAATACATGGTTCCAGTAGTTGGCGAATTCTTCGATAAATTGTTGAAATAAGTTTTTCAGCAAAAATCTTAAAATTAAAACCTTGAGCCTAAAAAACTCAAGGTTTTTTTTGTAAATAATTGGTTTGGGCTTGTAGTCAGGGAAAGTTTAATCAATGGACTGGTTTGTTTAAACAAAAACTGAAAACTGGAATCCGGAATCAGGAATCTGAAATATGCAATTTGGAATTTGATTAAGAATAATTAGGGAAGGCTTTAGAAGTTCTATAATTAAACAGCAGCATCCGTTTTCCGGTCACCGGACATCGGATACCGTCCCTGATTTTCATTTTCTCTTTCCTTTTGCTATAATCAAAATAATTTCATTTCCCACTTAATTTATTACAGAACTAATTATGGATATCATTCGCAGATTTGTAAACTCACTTGATGGTAGAATTTTTTCTTTAAATTTATCTGACATTTTTACTAAAAGCTTTTTGTTTGGTAATAGCGATGCATTCCAGATGAAGGGTTGGTTATTGTTACTTTCTTTTTTGTTTATTCTGATTAGTTATCTAGCATATCGTTACTTTACTAAACCGCGTGAACGATTTTCTAAATTTGTTCGTTTTGAATTGAAAAGAGCAGTGAAACTGGATATTTATCTTGGTGTAGTATTGTTTTTGGATGTTTTATTGCGAATGGGCAATATCCGTTTTTTAAATTGGAGATTTTGGGAGTTAATAATTTTTGTAACTTTAATTAGTAATTGGGGATATTTTATTTACCGTTATTTTTTATTGAAGCGCACTCCTAAAATTACTGCCTCTGAAGCTGAAAATGCTTATCAGAAGTACCTTCCCAAAAAGAAGAAGAAAAGATAAAAAATGTGCAAATGATTTTGACATTCCCGAATACGTTCTGATAGAATTAACTACCTGTAAATAAGGATACATTTACGGTTTTCCTTTTCTCTTTAAAATTACAGTAAGTTCTTTGACAACTTAAAAGATGACATGTCTAGTGTATTTAATTACACAGATTAGTCAACGTCAATTCTCTTTATGTTATTAAGTTAACGTAAAACAGTAATTTTGATTTTTCCTCTAAACCGCAAGGTTTAGAGTTGATACAAATCCTGTACATTAATTGTACAGGTAGTCAACGTCAAAGAAATTTTCTTTGACTCTCAGTTCAATCTCGCAAGATGTTGAACTTTATGGAGAGTTTGATCCTGGCTCAGGATGAACGTTGGCGGCGTGCCTAAGGTATGCAAGTCGAACGATTTTATTTGACTCGCAAGAGTTGAATAAAGTAGTGGCGGACGGCTGAGTAACGCGTAGGAACTTACCCTCAAGTCGAGGATAGCTACCCGAAAGGGTAATTAATCCTGGATGTGATTCTGTACCATATCGGTATTTAATGAAAGGCTTCGGTCGCTTGAGGATAGGCCTGCGTCCTATCAGGTAGTTGGTGAGGTAATGGCCCACCAAGCCTATGACGGGTAGCTGGTCTGAGAGGATGGTCAGCCAGAATGGGACTGAGACACGGCCCATACTCCTACGGGAGGCAGCAATTAGGAATTTTGCGCAATGGACGAAAGTCTGACGCAGCGACGCCGCGTGGAGGATGAAGGCTTTAGGGTTGTAAACTCCTTTTACCAGGGAACAAGTTCTGAGTGTACCTGGTGAATAAGGCCCCCCTAACTACGTGCCAGAAGGGTCGGTGATGCGTAGGGGCCAAACGTTATCCGGAATTACTGGGCGTAAAGAGATGCGTAGGCGTTTTGATAAGTCTAATGTTAAAGCCCGGAGCTTAACTCCGGTTTCGCGTTAGAAACTATCAAAATTGAGTCAGATAGGGGTAAGCGGAATTCCAGGTGTAGTGGTGAAATACGTTGATATCTGGAGGAACACCAATGGCGAAGGCAGCTTACTGGGTCTTGACTGACGCTAAGGCTCGAAAGCGTGGGGAGCAAAACGGATTAGATACCCGTGTAGTCCACGCCTTAAACAATCCCTACTAGGTGTATGATTTGAGTTTTTAAGTTAATTTCGGTTAATTTAGAATTCGAATTGTGTGCCGCAGTTAACACGTTAAGTAGGGCGCCTGGGGAGTACGGCCGCAAGGCTAAAACTCAAAGGAATTGACGGGGACCCGCACAAGCAGTGGAGCGTTTGGTTTAATTCGATGCTAAGCGAAGAACCTTACCAAGGCTTGAACTATAGCTGCAAGCTTTATGAAAGTAGAGCCGCCTTCGAGGGTGCTATAGAGGTGCTGCATGGCTGTCGTCAGCTCGTGTCGTGAGATGTTGGGTTAAGTCCCGCAACGAGCGCAACCCCTCTCCAGTGTTATATATTTCTCTGGATACTGCCTTGCCAAAACGAGGAGGAAGGTGGGGACGACGTCTAGTCATCATAGTCCTTATGTCTTGGGCTACACAAGCGCTACAATGGTCATTACAAAGGGTTGCCAAACCGCAAGGTGGAGCTAATCCCGTAAAAATGGCCTCAGTTCAGATTGTAGGCTGCAATTCGCCTACATGAAGTCGGAATTGCTAGTAATCGTGGATCAGCATGCCACGGTGAATACGTTCTCGGGTCTTGTACACACCGCCTGTCAAGTCACGGAAGTCGGTTTTACCCAACGGTCTGCCTCTGGCAGAACTAAGGTAGGGCTGGCAACCAGGGCTAAGTCATAACAAGGTAGCCGTAGGGGAATCTGCGGCTGGATCACCTCCTTTCTAAGGAGTGTTCTCTAGAATTCTCTGAATTCTGGACAAATTGTTTTGGATATTCAACTACATTTTGTAGTTGAATAAAACCTGTCTACCCATTGGGTAGACAAAAAAAGCAAAATTAAGCGTTAGACTTTTCGGACATGTCATCTTTAAGTTGTCAAAAGCCAGGTAGCAGTACCTGGCTTTTTTTATGGGAAATTTCCAATATATTTATTGAGTTTTCCCTTAGATCTCAGTATAATCTGAGTTGTTCTTTGAAAAGAAAATTCTTGAACCTAGCATGAGCCAGTAGCTCAGCTGGTTAGAGCACGGTCCTGATAAGACCGGGGTCGATGGTTCGAGTCCATCCTGGCTCATGCTGGGTTTATATTAAGAAAACTAAAATTGGTTAGAGCACGGTTCTGACCTGCCTGACTGCTCAAGTTAGACTTAAGAAGAAAGAGATAGAAGCAGTCACGCAGGCAGGTAAGACCGGGGTCGATGGTTCGAGTCCATCCTGGCTCATATATATTAAAAAAACGATGAACAAGAAGTTCGGTCTCCCGCTAAGGCGGGACTAAGTGAAAGTAATTCTCACACAGTTCGAAAACTTTCACTTGAGCATCCTGGCTTAGTTGCAATCAGTTCTTTTAAAATTTAGAATTTATTATAATGGGGCTGTGGAAGTGCTTCGGCAGAGTCCACTTTCAGGTGCAAGACCTGAGGCTCCACCAATTTATCCCGCAAACGAAGTGAGTGGTTGATAAATTGAGTGTCCCGCGTTAGGCAATGTATGTTTTCTACTGCCATTGGCGGGACACCAAAATTTTGTTTTACAAAATTTACTAATAACAAAGTTTGGACAAAGAATCAGAAATCAAATAAAGATTTCATTGCGGTTGTTTGAAAAAATAGTTCAGAAGTTCATCACAATAATAAATATAAGGGGCTATAGCACAGCTGGTCTACTGCGCCTCATTTGCAATGAGGAGGTCGAGAGTTCGAATCTCTCTAGCTCCATTTTTGTCTCTGAACTTAGTGAAGAGTTACAAAAATGAGAGCCCTGTACCTTCATGGTACAAGGCTCCACATGAAGTAGTTACAACCCATTTCAATTAGAATTTCCCCTCAATAAAAATTTTCCTTAGTCACTACGTCTCATTTGTTCCGATTTTGTTAAAAAAGAATTAAGGATCATCGATAAAACAAAATTTGCTATTTAATGGTCATTTGATAATATGAATATTAAATATTTAAAATAAATTAAAAAGATTCAAAATTTTATCTGCTACTGCAATGATTACTTCAAAGATAAATTTAAGTCATTCAAGCAATATTAGAATCAAGCCAAGAAATTTCATAAAAAAAAATATTAAACTGTTAACTATAATTGTTTGTTTATTAATTATTCTTACTCTAATTTTAGTTGCTAATAGTAATTCTTTACAGAGAAATGAACCCTTAAATGAAAACAATACTCAGTCGGATTCAGTGAACATTTCACCAACAAGTAATGTAAGTATTAAAAATCCTTCGAATACAGTTAAACCTAATGACTTGTCAACACAACAAGATATATATCAAAGAAAGAAAATTACTAACACAACTGATAAGATAATAATTCCAGTTATATCAAATACAAAATCAGATTTTGCAGATAAACCTAACATAAAGGGAAATTTAGAGTTAAATATTCCTTCAGATTGGAATATTGATGTGACTTCGAAAGATTTTGACAACGAATATGAATCAGGAAATTGTATTACATTTATTATTACAAATACTGATAAGTCTGAAACTATAAAATTCAATCAATTAATATGTGATAATTGGGAATTTAAGAATATGGATATTCCTAATAACGCTCAATTAATTTCTGAAATAACATGTTATGGTGAAGATAGTACGAATATATGTGATACGTTTAGATTAGTAGATGTTCCAAATAGAAGTTATTATTATGTCAATGGAATGAATGCTGCTGATACAGAATTATCAGCACGTAAGATTGGTAATACTTTAAATATCAGATTTAATCAAACTATTTTCTTTTTAAGTTCAAGTACTACATTAGAATATACTGGTTCTCTAGATAATCTAAATGAAAATTTATTATTAACTGATAAGATTATTTCATCAATAACTTGGAAATAAAGATTTTTTGTTTGTTATTAAATTAATATATCTATTGCGCTTCACTTGTCTTAATTTTTACCTCGTCCCATTTTTTCCCTAAAACACCGGGAATTGTTACCTGAGTTTGGTATTTTTCCGTAGGCATTAGATAGAGTGGCTGAAATAATGCTTTATTTTTTTCAGCAATTAATTTTCCATTTGCATAATATTTGAAGCTAAGATTAAACTTTTGTAAATTTTGATTTACCCAAATTTGTTTAGAGTCATTGGTTTGGACAAGAGTAATTTCTTTATTCGTTCGCTTATCGACATAGATATTAGTTGGTGTGACAAAGTAATTAGTATTTTTAAGTTGGCTGATCCGATAAATTTGATCATGGTCAATTGTCTTAATTAATTCCACTTCTGCAGGTAAATTGATTTTTCTTTCTCCTAGCACATTACCGAATTCGTCCGGTAGATCAGGATGAATAATTAAATAGTCGACACCGAGCGTAGCCAGTACAGAGAGTACTGGCGTAGGGTTTTGGTAAAATTCTGGACTGAGACTGGCATTATAAATACGATAAGTACTTTCCGGGTCGATACCACTGTAACCGGTAAATGTTCTGCGCCGGTCAAGCTTCATGCCCCGGTAGTACTGATAACGCTGCCAGAAGGGAAAGTGAGCGACTACTGCCTCCTTGGGCAAATTATCACTAGTCCAGGTATAGAGAGCAGTATTTAAAGGTAATTCATTGTTGAGTTTTAAAGGAAAACAAAGTTGTTCGAAAAAGACACCGCTGAAAATTATTATTATAATTATTTGTTTTGTTAATTTATTTAATTTTGTCGTCTGCATAATTTTTTTTACGGAAAAGGCAGACAGCATTGCCACTGCTAAAAGGACGATTATCATAATACGTGTCGGGACTCGCGTCGCTTTGAAAAGAATGACATGATGATAAAGCCAGAGATATGGAGAAGTGAAAGTAATCCCAAAAGGTAAGCGGAAGTATGGTCCAAAAGCATAAAGATAACCAAATATGATCACAGTTAGAAAACTAAAAATCAGCCAAGTTTGCTTGGATTTCAAGCCTTTGCGGAGTGAAACAATGCTAGAAAGTGCTACTGTGATGGTGAATATACCCAAATACAAGGTATGTTCATTATTGTAAGGGAAACTGAAGTTTTTGTGCCAAAGCATTTCTGTAATTCTGGGTGCGAGGTTATTTTCTGGTGCTGAGAGAAATGCCGTACTAGTTGCTGAGTATTGCAGGAGATCCGATAAAGGTCTGACGACATTGAGGTTGGCACTAGTTGTGGCAAGTGGTTTGATCGTAATCAACCAGGTCGGAATTCCTATGATTAGCAAAGCAATCATTCCAAAGCCAAAGAGTTTTTTTGAGAAAAGCAGATTTTTACTTAAGATCCTAATTAGCATTAGAATTGAGAGCAAGATACTTAAGTAAATTGCATGTCCGAAAGAAACGAATTCATTTAAAAGAAAAGCACCACTAAAGAAAAGTGCTAAATGTAATTTGGGAGTTTTCAGAAATTTTTCAAAAGCGAGTACTGCTAGTGGGATAAATTGATAACTGGCAATATTGACATGCCCCCATTGCCCGATATGATAGGCAGCAAAACCATAAATTAGGCCCGCCAGTAAAGATCCTGCCCGGTTTTCCGTATAATGATAAGCCAGGAGATAGGCAAATATGGCACTCAGGAAAAAGGCTAATAAATTAAGGTAATTCACAGTGAGGGCTGGCCCGGCGCCCAGCAAAACGAGTGGACTGGCTTCCAAAGTCAGAGTAAGGGCATGATCAGTAAAGGCCAAGGTATTGGGGTAGGGATAAAGGATATTACCATCCCAGAAATGCTGAAAATCACCTGTGCGTACTTTGGCAATTTCCGCATCAATCATATAATAAATCAGGTAAGGATCCTGGTTGTCAGCCAACTTAGTATTGATATTCGGTAGAATCGGCCAGGTAAAAATGATAGTGGCAAGGAGATAAAAGCAAACAACAAAAACTAGCCATTGGCGTGGTTTTAGCTTGGAAAAATTACTGGTAATTTTTTGCCAGGACATGGGTTGAATTTGCTGAATAAAATATTATAACAGAAAAGAAGAACGGTGTCCGGTATCCGGTGATCGGTGAACGGGAGGGGGAAGGATCATGTATCAGGTATCATGTATCATGTATCAAGTATCAAGTATGAAAAAGAAAAGGGAAGAGGAAATTTGCAAATAGCAGGGATTGGTGCAATGCAAAAATTTCAGAGTGAGCAGCGGGATAGTCTTTACGAAACTGAATTGATGATTCCCGGAAAATTACACCAGCCATTTTTCAACAAATCCGGTAAATATCCGTTTCATGCTTATGATGCGATTACGGATTGTGTTTGACTGGCCGTGGAGGAGCGTTTGTAGCGAGGGAGAATACTTATCAAATTAGGTTTTAATATGATTTGAGTGCATCTCCGTTATCTTTATAAATGTCACCTGCAAATGTTTCTCCGTTTCTGCATTGATAAATATTTAAAAATTTTGCCAGAGGAAGGATATGTAGTTTTGGTAACTGTTCGGATAAGCATTGTTTTAATAATAAAGCAGGCTGAATATCTGTTTTGGTTGAAATTAAGTCAAGTAATGGAAAAAGTAAAAAATTATTTTGTACTCTAAGCGGATATAAAATGGGCGGAGTTAGATTGTTAGCATATGGAAAAATTGCCTGATAACTATCATAAACTGCTTGAGCTAGTCCTTCAATGAAATATCCTTTTAAAAATATTTGTTCAGTTTGATTAACCAGAAATATTTTTAAACTGTCCGTATCAACAATCTTAGGATATTCCCAACCTGGAGGTAATTCGATTGTGCTTGATGCTTTTAAAGCATTTCTTACAAAATTTCTTTTAAATGGAAAACCCATTTTTGAATAGCAGTAAGTTAGATAATTAAATATTAAGTTGGATTTTACTAGGTAGTTTGCGGATTGGTAATTTTGTTATATTATATGCTTTTTGGTAGACATTTAGCATCGGCTGGTGGAGTAGCTGTGATGTTGATGTTTTGGGCAATTGGATCATAATCAGTATATCCATGACCCACTATGATATTTGTTTTAGTAATTTCAACTTTACAAATACCACCACAGCTCTGACATGTGGGGCTCATTGTCCAAAGTGTATATTTAGGTTTTGCAATAATACCATTTGCTATTGTTCTTAGAACTGATTCACCATCAACAACAGTTTGTTTTTGAAAATGTATTTCTAATTCATTATCTTTCGCCATAAAATTAATATTAAAATAATTATTGTAAGAATGTGATTTGACTGATAACACCTCCTGCTAATGCCTTAAAATCATTTAGTCTCCAACATGTATCACAAGGAGGTGAAAGTATCATATTATTTTCCGGATTATTTTGTAAAACACGAAGATAAGATATTGCTGGGCATTGTTGTACATAATCATTACCTTTACAACCATCTTGATACGGTTTATTATCGTCTGTATATTTTACCATCGTTTTTAAAAGTGATAATTTTGCTTTTACTTTATCTCTGCTAATTTAATTTGACAATAATTGTCGATATTGCATTCAGTAGAGCTATCAAAGGCCTTGGCTTTCATTGATAATTGCGATATAATCGTTGTCAACTATTATCGACAAAATATGCAAATCAATAAACAGCTACAAAATCTGGGGTTAAATAGCAATCAGAGTAAAACATATTTAAGTCTTCTGAAGCTCGGTAAAGCTTCTGCTGGACTACTGGCCAAAGCTTCTGGAGTGAGCAGGCCAACGGTTTACGAAAATCTTACTGTTTTGATTCATAAACAATTAGTTGTTACCGGGATTGAATCCGGGAAGAGGGTTTATTATGCCGAGTCGCCCAATGCCTTGAAACTGATGCTAGATGAGCAGATTACGCAAACCGAGGAACTGATTAAAAATATTACAGAAATTTATACTCCGCCTGGTCAGCGACCGCAAATTGCTTTTTATGAGAGTATTGCTGGCATTAGGAAGATGCATAAGATGTCATTAATTGCCAATCAAGGCAGGAGGACACGTTTTCTCGGCGGTTTGGAAACTTTGTTTAGTTATTTACCCATTGAATTTTTTCAAGCTTATATCAAACAGCGGATTCATCTGGGAATTTGGAATGAAGTAATTACCAGTGAAAGAACACTAAACTTTCCTAAGTTTTATACTGATCAGAAAAACAAAGAAAATCTCCGTAGGATGCGGTTGCATCCCATGATGTCCAAGTTCGTTACCAGTTTCTTTACATATGATACTACGGTCTGGATTGTGCCAACCAAAAAGGAAGGCTATGTGATCATGATTGACAGTTTAGAATTTGCCAGGACGATCAATACACTTTTTGAATTTCTCTGGGGGCAGGCCGGGGAGGTAACTACAAAGTGAAGTTTAATTCATTTTTTTGCTATTCCGACTGCGATGTATGATTTTATTAAACTCTGATAGGGTATGTTTACTTTATTAGCTTTGACTTTTAGCTCATAGAGCATAATCTCAGGAATTCTGATTGAGATTGAGTGAGAAGTAGGTTTCAAATTAGGAAAATTTACTTTCTGGAAATCTTCTTTAGTAAAATAATCAGATAAATCATGCTTAGACCAGAAATTTCTTTCTGCAGTTTCATTGGCAAATTTTGGTAATTTTAATTTCTTTTTCATAAATTATTGATATAAGTTAAATTCTTTTTTATTTAAATCTCTGGCAGAGATAACTCTTATCTTGCCTTGTCTCACAGTGAAAACGATGAATAATAATCTACCTGCAAAAGTTTTTCCTAATAGAATCTGCCTATTTTCCAATTCAGAATGTTTGTGATCTTTCAGGGCTTTTTTATTAGGATCCCAGAAGGTTTGTTCTATTTCTTCATTGCTTACATGATGCTTCTTCAGGTTTTTATCTAAATTACCCTGATCCCAAACAAATTCTAATAAGTCATTGCGGTTCATGTATATACTATATTACACAATAAAATTTCTGTCAAATGGTTTGACAGTCTTGAGATTTCATTTATAATTTAGCTACGAGCTACTAATTTACTTTTGATATTCAAAAAATGTCTAACCAACCACCTGGTCTTTTCCAAGCTGCAGTGGCTGCAGTGATTATCAATGAACGTAATGAAACTCTGATCACCCAGCGCAGTTTTGCCCGCAAACATCATCCAGGTAAGTGGGAGATCATGACCGGTCGCCTCAATCAGGGCGAGTCATTTCTCGAAGCATTAGCCAGAGAAGCCATGGAAGAATTGAATATTGAGCTGGAACCTGTGAAGTTACTCAGTACTTTTCATTTTTTTCGCGGTCTGGAAAAAGTAGAGCATTTAGGTGTCAACTATTTGTGTCGGATCAAAGCTGGTGCGGTGAAAGTGGATGGAGTAGAGGAGATTGCCTGTCGTTGGGTGAACCTGGACGAAGCGCTTAAAACTATTGAAGATGAAAGCATCCGGGGAGTATTGACATTGGTAAAAGCGGAATTAAAGTAACAGGAGCGTGTAGGTATTAGCGATAAACTTCACGACGATGGGCTACTTTAGTGATGGTAATTGTGTGTGATTTAGTATCTACTAGATAAATCAGGCGATAGGTTCCGGAACGAATGCGATATAAATTCTGGTAACCTTGCAGCTTTTTGGTTTGCGATAAAATTGGTTTGATTTTTAAGGCATTAACGATAATCTGGATTCGTTTGATCCAACATAGAGGGAGTCTCTGCAATTCTTTAATAGCTGATTTTTTGAAAACAATAAGATACATTATTATTTATCTCCTAAAATGTCTTGAAAGACTTGATCAGCTGGTACGGTAGGTTCATCTTTCCGGGCAATTGTATCCTTAAGGTCTTCTAGTTCTTCAAGAGCATCTTCATACATGGTAAAGATATCCATCGGTACCAAGGCAGTTTTCGGAGTAGAATTTACTATTAAAATACTCACTTCATCATTGGAAATGGCTTTGGAACCATTATTTTTTAAATCTGATAAAGTGATTGTTTTCATAATAAGAATAATTTGAAGGGTAAATATAGTGCTATTTTATCCCTAAATTTGCCACTGGTCAAGCACTAGTATTACGAATAATTAGATAAATATTCTCTCTCACTTCAAATTTCTTTTAAGCTTCTTAAGCCAAAGGCTTACCAGCCTATGGCTGGAACTCTTAACTTTTTACTGAATCAATATTCTAAAATTCTCTCTTGATAAAAATATTTATTCTTTAGAAAATTGTCCAAATCGCTGGTAAAATCTGAATAGAGGTTGGATATTTTTGTTAGACTTTTAATATTTACCCAGTAATTTTTTCTTGCTTTACTTGCTTCAATCAGTTTTCCTTGGGGATTTTTTACCAAGAAACAAATACGTAGAACATCGATGACTGGAAGTGAATCTTGATTTCGGATCACGCGAATTGTACCACGATAGAGCGGTTTACCTTGCAAACCAGTTTCCAGATTTAAGCATCTTGTGGCTGCAGCTTCTAGTTTTTCTGCAAAACGGACTTTTTCTGTATGAAATCCAATCCGTCCTAAATTGGGATCAAGTAGTCTTTCCTCCAGTAAAATTTCCCGGTCGGATTCCTTACCTCTTATAATACAAAGCATTATTCCTAATTTTGGTTGCAGCGGTACTTCCAAATTATCAAGATCCAATCTACCAGCAGTTTCCAAGCCTTTTGTAGTAAGTTGATAATGATCTGCTCCTTTTACTACATAATCAAGCTGGAGTAGTCTTTTTAAGTGAAAATTGAAATGATCATTACTAAGTTCACTTTGATTTAAATCACGAAAACGGGCATGAGGATGGTAGAGAAGCTCTCTGAGAATCATTAATTGTACCGGATGGGAAATTGCCATTGAAATCTGGGATAAAAGTTAACTTGCTAATCGATTTTATATTTCACGGCGTATCGCGTCAAGTTTCTCTTTAGTAATTGTCTGCTCCCAGGAGGATAAAATTTGAAGCAGGGTAAGTTCTTGTGGTAAAGCTTTATTTAGTAAATCATTCCTCATGTCTTTAATATTATCTGGTACATAACTATCATCTGGTAAATTTTGTATAAGTCTACCCAAGAATATTAAATCTGTTTTTCTATTGCTGTCACCAAAACCACCAATAGCTGTTATTAAATTTACATCCGAAAGGTTAGCGTCAGAAGGACCAAAATTATTAATTAATAAACTGTTTAAAGTGTCAGTAGTCATTAAATGGTATTTAATAATAATTAGACAGGACAATACCACCTTAAAGCATTATTATTCTAGTGAAGTTGACTTTAGTAAATTTATCAGACTAATTGACAAAGTTCGTGGCTCAATTCAAATTCTTTACCGTTTACCGTTTTAAATATCCCTTAAAAGATATTTTTCTTCTCTGAGAAATCCAGTATGATAAAAGTATTATTTCTCCAAGGTAAATATTATGGACATGATGAAACCCTTTTCTGAAAAAGAATTAAGTGAAGCAGGTAAGTTTTGTGCAGTGATTCAAGATGAATTTGCAAACAATGTTATTGGACAGCAGGATTTGGCAAATAAATTATTGGTTGGACTGCTTGCTAAAGGTCATGTTTTGCTCGAAGGTGTGCCTGGACTTGCGAAAACTAGAGCGATCAAAGTGATAGCCAAAATCTTAAATTTGAATTTCAAACGAATTCAGTTTACACCTGATCTTTTACCTTCTGATGTCGTTGGCAATTTAATTTTCAATCCTCAGACAGCTCAATATATCACACGTCAGGGTCCAATTTTTACCAATATTTTGCTGGCAGATGAAATCAATCGTGCTCCTGCCAAGGTCCAAAGTGCCCTTCTAGAAGGGATGCAGGAGAATCAAGTGACTATTGGGGGGACTGGATATGCTTTACCGGCGCCTTTCTTTGTACTGGCTACCCAAAATCCGATAGAGCAGGAAGGTACATATCCTTTACCTGAAGCTCAAGTGGATCGTTTTTTACTCAAGACGTCTGTAGGCTATCCAGAGCCTGATGCGGAATTGAAAATTCTTGATTTGATAGAAAAAGATGCCTCAGAGGTGATCAAAAAAACAATTACTTTAGAAAATTTATTATTTTTACAAAATCTTACTGCTCTGGTTTATATTGATCCCAAAATCAAGCAATATATTATTAGTATTGTTTTTGCTTCTAGACATCCGGATAAGTATGGTGCTGCTGATTTAAAGAATGTGATTGAATTTGGAGCTTCACCGCGCGGATCGATAGCCTTTATGCTGGGGGCCAAGGCAGTAGCATTGTTAAATGGTCGGATGCATGTGATTCCTGAAGATATCAAGTATTTGCGTTATGATGTTTTGAAACATAGAATCATCTTTAGTTATGAAGCAGAGTCCAAAGGCATCAGCAAAGAGCAGGTGATAGATGAGATATTTCAAACAGTCAAAGTACCCTGATGAATGTACTACGCCAGCGCATAAAAAGTTTACAGATTGTTACACTCAATAAAGTCTATACTTTGTTTCTTGGTAACTATCGTTCGGCTTTTAAAGGGCAAGGCATAGAGTTTGAAGATTTGCGGGAATATCAACCAGGGGACAATGTCAAAGATATTGACTGGAACACCACTGCGAAAACCGGTCGGGTACATATTCGCAAATTTGTTGAAACTAGGGAGCTTAAAATTCTTTTCTTAGTTGATGTCTCAGCTTCTATGCGTTGGTCTCTGGCAGTACAAAATCTTAAAGAAAAAATCGTTTTAGATAGTATTTATTTGTTATCGCAAGCAGCCCTTACCAATCATGATTTGATCAGTACCATGGTTTTTGCTGATCAAATTCAAAAAGAATTACCTTTCAAAAGCTCGCGTGCTCAGATAATCTCAGTATTAAAAACAGTCCATCGTGAATTTCAGAATCAGGAAAATCAAAAATCGGATTTGAAACAGGTATTAAGGCATTTGATGCAACACCGTCAGAAACGTTTGGTATGGTTTCTTTTTACTGATTATATTGCAGCTGATGATCAGGAACTGGAGCAATTACTGGGAGCTTTCAATCGATATAATGATTTAATCATAGTTTTGGAAAACGAAGATATCACTGCTCTAAAAAATTTTGACTCAGTAGTGGAATTGCAGGATGTCGAATCAAATCAAGTGATGAAGCTGGATCCTGCTGATCCCAAATTGATCCAGAGAATAAATAACGATTTCCAAAAATATCAGGAAGCTTTGCGGCAAAGCCTTGTACCAAAGGGAATTTCACTACTTTGGCTGGATCATAATAATGATGTTTTATTAGAATTTTCAAAGTTATTTCATTTACGAAAAAAACGTAAAAGTTATTAAAGTTTAAAGTCCAATGCAGGATATCCATGATCTAAAACCTCTTTTAAATCCAAGCTGGCTTGAGCTGACTTTCTGTTCGTGCCTTTGTTTATTATTGATTATTTTTATATTTGGGTTGATTTATATATTAGTATCTAAGAAATTTAAAAAAATAAAACTAATTCCGCAAACAAATTCGCTTGATTATGCTGCAAAAGCAACCCAGGAATTGCAGCAGTTATTGGCTCAAATAAATAATTATCCTAGTGAAAGAATTCTTACTTTAAGTGCAGCGATTTTGAGGAAATATTTGTCAGCTGTCAAAGCTACCGGAGCTCAAAGCATGACCAGGCAAGAGCTAAATCAACTTGGTATTAAGTTCATTTCAGACTATATGAATGAAGTATATCCAGTACAGTTTGCTAAAAAAGATTTGTCTAAAGAGCAAGTTGAAAAAATATTAATTTCGGCTTTAAAATTTGTAAAAAAATGACTCTCGCTAACTTGATAATATTACCTTTTTTGTGCTCTTGCACTTTGCTATTAATACTTTTTGGGTATTTTTTACGTAAACGAATCAAAAAAACATACACATTTCCAAATTTAATTTATTTTCAAAAATTTAAGCAGCGTAAGTTTGCTTTTAGTAAGTGGCTAGAACGAAGCGTATTTTCGTTATTATTTTTCTTTCTTGTAATTTTGAGTCTGCGCCCGCAATCTATTTTGCAGATCACAGATGAGCAGAAAAGTTTGGATATTATGTTTGTCCTGGACGGCTCACGTTCGATGTGGGAGTTCACAGATGTCGCTCCGAATCGTCTGGAAGCAGCTAAACAAGCAATGCTGGATCTGGTAAAACGACTGAAAACTGATCGGGCAGGATTGATCGTCTTTATGGGGATAGCAGCTCAGATGATCCCTTTGACAGATGATTATCAATATTTTCAAACTAATACAGATTTTATCAACCGCGATGATTTGATTCAGATTTTTGGTGAATTTGCCGGGACTAATATGGGAGATGCCTTGCTTCTTGCTGACCAGCATTTTTCTCAGGAGCCCAATCGCAGCAAAGTAATTTTGTTGCTTACTGATGGTGAAGCAAATTTAGGAGTAGATCCAGTCGAGGCTGCAAATATTCTGAAACAGGATCAGGTGAAATTGTACGCTTTACATATTGGCCGTAAGTCAGCGGTGGAAGGATTTTCCACATTGAATCAAATTAGTCAAATTACAGGTGGCAAAGCTTATTCTGTCGAAGATCGAACCAGTCTGGAACAAATTATCAAAGAAATCGAGTCAATGGAGCGCTCGCAGTTACAGCAAAAAAAACAATATTCTATTAAATATGACAATCCCGGTGGATTTTTCCCCTTTTTCATATTCTTTTTTGGTAGTTATTTATTGATCAAAATATTTAGACATGATTGAATTTGTGAATCTGACAAATATTTGGAATTGGCTGATAATCAGCATTATCTGGCTTGGCGGGCTGATATTATTTTTAAAAATCCTTTTCTCCACTTTCAGAAATTCACACCCTGAATATCAAAAAATTTCTACTTTTCGCAAGTTTCCGAAGTTAATCACCAGTATTATTTCTATCATGATGTTGTTACTGATTTTGATTCTGACAACAATCATTTTATTACGGCCATTTCTGGGTAAGCAGACAATTTCGGGGCAGATCGGCAATACTGATATCATTTTTTTGATTGATCAGTCCGCCAGTATGGGTGTGGAGGATATTAGAGTGGGCTCCAAACAAATTAGCAGACTTGAGGCCTCCAAAAATGAAATAAAGTCAATAATCGGTCAAGATCTCAATTCGCGGATCGCCATGGTCGTTTTCGCAGATCAGGCTAGAATGGTAGTTCCATTTACATCCGATCAGACTGTATTGTTGGGTAGTCTTGATAATCTGGAATTGCTTGGTAGCAAGCAAGCCAAAGGATCATCGCTCCTCAATGCCTTGAATTATTTGTTTGATCAAGTGATCCCCACTGAGCAAAAAAATCAGCATCCGGTGAAAGTGGTTATTTTTAGTGATGGTGAACAGGTAGGTGTCGGCTCCAAACAAGAGCTCACAGCCATTTTTCAAAAAATAAAAACTACTCAGGTAGAAATATTTTCAGTGGGCACAGGTACTGTATCAGGCGGTAAAGTGCCAGTAGTCCAGACAAAAGTCAATCCGTATATAACTGAAAAACAGTATTATTATCAATTTAAAATTAATTCGGATAATACGTCACAAAAAACATTTGTGATTTCGAGCTTGCAGGCTAGTACTTTGCAAACGATTGCTACTCAAAGTGGAGGCAAGTATTTTGAATTAATTTCTCAAAAAAATTGGAATCAATTAGTGGCTAGCTTACAAAGTAAAGATACCAAAGACACCATCCAAAAACAGGAATATTTTCTAGAAAAATATTATTTTTTGACTCCAATCCTATTGATTTTATTAATGATTTGGCAATTACGGTTATTTGATCCAATTTTTAAAAAGAATAAATTAAATATATAAATAACAAAATGAATTGATGACAAACATAATTAAAATTTTGCAGGTTTTCTTAATTGTTCCTAGTGCATTATTACTTGGCGTTGGTAATCTGGCATATTGGAGTCAATCATATCCACTGAGCAGTTTATTTTTTGAGGTTTCCGGTATTAGCACAGCAGAACAATATCGAGCTGAATATAATTTGGCAAGTAGTTTATATCGTCAAGAAAAATATGCAGAAGCAGCAGAAAAATTTCAAACATTAACCACCAGTAACTTACCTCAAACAGTCCGTGAAAAAGCTTTTTATAACAGCGGTAATAGTCTGGCCAAAGAGGGTATTGCTCTGATCGGTAGCGACAATTTCCAAGCGCGCCAGTTGATTTTGGAGGCGATTACTGAATATGAGCAGGCTCTCCAAATTGATCCCCAAGACCAGGAAGCGATTGATAATATTGCCTACTTACAAAAACTATTGATACAAAGTGGAGAGAATAATGTTCCGCCTCAAATTTCAGCTACTCCGAGCCCCAAGCCAGATAGCAAAAGCGATTCCCAACAAGATCAAATCGAGCAGGATAATCAAAAAATATTAGATCAAAAAAAGGATTACGAAGACCAAAACCAGCAAACCGACTGGCCGGATATGTGGAACTCAGACTTCTGGTAAAGCTATATTGTTTATTTATTACTACAACAGCTTTTTTCCCCTAGTATAGATTTTCCTTTCGTTGTAAAATAAATTAATTATCCATTTTCCTCATGAAAAAATTTCTTGTAATCTGTTTAATTCTGTTACTCATTTGCTGTATTTGCTTGCTGTGCTTTACGACTATGTTGGGTGCAGTGCCATTCTTTTCCAAGAAAATTGGTACTACCAAAGCGCGCGATCTGGGTGTGACTTACACTGAGGCTGATTTGAAACGAGTAGATAGTGCAGTGGGTCATGTTTCCAAGGTAGATCCAAATTTAGCTGCAATTCCTGGTGAGATAAAATATGAAGGTCAGGTGAAGGTGAATAGTAAAATTACTAATGCTGAAGCAACTGCTCAAGTAAATCGTTGGTATACGAGTTGGGAAAAGACACCGATCAAGGATGTACAGGTCAAAGTGGCTGATAATGGTGATGTCGAGGTTTCCGGCTTGTTGTTGATAGATCGTCTTTACGACTATGCGATTTTTCTTGGCTATACGCAAGCTGATGTAGATCAGGTGATGAGTTATTTTGGTTTAATTGCGATGAAAGAATTGCCTTTTTATACTAAATTTACAGGAACAGTGAATAATAATGTTGTTACAATCAATGTCACTACGGTACAGATTGCCTGGATTCCTTTGCCAATGTCAATGATAGAGCCGATATTGCCTGAATTTGAAACATTTATCACAAAACGGATTGTATCTGTTCCAGGATTAAGCGTTACAGATTTACATTTTGAAAATGGTCAGATTGTTTTTGTTGGTACAGTTCCAGAAACTACTACCACCAAACCTTAATTATAATTCAATAGATTTCCTAATTATTATGAATTCCAAAAAAGAACGAAAAATTGTTAATATAATTATTATAATTTCATTAAGTTTATCATTGGGATTTATTGCTTTAGCAATATTATTTTTAGGTTTAAGAGATAATTCCCAAATAATTAAAGTTAATCCAGATACTGGAAGAGAAGCTATTACGATCACTTCCGGGGCCTTGATTACGCCAATTGCTCCTGGAGAAGTTCATCAGGACTGTCGATTCTTAGGTGGTACATGGTTGGAGGTAGCTTCAGAATATCAGGAGTGTGAAAATGCGACTGAGGCATATTGTGCTGGTTATGGTGGAAAATTTAATATTTGTGCTTCACCTTGTCGTCATAATCCGGAAGCTGAAGCTTGTACTATGAATTGTGTTGCTGTATGCAGCTTTTAAGAAATAATGTAATTTATTAATTTGTTTAATAAATTAATTTGATAATACACTTGCATTTTGGAATCTCTTTTTGCTAAAATTACATCACCTTAGGTAAGTTTATTGTTCGGGAAACCCTAAACCTCTACCAGATTTCAATTTTCAGTCATTTTGTACATCAGTATTCAGTTATCAATTCTAATTGATAATTGAAAATTGATACATGTTCTTTGACAACTTAATAGACATCATGAACTATTTTAGTTCATGGAGGTTCTAATTGTCTTGACTTTGTACCTTACGAGGTACGAGGTGAGTTAGTATCTACGGATACTGGCAAAGTCTCATCGTTCTACGGAAGATGAGCTCAAGCATTTCAATGAATTTTAAATTTCGAGTAAGTAGCTAAGGGTATACGGAGGATGCCTTGGCACAAAAAGCCGATGAAGGACGTAGCAGTCTGCGATAAGCTTCGGATAGCTGACAACAAGCGTTTTAATCCGGAGATTTCCGAATGGGGAAACCCAGTCTCAGTCATGTGAGATTGTCGTTCTAGTGAACACATAACTAGAATGATGGTAAGCCAGTGAATTGAAACATCTCAGTAACTGGAGGAAAAAAAACCAAAGTGATCCCGATTTATCGGGATATTTGAATTCCCTGAGTAGTGGCGAGCGAAAAGGGAAGAGCCCAAACTTCACAGATAGGACAAGGATTTCAAGTCTGCTTTGCGGACGCGATTTCTGAGTCATCCATACGGGGACGGTTATAGTGAAGGGTTATAGGATACAGTGTCAGCACACCGTGAAGTGCTGGATAGAGTTAAAAATACAATTTTTAGGAGAATACGGTTGGAAAGCCGGACCATAGAGGGTAATAGTCCCGTAAACGAAAAGAATTGTACTCTTTGACTGTGTTCCTGAGTACTACGACCTAGGTGAAATTTCGTAGGAAGTCACCAGAACCACCTGGTAAGGCTAAATACTTTTTGTGACCGATAGTGAACTAGTACCGCGAGGGAAAGGTGAAAAGTACCCCTGTTAGGGGAGTGAAATAGTAACTGAAACCGTATACCTACAAGCAGTTGAAGCTCCGATTTATCGGGGTGACAGCGTGCCTATTGAAGAATGAGTCTGCGAGTTATTTTGACTGGGCTCGGTTAAGCCGTTCTGCGGTGGAGCCATAGCGAAAGCGAGTCTGAATAGGGCGTTTTCGTCCAGCAAAATAGACCCGAAACCAGGTGATCTATCCATGAGCAGGTTGAACCTCGTAGAAATACGAGGGGAGGACCGAACCGGTGAGCGCTGCAAAGCTCTCGGATGACTTGTGGTTAGAGGTTATACGCCAATCGAACCTGGAAATAGCTGGTTCTCTTCGAAACAACTATTGGGTTGGCCTCGGTCTTGTCACATATAGAGGTAGAGCTCTGATTGGATAGTGGGGAACGTGAGTTCTACTACATCCTCTCAAACTTCAAATGCTATATGTTGTAAACCGGGAGTTAGTACACGGGAGATAAGTTCCGTCGTACAAAAGGGAAACAACCCCCATCATCAGCTAAGGTCCCTAAATATATACTAAGTGGGAAAGGAGGTAGGGTTTCTAATACAGCCAGGAGGTTTGCTTAGAGGCAGCCATCCTTTAAAGAGTGCGTAACAGCTCACTGGTCTAGAGATCCTGCACCTATAATTCAACGGGGCTCAAGTATATTACCGAAGCTATGGGCTTTTGTACTTTCGAGTACAGGAGCGGTAGGAGAGCTTTGTATTCGCAGTGAAGGTGTAACTGTAAGGTTTACTGGAGTGAATACAAGTGAGAATGCAGACATGAGTAGCGAAATCTCGATGAAAAATCGAGACACCGAAAATCCGAGGTTTCCTTGGCTATGTTAATCATCCAAGGGTTAGTCGGTCCTAAGCCGAGGCTGAAAAGCGTAGGTGATGGATATCAGGTTAATATTCCTGAACCACTAATAAATCGTTATCAACTAAGGGGTGACTGAAAAAGAGATTTCCAAGTGTCCTGAGGATGGGCATTTAAGCAATAAGTTAGTTTAACTAGGTAAATCCGGTTAAATGATTTCCGCTTCGGTGGAAGCAAACGAGTTGTTACGAAGAGCTGACGTCTACGGACAGAGGCAATTTGGAATATTTTTTTCACAAGAAAACCCTCTATGTGAGAGTTATTAGTGACCGTACCGCAAACCGACTCTGGTGGATTGGTAGAATATACCAAGGTGTTCGAGTTAGTCCTTGTTAAGGAATTCGGCATATTAACCCCGTAACTTAGGGATAAGGGGTCCCCTGAACTTTACGGTTCTGGGGCGCAGAGAAATAGCTCAATCGACTGTTTAACAAAAACACAGGTTCCTGCTAAAGCGTAAGCTGATGTATAGGAGCTGACGCCTGCCCAATGCCAGAAGATTACGGAAGGGGGTTAGTCCAAGCTTGCTTGGATGAAGCTTCTGACTTAAGTCCTGGTCAATGGCGGCTGTAACTATAACGGTCCTAAGGTAGCGAAGTTCCTCGGCGCTTAATAGGCGTCCCGCACGAAAGGCGTAACGAGTTGAGCACTGTCTTGACAGGGCGCTCGGCGAACATTGAAATGGCTGTGAAGATGCGGCCTACCCGCACCTGGACAAAAAGACCCCGGGATCTTTACTGTAGCTTGGCATTGAAGTAAGGTTTTTATTGTAGAGCGTAGGAGGGAGACTTAGATATTCTGCCGCCAGGTAGAATGGAGTCGATCATGTAACACCTCCCTTTAGGTTCTTTATTTCTTATCGAGGCCGTAATCCGGTACTTGAAACAGTGTCAGGTGGGCAGTTTGACTGGGGCGGTTTCTTACTAAAGAGTACCGTAAGATTCCAAAGGTTCCCTCAAGCTGGATGGAAATCAGCTGTAGAGTGCAATGGCATAAGGGAGCTTTACTGTAAGACTGACAGGTCGAACAGTCACGAAAGTGGGGCATAGTGACCCTTAAGTAGCGTGTGGAAGCGCTTTTGTTTAAAGGATAAAAGTTACCCCGGGGATAACAGGCTGGTCTTGCCCAAGCGTCCATAGCGACGGCAAGGTTCGGCACCTCGATGTCGGCTCGTCGCATCCTGGGGGTGAAGAAGCTCCCAAGGGTTGGGCTGTTCGCCCATTAAAGCGGCACGCGAGCTGGGTTCAAACCGACGTGAGTCAGGTTGGTCTCTATCCGGTGTGGGCGTTAGAATCTTGAGGGATCTGACCCTTAGTACGAGAGGATCAGGGTGAGGTAACCTCTGGTGTACCAGTTGTCCTTCCAAGGGCATCGCTGGGTAGCTACGTTGCTATTTGGATAAATGCTGAAAGCATATAAGCATGAAGCCAATCCCAAGATGAGGATTCTTTTAAGATCCCCAGTAGACTACTGGGTTGATAGGCTCTAGGTGTAAGTCTAGCAATAGATTCAGCCAAGGAGTACTAATTGATCGTATACTTAACGAAATTTATTGCACAGAATAGATCGATGCTTGCATTGATCTATAATGTGCAAAACGGAACCTCCATGAATTAGAATAGTTCGAGTGAAATAAAAGATAGTGGTTATTAGTTAAAAGTTATCAGAAAATTGTGATTATATTTTCTCTCTTTTAGCTATTAACTTCTAACTATTTTTATAGATGTCTATTAAGTTTGTTCTTTAACAATCTACGTTTCTCAGCAATAAAGTATTGCTGAGGACGCCAGATACCGTTATAAAAGCCCCCTGCTTTCTTAACGGTATCTGGTGATTGTAGCGCAGTGGCACCACCTCTTCCCATCCCGAACAGAGAAGTGAAACGCTGCCGCGCCGATGATACTTCTCTGGCAACGGAGCGGGAAAATAGGTCATCGCCAGAACAAAGAAAACAACCGCAAGGTTGTTTTTTTTATGGAAAAAAATACTTAAATGTAAATATTATCTTATTCAATTTTTTTCCCAAACTCTGTAAAGCGTTTTATTTTATGAGTAACGGAAAGTATTTTAAGGATTTATTACCGGGGGCTTGGGGGTGGCAGTCACTGTTCACCTGGGATAAGGCTAGTAATGGATAAGCAATTGACAAGTTTTGCCACCACCAAAAATTTCTTTTTGCATACTTTTCTTTTTTTGAAAAGAAAAAGTATGAATTGATTACTTAGGATAAGTAAAAGAAATCTTAGCAGAGAAAAATCATTTTAATTAAAACGAATTTTTAAAAACTATACAGAATAACCTTTCCCCATAAATTGCTTTTCTCCCCAAATTCTGAAATACTTGGTATTAACAAACTTCCCATTTTTTGTATTTTTAAATTTTAAAAAATCACCATGAAACCAGACCAAGATACAGCAGAACGGATTGAAAATTTAGCTCTAGTTGGTAGTCTCCTCAAGCATCCCTTTGGTGAGGAAGAGCAGGATATTGGTGGTGGTTACTATATTGCCAGAGAAGCTCTGGTCAAGTTTCAGGCAGGCATAGAAAAACTCAAGCTTGATGAAAAAGTACATCAGGGAATTACTGACCTAGTAGATTATCTTCAAGAGAAGCTAGATAAGCGCGAGCGCGGGGATTTTCATTGAAAATGGTATTCGGTGGCCGGTGAGCGGTAATCGGTAGTTTTGATATTGCCAGAGTTATGAGTTATGTATTAATCATGTTGAGTTGTTTATAAAGTTTAAATGAATCAGTTTTTTTTCTTTCCGGATTCCAGATTCCAGTTTTCAGCTTTCAATTTTCTACATCCCTAGGCCATTGACTGTATACTTTCTGTATAGTATTATGTAGATAGCATAATTTATTAGTTTTAAAAATATGGCAGGTTCACATAACAAAATCACCAAACATATTGTCTTTCCTGGAGTTTTAGTAGAACAGCTAGAAAAAAAAAGCGAGCAAGTATGGACTCAGTTTTGCAGAATATCTACGTCATTTAATGGTAAATAATTTGGAGGGCATGGTTAGGGAGAGTAAAGAGAGCAAAACGAATTAAGCCAAAAATTCTTATTAATTTCTTACAAAATCCATTGACATCAATTTTCATTTCGTGCAAACTAGTATTGAAATTTCAATTTTAGTTTCATTTTTTCTAAGTTAAAATAATACTGTTCAAAATTAACTGGCTAATTCTTTTTTTTTCACAGCCATGTTGCTTTCCAGCAGTTTATGGTATAATTAATCTAAGATATTTTTAATATTTATGACTCAACAAGAAAAAAATCCGGCGAATCTTTTATTGAAGATTCTTCATGGTGATATCGATCATATCAAAATTGATAATAAAAAAAGTATTATTTTAGCACATAAATTGACCAATAAAGTTTTACGAGCTTTTGTGGAGGAATTTCGGAAAAATCATCAAGTTGATGACAAAACGTTGTTGAATTTAATGTTAGTATTTGATGAAGCAATAGAAAATCAATTTATTACTCAGGCTACACTTGATTATATTAAGGTACATCCTGAAATTTTAGATAAATATATTAGAAAATAACTATGGGTTTACCTATCCCTGTGGCATTAAGCGGACAAACCGCTGCTTCGCGAGCTGAGGCTGCTGTTGAGCTTCCACCGACTCAAAGATCAGAAGTTGAGATATTTTTGGCAGGAATTGATGCAACGGCTCAATTAGCAAGTGATACAAATAATCCAGCTTTAATGACTCAAGCTATAAAAGAGTTACCACAAATCGCATTAAAATTGGAAGCAGCTAGATTGGAGTCATCTTATCAGGATACTGAAGAAGCAATGGATGTATTGGGAACTAGATTTAATGCTGATATTAATGCATCAACTGCACATGTAGATTGGACAGAACTTCCAGGAGTTCCTAGTGATGAAATTGTAAATATTCGAGATGTAGCAGATAAAATCGATTTAGGCAGTGTACCAGTTCCAGTTCGTAATGGAATTAATTCTGTACTTAAACTTGAAGCTGACCAGCAAGAAGCTGATTTTCAAGTAAAAAATTATGACTTAGCACTTTCTGTACGTCAGGAAGCGAAGGCTAATCGTGAGATTACTACAGCAAATTGGAAAAAATTCGGTTATTTTTTAAAGTATTGTGGTCTACCTTTAGCTGCTTTTGCCTTGGGTGGAGTAGGTTTATTCGCTTCATTACCTTTAAGTGTAATGCTTAGTTCTGGAGGTGGAGGATTACTGGCAGCAATGTCTGGAAGTGGTTTGCTTGGATTGGGTAGCAGCATTACAGGTATAGTTCAATTTGGAAGAATGAGAAGAAATGAAGAGTTTCAAAAATTAACTGATACTCAAATTGAATCTAGGAAAAAAATTGCCTCTGAACATAAAGGACAAGCAGGGATTAGAAAAGATGCAGTTTTGGATAATATGCAATTAATTGCTAATATAAGTAAAATGTATGAAGAATTAGTCGCCATGTCGATTTTACCAAGAGGAGTGAAAAATGACGATAGGATTCGAGGCAGTTTTTCTCAAGCAGCAGGTTTTGGTCCTAATATAACAGACATTATTAGTTTAGCTAGAGGTGCCAGAGTCAATAGAGCTGCAGCTTAATAATTTTTAAAAATAACTGATGATCAAATATTATTTCATTGATGATAATATTTTAACAATTTTGTTAAAAACGAAAAATCCTGAAATTATTACAGCCACTAATGAAAAAATTGTTTCTGGAGCTCTTGTGACTATTGAATCTACTATCGATGAATTTTTAAAATCAAAAGGGATTGAAATGACTTTTGAAGCTTTGCAAAATACAGAAGAGGGTAATGTTCCAAAAAATGTATTAGAACTTCTAAAAGGTGAGGAATTAGCAAGTTTAATTGATAATAATTTTCAGCTTTATTACAAAGCCTTTTTGGATCAATTTTGGCCAACATTAAGCGAGACAAACAGATTAGACATTGAGGCATATTTGAATGATTATCAAAATATTCAAAAAGAATATAATGATTTATTGATTGAAAAATTAGAAACATTTGAATATTTAAAAAAACAGTTATTAATTAATCTGGGTGTTGCTAATCCTGCTTTAGAAGGTCAAGCTCAGCCAGTTCAACAACCACAAATTAACCTCGGTGGTAGCATCAGCAAAGAAGAGCCAGCTCAATAAGCTTTTTCTAAGCAGCTAGATCTTGTAAAATTTCTTTGGGAGAAGATGTGATATCTGTTTTCACAGTAATATTTTTGGAGGTATTTTCCAATTGCTTCATAAGTTTCTTAAATTCCTCCACTTTGTCTTCAGGGAGTTTCTCTAGCATGGCACTGAAAAATTCTGTTAAAACAGTTTCAGTATGTAGGGTAAATTTGGTCTGTAATTGATTGGCATCAATAGTATATTGTCCTAATTGAGCCATGAGTAAGTCAGGATCATTTTTTTCAGCAAGTACGTTGAGTTTTGCTTTTTGTTCAGCATCGAGAAAGTCGTTTAATGTAAGAATTATTACTTGCGAGACTAAGTTTTTAGCGATTTCATTGGACTCATATTCCGGAAAACCTAAGGGGATCATGATATTTAAAATAGTTCGATGCAGTTCATTCATTATTTTTTGTGTCCCATGGTTGTAATTAATTTACTTAAGGCAAAACCTCCTGCAATAAATGCTGCAGAGCCGGCTATAATTGGATTTAATAAAGCTAAGCCCATACCAGCAGTAATTGCTAAGGAACCAACTCCGTGAAGTGCAGCGAGACCAGGTGTAATCATCCCTAAAGAATTGGCTGTTAAAAGCGCAGCACCTGTAAGACCTGCTTCAGTTGCTACTCTTGCTTTATCCTCAGCTGTTTTACCTAGCAAAAAATCAGCAATACGCTTTAAAGGGTTTTCGCCTGATTTTGCTGCTTCTTTTGTTGCTGATGCCATCTTTAGAAAGAGTAAAATTATTAATATTATTTTAACAAATTTTGATTATTTTTGCTATAATAATACACGAAAGGGCTTGATTGCTGTTTCCTTTATCGGAGACAAAATTTCACAATTAAGCAATTTTCAGATTATGTCTACTACAGACAATAAGCTCACCAAGGAGCTAGAAACTTACTTGGAAGCTATGCAAAATCCTCCCAAAACATTCAAACGCGGTGATATCGTTCAAGGTAAAATCGTAAAGATTTCCAAGGGCGAAGTGATCGTCGATGTAGGAGGTCGTGCTGAAGGTGTCGTTTCCGGAAGGGAAATGAAACTGGAAGGCGAGAAATTGGACAAAGGTATCGGCGAAGACGTATTAGTTTACGTGATCAATGGAGAAAACGATTTGGGTCAAATCGAATTATCGATCCGCCGAACAGGAACTGCTCGTAAGTGGTTCGAGTTAAATAGTGCACTGGAAAAAGATTTGCCAGTGACCGTGCAAGTGATGGAGGCCAATACTGGTGGTGTGATCGTCAACATCGGTGGTGGTTTGCGGGGCTTTGTCCCGACATCACAACTGGATAATTCCCGCATCTATCCTCTTGGTGGATATTCCAACAAGCAGGATGCTGATAAAGAATTACAGACCAAATTGGCTGAACTCATCGGCACAGAACTCAAAGTGAAAGTAATAGAAATTGACCGGGAGAAAAACCGGGTGATTTTCTCTGAAAAACTTGTCACTGCAAGTGCTGATATGGAGAAACGTGCTGCTACTTTGCAAAAAGTAAAAACAGGCGATACTCTGGCAGGAGAAGTAACTGGTATTGCTCCTTTTGGTCTATTCGTCAATGCTCAAGGCCTGGAAGGTCTTGTCCATTTGTCGGAAATATCCTGGGATAAAGTAGTCAATCCTGCTGATTTTCATAAAGTGGGAGAAAAGATCAAAGTCCAGGTGATCGGTATCGAAGACGGAGGCAAGCGTGTAGCTTACTCAGTTAAACGTCTTTTGCGAGATCCATGGGATGACATTGTCCGTGAGTACAAAGTCGGGCAGAGAGTACATGGGGAAATCACCAAAATCGTTGATTATGGTGCATTTGTCCGGATCGATGAAGGTCTTAATGGCCTGATTCATATCTCTGAACTTTCTGATAAGTTAGTCAAAGATCCTTCAAAGATTGTGGAAGCCGGCAAATCTTATGAACTTGAAATTATTTCAATTTCTAAAGAAGAAAGACACTTGGGACTTAGCTTAAAACGCGTCAAAGCTCCTCAAAAGGAAGTAAAGACCGAAAAAGCAAATGCTGAGATCTCACCTGAGATGTCACGTCTTAGTGAATATCTTGAAGAATAAAGAATAGTTACATAATTATCGCAAAAAGGGCTTGGTGACAAGCCCTTTTTTGTAGACGGTAGACAGTAGACAGTAGTTAATAGGAAAGAATCTAAGAATAAAGAAATCTAGGAATCTGCAATTTATGAGCGAATGGCATCCTGAAACAAGTTCAGGATCGAATTATGAGTTCAAAGTAGTAGAACGTTAGATTCCAGATAGTACTTAAGACTTAAGTCTGTAATTAAATGCAGAATCCCGATTACCGGTCACCGTATACCGACTCCACATTCAATTTAACACCACGAATATTTCGTTTACAATTTCTTACATGATACATGATACATGATACATGATACATGATACATGATACATGATACTTTTTTCTTTCCGAGTTTTGTAGAAAAATGTTAAACTTGCGTTAGATAAATGAAACTGTTACCGAAATGACCTCCGTTAGATAAGTCAATGTGTTACCGTAGCAAAATTACTTTTTAATAATTTTGCTATGACAAAATTTAATTTTAATGACACATTGATTATG
>Ga0194063_10000446_pt1 | contig 30565 bp, 11 predicted proteins | sample SepL3720m_MetaG_FD_155459 | JGI IMG/M metagenome (GOLD analysis project Ga0194063, IMG submission 155459) | Anoxic zone freshwater microbial communities from boreal shield lake in IISD Experimental Lakes Area, Ontario, Canada - Sep2016-L373-20m | ecosystem: Environmental > Aquatic > Freshwater...
GGCGATTCCCTGCAGGAAGGGGAGGAGCGGGGGGAGCCCCAGGTCTTCGAGGATGGGCTCCAGGGCCCCATGCTCTTGAAGCAGCAGGGGATCCCGACCATGAACGGCAGCCAGGGGGCCGGGCTCGAAGGAGCCGAGGCCAGGAAGCAGAATCCACAGGTCCTGAGCGGGAGGCCTCGCCAAGGAATCCCTTCGGAAAAATCGTTCAGCAGACATTTCTTCCAAGGTTCATATACAGTTGAAAGACAACCCACCGAAAGCGCACCGTTAACCGGTAATCGACGATAATTCTACCAACCGGAACTAGGCTACTTCCATGGCTCGTTTTCTTGATCATTTACATAAAGGTATTCTTCTTCAAGTGATCACCACTGATCAGGAGATTCAGGTTGCCCTGGAAGCATCCGTAGAGGTCCTCAGCGAGGAAGAGGTTTGTAATGCTGCTTTATTTCGCAATTCAGATGATCAGAAATCTTATCGTATCGCCCATACGATCAAGCGGCAGATGTTGTCGGAGATTGATAGGAAGACACGGGGAGAAGTCGTTGCCATTTCTCCTACGGAGTGGTTGTTCGGATCGACCATCTATGGCAGACCCGTGATCAGACAGGAAGTTGGTAGAAATTATGCTTTCAGTCTCAGCCACACTCGTACTGCGGCTGCTTGCGTGGTGACATCCAAAACTAGCATAGGGGTGGGTGTGGACATTGAAGGGATGTTCAGACGCCCCCTTGATCCCCTCATCGAGGAACTTGTCCTTACGGACGAAGAGAGGCAGAGCCTGGTTGGCTGTACCAGCGGTGAACGGGCACGTCTCCATACCCGGCTTTGGACTCTCAAGGAGGCTTGGTTGAAGGCCACGGGACTGGGGTTGAACCTAGCGATGGGTCGCGCAGGATTCCGATTGGATGGTTCCCTGTATGAGAATGCTGAGATTCCGGATTGGATCGAAAATGGCTGCGAACTTCTAGATTCAGGAAAGGAAAGCAACTATTATTGGTCCGCTATAATAGCAAGCGTAAAAGAGCTAGACCATTAAGTGATGAGTGGATAGTATTATCTTAAATAATTATGCCACAAAAACATGTTACGGAATAAGCAGATGTTAAAGTTCAGACGATTGCAAAACAAAGTCCAGTACAATTGCTGGTCAGACTCAGTGGCGATTAAGATAGCCTCCCTTAGCATTAGCAAGCTCCTGGAATTTGCCTGATTCAACAATTAGTCCATCCTTCATAACAAGAATATTATCGGCTGACTCAATCGTACTCAAACGGTGAGCAACAGCAATCCTGGTAATGGGAAGATTATTAAGGGTATCGGTGATCACCGCCTGTGTTGGGGCATCGAGAGCACTAGTGGCCTCATCGAGGATAAGGACGCTCGGATTGCCGACAAGGGCCCTTGCAAGTGCGATTCTTTGACGCTGCCCACCAGAGATATTAGTTGAGTTTTCGGTTATTACTGTGTCAACGCCATTTTCCATACTTTGTATTCCATCAGCAATCGAAGCCAGTTCACAGGCGTGCATTACCGTATCAATATCTAGTTCACGACCCGCCTTGATGATTTCAAGAATCGAGCCAGAAGGAAGCGGTGAATTCTGCATTACAACACCTAGTTGCTGACGATAGGCACGTATGGACCACTTACTAAGATCGAGATTGTCAACCAGGATTTGACCAGATTGAGCAACATCAAACCCGAGAAGAAGCCTCAGCAGGGTTGACTTTCCGCAACCACTAAATCCAGTTATAGCTGTGTATTTTTGTTTTTCGATCTCGAATGATAATCCCTTGAGAACAGGGGCTTGCATTGTTGGGTACTGAAAGTAAATTTCTGTCCCCCGATAACTACCTGAAAGATGTTTGCGTATCGCATCTGGATTGTATCCTGGTTCCGGAGTTGAGTAAAGTACAACCTCCGCCCTTGCCCAAAGACTCTTAATAACCGACAAGGTGCCGGAAAGCTGAAGAGCAGCCCTAGATGTAAGAGAATTGAAGCCAGAGTAACAAACAAGAAAGCCAACAATATTAGCAACAAATAAGTTGTTGTCTAAAAGCTGACTACTATTAGCAAGCATGATAACTGAGGCGATGACAATCAAGTTCCCTATTGGACCAATCGACTGTGATAAAATAGCCAATAAACCAGTAAAATACTCCATTTGCTGGTTGGTATATGTTAACCGAACTAGTGATTGCATCCAACGGTTGAAAATAAAAGGCTCAGAGCCAGTAGAGCGTATTTGTGGTAAACCGGTTACTGATTGCAAAGAAAAATTGGTAATGTCAGCAAACTGATCAAATAAAATAACTAGAAAATCACCCTGTCTATTAGAAAGATAAAAGATAAGATAAATGCTGATCAGAGCAAACAGTAAAGCAATGATAGCCAGCCTCCAGTCATAAGAGAACATCAAAAAGAAGAATGAAAATGAAAATAGCAAAGATATAATAGAAGACATAAAGCCTGCAGATAAGACTTTTCTTGCCTGGGTGATTGCTGTTACTCTTGAGGCAACATCAGAAATGGAAAATTTATAAAAGAATGGGATCGGCAATTTCATTACCCTAGCCCATGAAGCAGTTTGAAGTCGCAAGTCAACAAGAGACTCGACTTTAAGTTGGGCTAACTTTGCATAGGAATTGGCAACAATACTTGCAAACGCAATAAGAAAAACGAGTAAAGACGCATCAATAAGCAATTTTACGTTGGACTGGGGTAATATTGTACCGACAAGATAGTTAACAACTACAGGTACTACCAATGAAAACAATGTAACTACAATGGATGAAACCAAAAACAGAAAAAGAGTATCTATATTGGAAGAGAATGTAAATCGGAGGACATCAATTGCTCCTCTAATCTTAAAAGGGAGATGTGCGTATATTTCGTAACAGGGCTGCCTGCACCGAGTTAGAAAAACTTTGGTATTTTTAATGAGATTAACAGAGTCATCTCCAGTATTATATACATATGTTTTAATACCCTTTCGAAAAACAACATAAATAGAACTATCAATGCTAGATTCAAGCATTAAAATCTGAGGACGCTTTCGAGTCAGGTTATCTGGCGCTTGGACTTCACGGAAGCATACATCATTATTGGAAAGAAATTCGCGTAATGAGTTAGCTGCAAGATCATCAGGTCTTTGATCCGTGGATAATTTCTCTAAAGCAAACTTAAGGGCCAGAAAACGGTCAGAGCCATGTTGATGTAAGGCAGATTGTTGGAAAGAACTAGTCTCAAGTGCTAGCGCAGATTGAAGTGCCTTAGAAGAAAAGGTAGAGTCTTTCATTACGAATGGGAATCCTCAGCAAGAAGTAAGTTTCTGTAATGTCCTGGTACATTTTCAAGATCTTTAGGATGACCTTGTTGAACTATATGACCACGTTCAAGTACAATGACTTGGTCACTTAATTGAGCCGATAGCATTCTGTGAGCAACGGTGATCAATGTTCTATCTTTAGATTTAATGACTGAAAGTAAATCTGCTTCAGTTCGATCATCAAGAGCACTTGTGGCTTCGTCCATCAATATAATTTTGGGATTTCTGATTAGAGCTCTAGCAATCTCAATGCGCTGCTTTTGTCCACCACTAAGGTCAGAACCATTATCTCTCAACATGCGATTAACACCATCTGGATAAGAATCTATCTCAGCCCTAAGTCTAGCATCACATAGGGCTAGATATGCATCGGTTTGATCAAATCTAGGGTCCCAAAGAGTTACGTTATCAAAAATAGTTGCCCGAAACAAGAATACATCCTGTGCGACATAAGCCATGGATGTTCTAAGCTGAAGATCGGGTATCTGATCCCATGGCTTTCCATCATACAAAAGGCAACCATCGTTTTGACAATAAAAGCCTGCAATTAGTTTAAGCAGTGTACTTTTGCCAGATCCACTTCCGCCAACGATAGCTAGATGAGTATTTACTGGAATATCAAAGTTTATTCCATTAAAAATTGGATCGTCAGCCCCTGGGAAACGATAGAAGATGTCCCTACCTTCTATATGACCAAGGAGGCTAGATCGAGATTCTGATTCGGGTGTAGTGAATGATTTGACTCTTGGATCTTTGTCATTAGCAATCACGTCAGAAACTCGGCCAGAAAGACCTGTTAATTGTTGAATTGTATTTGCAAACTCAGAAATTCCACCTAACGGGGCTACAATACTGCCAAGAAGAAATTGGAAGGCCACGAGTGAACCCAAAGTAAGTGATCCATCAAGAATAAGGAATCCACCAATAATAACAATAGATGTTTGGGTTATAAAAGTTGAGACATCTCCTAAAATGCCAGTCAAAGCAACATAGAGACTCTGAATCTGTTGGCCATTAACGCCCAAAGAGAATTTATCTGACCATTTATTGAAAAACTCGTTTTCGAGTGCAGATGCTTTGATGCTTTCAATTGTCGATATGCCACTTGTTCCAATACCATCAGCAAGCGCCTGAACAATTGCAAGTTTACGATTGGCCCCTTCTCGTCGTTGAGTGATTTGTGCAGTAATCAAAAGATTAGCTAGCAGAATGAATAATGAGACGATGGTTAATCTTACGGATACCAAAAGAGTAAAAATAAGGATAAGAAAAGCTCGTAAGACACTTAGAAAAAAAGCAAGAATCTTAGACACAGACATTTGCCCGATCTGCATCCCTAATGCCAAACGTGCCGAGGCTTCGGCTGGCTGGTTTGAAAGAAAGAAATAAAACGGAAGACGGAAAAGTTGAGTAAAAACTATAATACTTACTCTACGAATGAAGAGATTTTCGAGTCGCCTAAGTATTAAGGATTGAAAAGACAGTATAAATACAAGTAGAACTGAGCAAAGCAAGAGAATCCATCCGATAGGTATTGCAAAATTTGATCGATTATTAACTAGATAAGAATCAATAAATTGAGACGTTGCTCCAGCTATTATTAATTCGGGGACAATAGATGCTATGCAGACTGGAAGGAGGAGGGCTAGAGAAAGCTTGTATCTTGCAAGGATATCAATAATCCAAGAGAAAGGAGATTGAGCCTGAGTCTTTATTGCACTAGTATTAGTCATGTGTCAGTAGAAATACCGAAGAATTTACGAAAAGCTGGAATTACAAGCTCTAGTGGAGTTTCAGATTGAGTGGTAGCCTGAACATTGACAGTATTGCCCAAACGTGTTGGGAAAGGCGGCTCTTCCCCAGAATTCCAAAGGTAACACTCATTTTTTGTTTCTTGTCTGCATGAGCTTCTAGCGTTTTTGGTTACATGTTGAAGGGACATAACCACACGAAATGGGACAGATTGTGATGTGTCAATTAAGCGACCAAATTCGCGGATACCTGTCTGGGCAGTAATCTCAGGTAGGCTTGATGGAGACGTATCGACAAATGTGACTGTTCCAACGATGCCCCCATACTGGGCCCTGGAGACGCCTGATGGGGTAACCAAAGTCTTCATGCCAGGAAAGATTTGTGAAGCCTGTTTCGCATTGAAATAAGTATTTATGTAAGACGGAAGCCTAGGGGCTGAAGTTGTATAAAGAAGTACATTGGAGCCTTGTGTAATAAATTGCTCATTTCTGAAGCTTGTGTTTGCCACATAAAGATCGGTCGGTGCAATAATATAGGCCTTGTTGATATAATCAAAAAATGCTACTCTTAAAAGTAGAAGGTCATTACGGGTGTCAGTGTCTAATTGTAATAGTTTTTGCTTGGCATCTTGAATAGACTGTAATGAGGAGATGAGCTGGCTGTTAGACGATATGAGGTTTGAGCGAAGTCCTAAAACTTGTGAAGAAGCTTGCAGGAAAAGACTTCTAGGGACCCAGCCGATTTTTTCTAGTTTCGCAAGGGTCTTTGCCCAATCGACCTGAGATGATACTTGCTCGCTGACGAGTGTCTGTTGACTGATTTGATTCTGGTAGGTTTGCTGAAAGCCTTTAAGAAGTAAATAGAGTTTATTTGCCAACAACTCTCGAGTCTTAAGATTTAAATTAAGCTGCCTAAGTTTGGTAGATAGTACTTCGCGATCACTTGGGCTGTCAATAATGGCTAAAACAGTTCCACGCTTAAATAAAATATCGGTATCTCCAAATCTATCTTTCTTCACTCCTGAGACTTTGACAAGATTCCCTGGGGGTTGAGTAGCATTCTCGATGGTCGAAAGAAACTTGACAATATCCGGACTCTGTAAATCATCGTTTCGGAGGGCTCCTTTTTTTATAAGCTTTAAATTCCAGAAATTACGTACATCGACGTTAATCGGTAATTCAGCTGATGATGTTGTGGAAACCTGATAGACAATGCTACCCGATGTTGGTGCCGTCAGAGTTGATAAACCACCTGCTGGTACAATAACACCTAGTCCCTCCACTTGTATCGGAATTTTAACCGTGGCCGACCAAATAACTCCAAGTCCTGCGATGCCAATAGCAATAAACAAGCTCGTTCGTAAGGGTGCTTCAAGAACTTGTACGGGTTGGGAAGGCTTCCCAATGGATTTAGTGTGTGAATCAGTCATGAGTAAGCTGAAGGGGGGGGGTAAAAAGAGAGGTTAATCGCCTACGTAATTTAACATTAATTGACTCGGACCCCACTCTTTTTAAGTTGTATCAAAAGAACATCGGAAAGACTTATCCCTATATGCTCTGGCCAAGTCGCAGTATTTCTGTAAAGCCGATTAACTGAATTGTTGTAAAGTTCCAATGCTGATGCGAGAGATGATGTTGAATCAGAAAGGGATTTGATGCTAAGAACTAGGGAAGTAATAGTATCAACGCCTAAGGAATATCTAACCCTGTATATTGCAGTTGTATTTTTTGCCGCCTTAACTGCCTTTTTGGCTGTGAGAACAGTTATCTGTGAATTTGCGTAGTCAGTAAATGACGTTGCTGCATCATTGCTGATTTGCATCTCCTGTAGCCTCGCTGTATCCTGGGTTTGCTTTGCTAAGTAATCTTGGCTTCTTGCTAGCGATAAGTTTACTCCACCATCATAGAAGTTCCAATTTATATTTACTGCCAACACAGGGGTCGTATTTATCTGCTTATTAATAGAAGGACTCAGCCCCCATAATTCCTGGCCAATAATACCATTAGTAGATAAAATGCTTCCATTTGCGGTTAGACTAATTGAGGGCAAATAAGAAGCAATAATTTTCTTTGCATTCCAGCTTAGGGACTCAGCAAGTTTGGCCGATGCTTTTATTTCTTCTCGCATCTTTAATGCCATGCCAATAGTATCACTAAGCGATTGATCCCATGATCCAACCGGAACAAACTCATCTTGAGGAATAAAGTACTGGTGTTCTACTTGGCCTATTGTTTTTCCGAGCTCATTTTGGGCACTGTTTAGAGATGTATAGGCACTAACTAGAGTTATAAGATCTTGATAAAGCTGTGTCTTTTGCTGCTCAACATCAGCTACTGTAGACAATCCAGCCTCCTTATTCTTGCGAATCTGATTGACTATTGCAACATCAGTTTCAACAATACTTGTAAATGCTTTAATTAACTCCATACCCTTTTGAACACTTGTATAGGCAAGTTGCGTATTTAGTATTGTGTCACGTGCCGCTACAATAAAGAGCAATTTCTGTTGATCCAATGCCGCCGCTTGGGAGCGAATCAATGGATGCCTTGTCGCTAAAAATGGGTACCAAGACAGGTTTAGGTAACTACTAAGTACTGAATTATTGGTGTAAGTTGACAATGGTGAAGCTTGGATAGATTCACTCGGCTTGTTAAGTGGAAGATTTGTAAGTGTTTGCCATGAGTACGCAGCTGAGGCGGATACTCCAGCGGTCGGATTCCACTGACGCTTAGCACTGACCAATAAAGAGTCTTGGTATTGAATTGATTCAAATGCAACGGCTAGCTGGGGATTATTATAAACAGACTCAAGAAGTAGATCTCGGAGGGTGGCTGGTCGAGAACCTTCGAATAGTTGTTTTTGCAAAAACTCGAGTCTTTTGATAATGCCTGTCCAGTCGTCTCCACTCTCAATACTTACCAGTTTAAGCAACTCCCTGGTATTGATACCACTTCCGATCTTTATTCCCAAGCCCGAATTGGTATTGATCTGTGGCAAGAATTCCTGTAAAATTGAGGTATTTTTATTAGATGCCTTGGCTGGAGCAGCAAGGGCAGTCGAAACTCCAAAGACCAGGCAAATCGCCACCGATCCAGAGCTCAATCCCCGAATCCAGCGCTTACGGTTCTTGGTTTTAATTTTCATTTGGCAGAATTTGATTTTTTTAGAGATAAATGTGTCCTTCATTGCATGAAACCATTTAGATGAAAGTAGTCAATTGGTAGCGTATGCTGTAATTATTTTTGCGTCTAGTGGTTGCTTACTTCTGAAAAGAGTTTGGCATGATATTTAGCCAATTGCTGTCTATGAATTCAAGGCACTCTTCTTGGCTGTTGCTGGAATGAATGGTGATCCAACCTGCCGGCGGAGCTGGTTTAAAATGCCATAAGGCATATTGCCCTTCTTCATTGGTCACCACGTGGTATGGCTGATCACGTGAGGGCTGTTGTAAATGTTTACACAACAAATTCACCGTTATTCCATCAATTATCCTGAGCAGGAGCCCTGGCATGTTCGACCAAATGACAATTGATACAAAACTTTGCGAATCCCTCCACCAAGAGGGAGCTGTTTTTCTCCCCGGGGCTTTCTCCAGTGAAGTTGTCTCCTCTTTGTACCGTGGCATCTCCAGGGATCTTGAACTGATCAGTCCCTTTAAGGCGATGATTCACAAGGGTGATGGTCCGGAGATGACTACCAACATCTGGCGGACCGCAGACATTCAGGAGTTCCATGCCTTCTGCAATAGCCCTAAGCTGATAAGCCTAGTAAGGAAACTGTTTGATGGAAATCTGTTTCGCTTTCTGCAGGATACTTGGTTTTTGCGACCTGTGGGCTGCGAAGTCTCAATTCCCTGGCATCATGACAACATCATTGAAGGCGATCATTACTCAGTCTGGATTAGTCTTACTCACCATTCAGCGGGAGATTCGCTTGCATTCATCGCGGGCTCCCATCGCGATGGAGTAAACTATATGCCTCAGGCATACTTTGGTAAAACGATAGACGGAGGCTCGGAAATAGAAGAGTACTATCAACGCTATAATCAGGCATCTTCTTCTCAATTGTCTTCTGTCTTTACGCCTATACCTAGCGATCAGGAGCTTTTGGCGACTAGAAAAATTCTTTCTTGGCCAACAAAGCCAGGCGATTGTATTATCTTTAATAGCCGTTCTCTTCACTCCTTGCCTAGTCATGACACTGCCCATGAAAGAGTTGGCTTTGTTACTCGATGGATTCTTGATGGTAGTCGAATTGCGTCCCATGCTCATGATACCGTAAAGGCCATTCATGATGCAGGATTAGGTGCAGAGCTTTCCGTGCAGGATGTTATTCAGGGTTCTTTGTTCCCACGTTATTAATAACTTAAAATATGCAAAAAGTGCTGCTAGAATAGCTTTGTTCCAGGCATGGTCAATCTGCCGCCATGACCGGTATTCATGGCGGACCCAGTCAAATTGTCTATACAGGCAGCAGACAATATTGCCAAACAGCCGCTGAAAAGCGTCTGACCTTCCTGGATAGCTTATGGACTCGCAGCAAACACCAAAATTAGCCATAAAGAAACACAATAATGAGGCGGAGGAGCCTCGGGATCTTCTCAGCAGACATGACCAAGGAAGGTCAGTGCTGTGGTGAGTGGGTGATGTTTTCGGCGAAGATTAGATAGGCGCCCGCCTACGTAGTTGACACCGGGCAGTGATGGGAGCCGTATGACGCGAGAATGACACGTACGGTTCTGGGAGCACCCCGGGGGGAAGTTCCTCGGGGTGACTCGCCAGTCAGGGCGTTCTCCCTGATCTGATGCTCCGTTTACTCATTGGTTTGCCTAAGCAGTGCTTGATGTAGAGCGAATCAAGCGCCAGCCTCATGGGCTTGGCAGGAGCACCGATCGTGGTGTGGAATGCGATGCATAGGTCTCCTCTAAGCTCCTGCCAGGGAATCCACTCAGGTAGCCGCACCAGGTGGAGAGGGCGGTTGTCCGGTTTGAGTTTTCCGCCAAAAGGAAGATGGAACTCATTGATTAAAAGTTGTCCCTTGTCTTGCTTTCGCCACATGTATGGCCGACAATAGTTGCAGCAATCGCAGATTGCCACTTTCTAGACTGTTTAATGCTTGGCGGTCGCCCAAGGAGCTATTGCAGTACGGAGGGTTTCGGCTTTTTCAGGAGTTTTTAGTTACAATTAATGGCTTAGCGAAGACCTTCAGGATAAAAGTCTCAATAGAATTTCATCAGCGTTGTCATCGCTATCATCTAGCCCAATTGACTGATCTTCGCCACTGTTGCTGTTGCAATTCGCCGATCCTTGGATAAGTGATATCCACTGGCTCTTCATAGTGATCAGAATTGTTTGAACTTCTGCGCTGCTGATTATGGTGTGATCATATTCAACGCGGACAGACAAGTTGTAAACGCTATTGAATACAATGAATTGCAGGAGATATTCCCGCTTGTGCTTTGCTGATGATGATTGACCGACATCGTAAGCGAGCACTGAATAGTCAGAGGCGTTTTCTTGGCCCGCAGAGGATATATAGTTGACGGATATGCTTGGCTTGCGATATTTTTTACTCTCTGAGTCGTGATGTATAATATTGTTGTAATTGATAGCCTCATCGCTCAGTCGACCAAGAGCTTCTATGTATTGTTGCGCTTGATCTTTCGTGTTTAAGCAACCTTCGTTGTTGAGTATTAATGGCGTATGGCAAGTAAAGTAGCTGAATATTCCTGTGGTGTCAATGTCTGTTGACCCCAGTGGTCGACCATGGGTTTCTATATCAATCGCAACTCTCCGTTGATCAAAGTAGTCAAATATAGATTTTTCTAGTGAAAGTAGAAGCAGTGGCAGATAGCCGAAACGCGTATGGGCCTCTTTTGGCTTTACTGTCGGAATCATAAGCGTGCTACTTTCCATAAGATAATTTTCCTGTAAGCCTGTTTCTGGCCAGCCCGTTTGTCTGTAGAAGGCATTTCCAAGAGATTGTAGATAGGCTTCAAAGCGCTGCTTAGAAGAGTTCTGGATACTATAAATTAATGCGAAAATTGACTGCAGCTCATTAGCTTTGGAAACTAATTCTCTTTTTACTGTTGGTCGAGATATTCCATGGATAAATTTACCAAGGGAAATAGCATCAAAGAAAAAATGATGAACACAAAGTAGGATTATGGTCCTATTTTGTTCTTCGCCTGCCACTCTAACCTTTGACCAGCTGACATAGCACGAATCAGTCAGGCTTAGCTGGTTTATAAGCTTAGAGGTGGCATCAATGGCAAACCTTGAGCCAGGGACGGCAATCTTGTCAATATTGCTAACTTGCAATTCTTCCAGTGGCTCATAATTTAGCTGACTTGCCTTGTTGCTAAGAACCAAGCTGTCATCTACTAGTGAGTATTGAAGTGAGGCACTTTCGCGCACGATCTCCTTGATACGTTTGCTAACCTCACTGTTAGATAGACTTTCATTAAACCTAACCAGGCTGGTCATTGACCATTGATCGGGATTTGGCTGTTGACTATGCAAAAAACTTCGCTGAGATGGTGTCAAGCAAAGAGTTTTTGTGTTTAGTGGTTGGGGCGTCCCCCGGAAAACTTGGTTTTGGTTTTGGTTCGATATGATACTTTCAAATAGCTCAATAAGGGTATTTGATTCTAGAATTTTAATGGCTGATATCCTTATATCTCGCTCGCGCAGAATACTCATGAGTCGTATGGCATCGATAGAGTCACCCCCTAGCTGGATAAAGTTTAAATCCTTGTCTATAATGGTGTCATCGATATTCACTATTTTGCCAACCATTTGAATGAAGTTATTCCATGTAAATTCGGTTTCCAGTGGTTCTGCTGCTCTGTCCTTATTCCTCTCTTCAGAAAGTATTGGTGTTCTTGCTGTGGTGCGCCAAGTCTTTGTGGCAAGGTTCAGGCACTCCCGCCGATCAATCTTCCCATTGGATAGACGAGGAAGCGCTGAGACAGCTTGAAACTTTTTGGGTTGATAATAGGAAGGCAATAAATGATAAAGTCGCTTCTTCAGGAGCTCAATGGAAGCTATGTCCTGGCAATCAATTAAACAAGCTAGGCTTATCTCGTTGGGATCCTCGCTTACCGTAACAGGCACGATAACCGCTTCGTTGACGATGTCTAAAGTGCTTATCTGTTGCTCTAGGTAGGGGATGGATACTCTGTAACCCTTCACTTTGATAAGTGATGACTTGCGAGAGAGAATATGCAGGCTACCGTTTTTGTCGACATATCCAAGGTCTCCAGTGGCAACTTCCGTTGTGGTTCCGAAGGCTGTCGATCTGGCTTTCGCGCCATCATCTAAACCGGCAAGATAGCCCAGCATCACCGTTGGTCCAGAGATAACGACTTCACCCACACCTTCACTTTTCTGCTCTCCGCCAGGTTGGTTCTGTTCTTCCTCAGAGCATGCTTTGATCGAAATGTGAATGCCTTTTAATGGTTTGCCGACTGGAACCGATTCCAGTGAATCTTCCATTATTAAATCAGTCAGTTCAATAGCGCACACACCAACAGTTGCCTCTGACGGACCATAGTGATTGAATATATGCAATGAAGGCGAAAGTCCCCTGATCTCACGATAAAACTGTCGGGAAAGAAAGTCGCCACCAAATACAAGGTATTGTTTGGGAAGGAGCTCGGCATCAAGCCCACTTGAAAGTAAGGCAGAAAGATGACTTGGAACAATCTTGAGGAAGTCCACTGGATGTTTTGCTAGTCTTTGGCTGCAAAGCTCCCCATCACGAGATTCTGCGTAGGAAAGGCAGTGAAGTGAGTGTCCAAGATAGAGTGCGGGAAATATTGAGGTGTAGCCTAGATCCGAGCTGAGCGGGGTGGCTACTCCGAAAGCAAGGCATGCGTCTTCCCCATTAGGAAGTGGGATGCGCTCTAGAAGCGCTTCAACATAGTGGCGGAGACTATCATGCGAGATCGCGACAATCTTTGGCGCTCCTGTAGAGCCAGAGGTTGCCAATAGATAGCCAATGCGTAATGAATTTTCTTCTTTTATCTTGCTATCTCCTCTGGCCTCTGAGCTGTTGATTTTTGTTAGGGAAACTGTAACTTTTTCGAAATCGATTATTGTTTGATCTTTGCTTCCCAGAGATTTGCCAAGAACCCACTGGCAGTTTGACTGCTGAAGTCTTTCACTGTGCCATTCTGATGGATCTTGGCAGGCTAGCTGGAGTGGTATTTTTCCGGTAGCCCAGCACGCCAAGGTCAACAAAATAGCCTGAGCTGTATCTTCTGTTAGAATTGCTATCTTTGTGCTTCCCTCACACTTGGATTCCAATTGCTTAGCTATATGTTGAATGGTGTCCCATAGCTCCCCATATTTCAGGGATAAACCCTCTGACTCCAGAGCAATTCGGGAAGGGTACTTTTCTCCGTAGTTTTGGATTGCTGTCAGCAACCATTCAGATGTACCTGGATTGCCCAACAGGCGGTCAATCTCTCCGCCCTTCTCTGGCTCATGGGGCCGGTCAACCACCGTTACGTGGGGTGCCTTCTCTTCTTCGCTGGTTGATAAAGCTTCATTCAAAAATTCTGTGTAAAGAGAAAGTACACTTTGTGCTTGTGCGTCAGAAAGTGCCTGCCGATTATATTCTAGTTCAATTTCAATATTTTCGTCATTAGAGACAACATTTAAGAACAGATCCCACTTGCTTGCATGATCAAAACCTGGATTGAAGCTAATTCGTTTTTGAAATGGAAGGTCGGTCTTGGTTAACTTGTCATAGTTGAAGCATACGTTGCTGAGAGCATGGCCAACGCTGTTGGGTCTGACTCCAAGAGCTTTGACAAGTTTTCTGGCGTCGAAGTTCCAGTGCGGGAGCACCTTTTGAAAGATTTTATAGCAGTTTTGGATGCAATCCGCGTTGAGATCTTTGCTAAGGAATCGGAGAGGTAGAACTGTCGTGCAGTTTCCTACTAGCTCGTGCATACCTGAAAGAAGTTGGCCTGCACTCAGGGTGGCAATAGTTAGATCTTCCTGACCGCTTATCTGTTTAATGGTCTGCACAAAGCAAGACAAATAGATATGGAATGCAGCAACTCCAATATCCGATGCGCGGGCTGTTACTTCTTGTGTTGTTAACTCCGGCAATCTTGTACGTATGACGCCTGCAGTTTTAGCTGCTTGAGTGGGTAGATGCTCGGTGGCTTGGCTGGAGAATCGGATCTTGTTTGAAAAGCCACTCAAAAAGTCTTTCCAGAAATGATGTGATACCTCTTCATCGGCAGTCTTCTTTATCCATTTCACATAGTCTCCGTAGGATAACAAGTTCGTCGAAGGGGCTTTGGAATCCCCTGAATATGACAGCCTGCCCTTTTCCGAGTAATCCTGGCTGATAAAATCGGCAAGAACTTGTAGGCTCCAACCATCAACAGAAAAGTGTGGGAAGACAAGAACTACTTTTGTGATTTCACTGACTGCTTCTTTGCTAGAGAGGAGCCCAATACGTATATTGATGCCTGAGTCAGGGCTGAAGGGCTTTTCGATGATCTCTTGAACGCTTGTGCAGTGATGAATCGTTGGCAATAGTGGTGCCTTCTGCGCACCTTCTTCCTGAATAAGGTTGTAGACTGTATTCAGTTCTGGCGTTCTTCTGGTAGCACTAGTTATAGTTGACAAAAGGGAGCCAATGTCCACTGTGCTGTCGACGTTGATGCAAATTGTTTGATTGTATCTGCTGGCAGACTCACCCAAGAGGAGATGGGCAGTAAGTGTTTCTCTTTGGGTCGCTGTCAATGGGTATGTCATTTTATTCCCCTCTTGGATCTTGTTGATTTTGTTGGAATCAACTGTTGTGCCTTCAAGTGCTCCAGCGTCCACCAAGTCAGTAACAACTTCAAGTATTGACTGCAGTACAACTTCTAAGTCTTCTGTTGTATGAGCGGACGATAAAAAGCATGTCCGACCCTCCCAAATATAAACACCCTTTTCTAGAAGTGCATAATAGAAGATGGCGGGAAAGCCGATAAACCTAAAGAACGAGCTAAAGTAGTCAATTCTGGTCCCTGCGCAGATGCTGGTTATTTCATCATTTAGGCGCGATACCCATCTTTTCGTTAGTTCGTTAAGCTCCCTCTGAATGGATCCACCATGAGCTTTCAGATGAAGCATGACTGCTTCTGCCGCGGCCATTGTCAGAGGGTTCTTGTTGAACGTTCCTGCAAAGAATATGCTATCTACGGAGAGATCGGGCTCTGTCAGTCCTGGTACCCATGATCCTTTGTCAAGGAAGGACATGGACTCAGCTGAGCCTGCCACAATGCCTATAGGTAAACCTCCCCCAGCAATCTTTCCGTAACAGGTCAGCTCTGGTTTGATCTGAAACATTCCCTGTACGCCACTTTGGCTGACACGAAAACCAGTCAGAACCTCATCAAAGATCAGAATTACATTCTTTTCTGTACAAAACTTTTGTATGTTCCGTAGCAGCTCAACTGGCTGAAGGCCTGGATTTCTGCTCTGTATTGGCTCCACAAGTACTGCGGCAAGTACATCCTTGTATTGCTCTAGTATTTCTATGCTTTTTTCGGGATCTGTATAATCTAATAGTAACGTATTCTCTGTGAAGGAGATAGGGGTCCCTGGGCTGAGCGGACGACTTTCACCCTTCCCATCTCCTAGGCAGAGGGTGGGATCAAAGTGGCCATGGTAGGCACCATTGAACTGGGCTACCAGCGTTCGGCCGGTTTTCGCCCGTGCCAAACGCAGGGCTGTCATGATTGCTTCCGTTCCGGTATTGCAGAACGCAACACGTTCATGTCCCGTGACTTCGGTGATCAATGTGGCCACAGAGGCTGCCCGTTTTGCCTGTGGTCCCAAATGCAATCCTTCATTGAGCTGCTGCCGAATTGCCGCTTCAATAAAGGGCGCTCTGTGACCAAACAGTTGGACACCAAATCCCATTGTGAGGTCGATGTATGTATTTCCATCCACATCCGTGATGGATGCCTTGTCTGCTGAGCTTCCGACCACTGGAAATTGAAATTCCTTGAGATCAGGGTCGTATCCAGCTATTGCTCGAGTGTCAGCAAGACTCATTGCCCCCTGGGTTCGGATCAATTTCGACTCAGCAAGCTGCTTGCCAAGCCGTTGACGAAGGCCATCAATATAGTTTTGGTAGGCAGCGCTTGAGACTTGCTTTTCTATTTGCTTTCCTTTGACAATACTTTGTGGTGCATGCTGTTCCTTCTTTTTGCTGTTTGCTGATGTGCTGGGCATCCCCGGCTTGGAGATAGAGTGAACCTCGGCTAAGCTGGGCTTGTTTCTATGGTCCTGTCCCCTTCCAAGACGTTCAGTTGCGATACCATCTAGATGATTGGTTAGACGATCTATGTTGTTGAGATCTCCAAAAAGCTGGGGTACGCTGATAGTCGTGCCAAACGTATTTGTCAGTTTGGCTGCAAATTGGGAGAGCAGCAATGAATCTGCCCCGTAGCGCTGAAAGGATTTGCTGCCTTCGATTTTGGACTCTTGAACTCCACATATTTGGGCAAATGTCCTTATCAGATGCAGGCCTATATCCTCTGATGCTTCGCCAGGGCTCTGTCTTGGACTGATTGCTGAAGGTTTTTTCTCAGATGGCTTTTCTTTTTCCAATTCCGTTGATTTGCTGCCAGACTCATACCAGTAAATTTCTCCCCCCAGTGTGCAGACAGGAACCAAAGGGTCATATGCAGTAGATTGTTGAAGGCATTCATTGCTTGCTTCCGTCTGAATTGGGTCTAGAAATCCTACTTCTAGCATCTGATCTGTCACTCGCGTGAGCACAGTATTTGCCTTTTCTGCTTCCATCTCTTCGGCCGTAAATATAGGAATTTTGCAATCTGTGCAGGCGGCTGCAATGTGTTTTGAAAGAATGCATCTTGGCGAGATTTCTATGATGCAACTCGGTTTTGACTTGACTATGTTTACTAGTGCTTTCCCAAGGAGCACAGGTGACTCGATCTGGCTCGCCCAATAGGCTGTGTCGGTTTGACCTGCATATTCATCACCTGTCAGGCAGGAGATGAAGTGGCAATCTGCCAGGTCGGAGGCGGTTTCGAAGTGAAGATTCCGCATGCTTTCTGCTATACTCGACGCATGTTTAGTGTGATAAGCAACCGTAAGACTAAGTCTGTGTTGAGATGTTCCCTGATCCAGCTCTTTTGATAGACTCTCTATGGAGTGTATGCTGCCTCCAACAACTATCGATGTATCGGAATTGCAGAGCGCTATCTCGCAGCCATGCCTGGTTGCGATCTCCTTGATGGCTTCTTCGCTGGAATTAATCGCTAGTAGGGTACCAAGAACTCCCTCCCTTTCAATGAGTAGGCTCCGCTGAGTTAGTATGTACAGAGCTGTTTTGATTGATAGCTTGCCGGCAATTACTGCTGCGATGTATTCTCCCAGGGAATGCCCAAGTACATAGGATGGCTGAATGCCCGCTTCGATTAGAGTCCTCCCAATTGCATACTCGGAAATCGCTATTAGTAGTTGTTGTGGAGCTGTTGATAACTCTTCCATGCCGCCGCTACTTTCTTTGGTAAAGATTTTGCGGAGTATGTCTGTGTGTGGATAGTCCAGGTTTTGCAGGATCTCCAGGCACGCATCAATGTGTTTTCCGGCTGCTCCTGATTCGTGCCATAGTTTACTTCCTAGTCCTGGCTTGTAACTTCCTTGGCCGCCAAATAAGAATACAGCGTTGTTAACTAGGTTTCTATCGAACGGTTTTAGGCCTTCGATGCCGACTCTGTTGTCTGAGGCTGTTAGTTCAACTGACCCAACGCAGGACATTGTCTCCCGTAGTGTTCTCAGGCTATGGACTACTTCGCTACTGCTTGTATTTGGAACTGATTTTACGTAGCTATGGATTGACTGCCTGTATTCTGTTAGTTCTTTTTTTGAGGGTCCGGAGATGATGCTTAAGAAATTGCCTGACGTTGATGATGTTTCCCTTTTCGATATATTTTTCTTATCTGCATGATGGCTCTTGATTATGATGTGGCAATTCGTACCTCCAAAGCCAAAGGAGCTGACTCCGATATTGCTTACCCCTGATTCGTTGCTTCCCAGGCATTCTAGTTCTGATGGCAGGGCAAGTCCAGAATCGGTTTTCCATTCAAATCGTGTTGTTCGATGAGTTGCCCAGGGGTGCGGGGGGACTTGTCTCGTGCGCAGCATGATCAGGGCCTTGACCACACCAGCAATACCAGCGGCAACTTCCAAGTGGCCGATATTTGCTTTGATGGATCCTATGGCCAGCCGCTCTGAGGTCCCGAAGATGGAGGCCAAGGCTCTCAGTTCGATGAGGTCGCCTAGCTTGGTACCCGTGCCATGGCACTCATTGTAGTGAAGCTCCTCAGGCTCTAGCCCTGCCAGCGCTAAGGACTGCTTGATTAGCGATGTTTGTGATTGCCCATTGGGTGCGGTTATTCCATTTGTTGTACCATCTTGGTTGGTTACCGCTGATGCAATTACACTCAGTACTGTATCACCATCACGAACTGCATCTTTCAGAGGTCTTAGCAGGATAAAACCATAGCCCTCCCCTCGTACATATCCATCTGCTTTGTCTGCAAATGTTGAGTTCAGCCCCGATGGGCTGGTCATTCCCATCGCCTGATATTCTTTGTTTGTTCGAGTAGTTATGAGCAAATTGATGCCGCCAGCAATCGCAAACTGGCACTCTTGTCTCTGTAGGGAGGCAATTGCTAGTGCGACTGCGACCAAGGATGATGAACAGGCAGTGTCTATAACTAGGGAAGGGCCACAAAAGTCATACTGATAGCTGACTCTCCCTGCAATAATTGAGTTTGCGGTTCCAGTTGTCGCATAAAGGGATTCGCTTGCATTTTCTCCGAGAAACCTCTGACGATATTCTGATCCGCTAGCTCCAAGAAATACGCCCACTTCCCTTGTATCTTGATATCGCTTCTGAAAGCCAACTGACTCAAGTAGATTTCTGACACCAATCAATGTCAGGCGTTGTTGTGGATCAAGGGTGAATGCTTCTCGGGGCAGGATTCCAAAGTACTCAGGGTTAAACCTGTCTATGCTTTCAATGCACCCAGCAACTGTTTTGTATGACCTTGTGTCTCCGCAGCGCCGTTGCCAAAAATCTGTGCCTACCTGCTTGTAATTAATTGAAGCTTTAGATAGGCTATTCCATAGCTCTCCTGCATGGGCGATGCCCGGCAACTGGAAGGAAGCCGCAATGATCGCAATGTCTTCCATTGTTTGCTTTTTTTCGCCAGTCATTTGTTTTGATTACATTACTCTAGTCTTTTTCTATTGGATCTGCGTGGGTGTTCTGCACGCAGGGGTCATGGAGGCCTCAGTCATTCATCATGAGCACCCTCTGATGAATCCAGCCAAGCGCTTAATGGTTGGATAATCCCAAATCAGAGTATCGGGCACACTTGACCTAAGATTCCGTTGCAAGTCGTGTACCAATTCGGCGGAGCCACGGGAATCAAGATCGATCCTTCCCACTCGCTCAAGTTCTGCAAGTTCAGCATCTGTTCCTGCCAATCCTTGGTAGGTTGCCAGCCATGACGTTAACCAGTTTTCCGGGCTTGATATTAACTCGGATGAGTCTATGCTCTGGTTAGCATTGCCGCCAAAATGATGTTCATATAGTGTTGCCATTTTTCCCTCCTGCCACTGTTTCTTGGCTAAGCTTCTTTGGATTTTGCCCGACGATGTTCTTGGCACCGTTGCTACTCGAATAAGTACAATTTTTTTCAATGCCAGCTCAAGATCGTTTAGGACTGCCTTGTGGATTAACTGGCATAGCTCCGCGTATTCGGCTTGCCCTATACCTCTTTCTATTTCTTGTACTAACACGACTTCCTCTCGGCCATTCCCGGCTTCGGATCCTGAGAATGCCGCACCACTGCTATTTCGAATGGATGGATTCTGGCTTTGGGCGACCCATTCGATGTCTTGTGGGTGGTAGTTTTTTCCATTTACGATGATCAAATCTTTTTCTCTTCCCGTAATAAAGAGTTCACCATCCGCGATAAAACCCAGGTCCCCCGTTCGGAGCCATTTCGCAGACGATGCCTCATCTCCTGGAATAGTGTCAGTTACGAATGTTTCGCTTGACGACTCGGGTTCACTATAATAACTGTGTGCCACACAGTCTCCCTTGATCCAGACTTCACCTACCTCCTTTTCTGCCAACTTTTTCTTTGTTTTATTTTCTATGATGGCAATCTCAATTCCTTCCAGCTTTGAGCCTGAGCTCACAAGTATTCTTGCATTTGCATCTTCTTCTTGCACCTCTACTACTTGATCTTCCAGTAGGTGGCCGCCGTGGAGTGCCAACCTGATGGGTTCGGCTCCGATCGCTGAGCCTGTAACGGCAAGTGTTGATTCAGCTAATCCGTAGGCTGGCGTGAACATTTGTTCTTCGAACCCACAGCAACTGAATCGCTGATTGAACAATCTCATCGTATAGGCACTGATAGGCTCTGCTGCGTTCATCGCCATCTTTAGGTTGCTAAGGGATATTCCATTTAGGGTGCTAGGGTCTATGCTGTCAGCACAATGTTGGTAGGCAAAGGATGGTGCTGCAGTGTGCGTGCATTCATATTGCGATAATATTTCAAACCAGCGCCTAGGCTGTTGCATGAATGCGGCTGGTCGCAGTGTGACGACCTTCCCACCAGTATAGAGAGGAAGCAGAAGTCCAAAGATTAGGCCTAGATCATGAAATTGCGGCAGCCATGTTCCAAATACAGATTCTTGGTTTACTTGCCAGCGTTCCCTCATTGACTGGAGACAAGCGGCCAGGTTCTTTTGGGTAACAACTACTCCGCGAGGTGCTTTTGTGGATCCAGATGTGAACTGAATAAATGCAATGTCATCAGGGAAATAGGGAATACCTTCCCTTGCCTTTGCTTCGTTGGGGAGTTTGTCTGTAATTATGGCTCTGATTTCATGTGGCAAAGCATTCTGTTCTATTGCAGACTTTGAAAGCCCATATTGAACCGCCGTTGTGAGGTAGTGCCGTGCCCCTGTCTTGCTGAGGATGCTCACTAATCGATCTCCATATCCTCGTTTTCTCGGGATGTTGCAGGGAACAGCCGGCCTTCGGCTCATTAGGCATGCTAAAAAAGCCTGTATAAAGTCGATACCGTTTGGATAGAAAAGCAGTACGGGCTCGTCTGCGGGCACCTTTGTTTCAATTGCTGCGGCTACTGCAGTTACTTGTTGCCAAAAATCCTGGGAATCCGACCTCCGTTCCTGCCGGAGCTCACCATCAAATTGGACGTCTACATAGGACCATCCTTGCTGAGGTGCGAAAAGATATTCTTGTGATGACTGGGAGTTCATCGGCTTTTCAGTGCTTTCCATTGGATTCAAGAAAACTGAGGATTGACTCTGTAAGCAGCTTGTTATTTTCTCCCTTGTCTTCGCCTCGGATTATGCTGACGTGATCGCCTTTGAGCTCAATAGTGGTTACTTTCTCCTGTAAATATTTTTCCCATCCCAGCATTTCTGGTTTGCCAGTGGCATTGAGAAGTTTTTTGATGGCTTCCTCCTGCTCTTCTGCCCGCGCGATAAGGCAGGGCATCTGCAGCGGTGGGGGTGTGTAGCTGCGATAGGCCTCGTATTGTCGCAGACCGTTTTGTAAGTATTGATTGAAGCTCCCCAATGTTTCCGCAGTGGCAATCATTCCATGTCGCTGCATTTCCCTAAGCACTTCTAGGGGGTTTGCTAACTTGTTGATGTTATTTTGGAGGACACTATCAGTTTGTTCTCCACTGATATAGGCAGTTCGCATTTGCACTACTCTTTCCATCCAGCTTCCTATATTATAGTCTGGAAAATCATGCCCTGACTCTCTGAGTGTGCTGGGACAGAGTGTGTCTAAAATGATTAACTTAGGAGCCATGCCTGTGCGCTGTTGTAGAAGGGTACATGTTTCGGCGGCAATAACCCCACCTAGCGAATACCCCAATATGGCATTCGGCACCTTGGCTTCGAGGGATTGGGCAATTTCTTTCGCGATTGCCTTTATGTATTTGTCGCTATCCGGAGGAAACTCTACCCTGTGTATGTAGATCCCTGACAGACTGATCTGACCCTGGGTGGTTGCTGCTAACCCTTGGTAGCAGCTTATATCGTCAATGAGGGGAGATATGCAGCAGGTTGACCATTTAGTGTTGGAATCATTAAGACAGGACACCACCCCGATCAGCTCTTTTATTTTGGCATCTTTTTTCTTTGGTTTTCTTTCGACTTCTGTAATAGGGAGGGTATCATTGTTCTCTTCTTTTACTTCGTAGTACACATTTTCATGATTAATGCAAACGGAAATGGTGGCTGGTGCTGCTGTTAGTTGGAGCATGCTTTTCCAGTCGAACCTTGTGATTATTCTTGTCTCTTCATTTCGGTAAGTATGAATTAGTAGGCTTCTTAGTGATTCTTTTGTATTCCTTAGGCTGTCTCCTCCTGGCTGTTCCGTTGGGATTTCTCTCATTTCACTGAAAGTTTTATCATTATCTTGCTTCAGAAGCGTGTGAATTATTTCTCCGATGGCTAGTTCTTCTTTTTGGATCAGATCTGCGTAGTTTCCAATTCGGATTATTCTTGCTGGTTGGGTTAATTGTTCGTTCGTGATATCGTGAAACCCTTCCGTATTTATGAATACTTCTCCGTATGCCGCACTGGTGTTATTTTTTATTTCGGTAAGTGCTTGGCTGTAGGCCTTGGCCATTATCTCGTAGCTATATTTTTTTCTACTTAATTCTATTTGTTGATTTTTGAGCGGCTCGCCGAATAGGTGCCACCAGCTCCAGTCGTTGTCCTTTCGCATTGACAGCCAACTTGCTACCTTGTTGCTGATTGAACCTAGTGAAGCCAGTCCACACACTAGGTTGTCAACCCCAATAGCAACATAGTTCTTGTCTGTCCCTTGGGCGACGTAGGCTCTAATGGGGCAGTGGTAACGTTTCAGATCGTCAGCAATTGTAGTTAGCAATGCTTGATCGAGATCTTCGAGTGATTCGATTTCGCTCATTTGCACCACGCCGATGGGCTGGATTGGCGTTTCAGCTGATCTGGCAAATATGGGATTGTAGCTATTCCAGTCCAGTGTGGGATGTAGTGAAAAAATTCTGAATAATGCCATTCCAACCGAGACAGCATCATATTCTTTGTCAACCGAGAAGCTGCTATATGCAACACCAGATACTGTTCGATTCTGAGCCGCCAGTCGATTAAGGCATTCTTGGTAGCAGGTAAGGCTGGACACCCTGCTTCTTGTGGCTTCTTGTTCTGAGGCCAGTCTCTGAACTACAGCTGCCTGGTCAACTACTGTTGCATAGGCTATTAGGTCTTGAGGGGTAACGGACACCCCCCTTTCCCCCAGTAAGATGCAACAACGGATGAATGAAAGAGAGTCCGCTCCGTGTACGTACACACTCTCCGCAAGCGGTACTTGGCCTTTTTGCAGCACTTCAGCCCATACCTCATGCAGTATCCTCGTGTAATTATTTCCAAGTGTTACCGGAGCATCGTCTTCCGCGCTCCCGTTCGCCGGCTCGTTGAGAAGGCTATCCATGAGTGCTTGCTGATCTACTTTTCCATTCTGCGTAACTGGTATCTCTTTTATCATCTTAATGACCGTGGGGATCATGTAGTCCGGAAGATTTCCCCGTAGTCGAGATCTTATTTCTATTCCTGTCAAGTCTTGCTTATCATTGCATTTGACGAAGGCGATTAGTTGGTGTCCTTGGTTATGTTGCCTTGCTGTCACGATGGCTTCAGCGACTCCTTTGATCTGTAGGAGTTGCTCTTCTATTGTTGATGTGGAAACCCTGAAGCCTCTGATCTTGACGAGCTTGTCTCTTCTCCCTATATACCGATACCTCCCCATGGCCATAATCTGGAAGAAGTCGCCAGTTCTGTACATTCTTTTGCCAGGTATCTTTGAGTAGGGATCCGGGATAAATGTCGTCGCTGTAGCTCTTGCGTTGTTCAAGTAACCACAGGCCAGGCCAGCTCCGCTGATGTAAGCTTCCCCCACGCTCCCGATGGGTAGTTGTTCCAGATCTGGGCCAAGAATACGCAGGTTGTTACCAGCTACCTCCCGGCCCAGCAGGATTGGGTTGAGCTTCCCTTCGGGATCCAGGGAGAGGGCGTCCACAGTGGCGAAAGTCGTGGTCTCCGTAGGTCCATAGCCATTCCAGAGGTGTAGCCTTCCCTTTGATCGCTGTAGGAACCTTTCCACCACCGTAGCGGACAGTGCTTCTCCCCCGATGATGAGGTCTTTAAGACCCATCAGGGCTTCAGGCTTCAGCTGGGCCACAAGGTCGAAAACTGTTTTTGTCAGCCAGGCAGCGGTGATCCTGTATTGATCGATCAATCTTGCCAGCAGGTCTGGATTAATTACCTCATTCTTCAAGCCTTGTACGAGTGTGCCTCCATTCAGAATGGTGGCCCAGATTTCGAATGTGCTGGCATCAAAGCCCCGGTTTGCAGCACAGAGCACTTTGGATTTTGTGTTCCATCCCCGCTCTTTGAATTCATCTCCCAGTTTGAGTAAGCCCCCGGCTGGAATGACCACTCCCTTTGGCTTCCCCGTAGTGCCCGAGGTAAACATTACATAGGCTGCCGACCGGACGCTCTCAATCCTTGGTAATTCTTTCTCGAAATGACAGGTCTTCTTGCCTTCCAGTATGGATGCCACTTCAGATTCCTTGGTCGAGCTTTTCCCCCCTTCTTCCCTGTTGTTGATGAGATCATCTGACACGATCCAGTGCGTGATACTTGAATAGGCCCGAGCTGGCTCTGTTTCCAGTGCATACTGTTCCTTCTCCAAGGGCACACAGACTGCACCTATTCTTATGGACCCAATAAAGCTGACCACATAGGTGGAAAGTCCCCCGGTTACGATGCCGATGTAATCCCCTTGCTTGACTCCTCTCCGAATGAGCTCAGCGCCCAACGCTTCAGCTGCAGTCCATATATCTTTATAACTGAACCTCCTTTCGTTTTCTCCTCCAAACTCCCGATCAATCACGCAAACATGCTCGGAGTGATGGCTTGAAGCCCACTGCAGTTGTTGCAGCAGTTTCGTCATGCTGGCTGTGTCTGCGTAGCGTGCACTTTCCTGTTGATTAGCTGATTCCTGCTTTTTCTCTTCCTTGGCGCCCAGTTTCCAGAACACCTGCCATAGAGGTGTTTCTGGGGCAGCCACTAGCGCATCTCCAATACACTCGATGTCGTCTAACAATGACTGGATTTCCTCATGCTTGAAGCTATTTGGGTCGTATTTGGCCTCAATCGTCAGACCTTCCACCTCGTCTGCGAGTACGCTGATCAAAAGAATTCCTGCCGACTTGTTGGCTAGGCTGATCGGCTTTCCTTCAACTGTGATTTGTTTTTCACTACCACACCGATTCTTTTTTTCTTTTTGATTGCTGACTTCAACCGTAAGAAAGACTTCCCTGAGCTGATTGGTTCCGTCTGATTTTTCTTTTTCTGCTGACTCTATGTTGGTGGAGTCCGTGTCATCTGAGATTCGACTTAGGATGTCGCCCTGTAGGATTTGCAGATGCTCCTGTAGGGAGAGGTTCGTATGTTGCTGATGCTTCAGGCTTTCGACTCGGAGCAGTGGTCCGGCTACCTTGCTGAACTCTTCCTGTGTTCGTCTGCTTATGGGTGTGGATACTCTGCAGGACTCCATGCCACGCCAGCGACAGAGGCTGATTTGAACCAGCTTCAGTTGGATTTGATAATGGGTGCTTCCTGTTGTTGCCGCTAATTTGCCAATTTGCCGGGCCCTATCCTCTCCCAGTATCCGCTGGATGGTGACTCTGCCACCTGCCTCTTCTCTGTTTCCTTGCCCTGAATGGAGAACAATGCTGGAGTCTTCTTCCTCTTCATCTTTTTTTATTCTAGTTTCTTCTTCGCTTTTTCTGCTATTCTTTTCGATTGCTGCTTGGACTTCTATCCGCCTTTCCCAGTCGGCATAGTCGGCGAATTGTAGGCGCTCTTCCCAGTCAAGTCTGCCATTATTGAGTAGTGTCTCAAGGTCGCATCTTAGGATTTCGAAGGTCTCTTGATCCGCTACGCAATGGTCGGCCAGTAGGCCTATTGTATTTACCTTGTTATTGTCGTCTTTGAAGCCATAGAAGTGAACGCAGGCATCTTCCTTGGAGAGTTCTTCTTCACTCAGAGCTTTTAAGCCAACAGCTGCCTCCATTGTGGCTTGCCCTCTCTTCTCCCATGTCAGTAGCGGCTTGCTTTGGCGGAAGATCCTTTGCTTCAGCCCCTCCGCGTCTGAGACCAGGATCGTACGCAGAATTTCATGGGCTTCCAGCAGTTGACCGAGCGCTTTTTCAACGTCCTTGGCTTCGACATCCTTCGACAGCTCATAGGAGTAGGCAATTCTGTAATCGGTACTCGTTCCTAGAGAGCGAGCTAGCCAGATTTCTCGTTGCGTCGTGCTTGCTTTTTCCTCGATAAATTTTATCTCTTTACTTGTCATTAGGTTGCCCATCGATCACGTTTCTTTGCCTGGGGTTTCTGTGCCTCCCTACTGTCTTCCCTTGCCCCGATCTTGTCCCAGATGGCTGCAAGGGCGCTAGGGGTTGGGGCTTGGAACACATCGATGATCTCCATCTTTAGTCCCAGCCGCTTGCGCACGAGGGCGGTAAGAGTCATGGCAGTGAGTGAGGACCCTCCACTGCGAAATAGGTCGCTTTCGGCATTGACCTCCCTCTGGTTGAGGACTTCACTAAACAGTTCTTTTAGCTGTTGCACCCTGCTTCCTGCTTCTGGCTTGCCTGGGAGATCCGCCTCTGCCTCTGCTGTTTCTTCTGTCAGCTTCCTTTCTCCTGCGAGGGCCAGTTGCCGAAGCGCCTGTCCATCGACTTTGCCACTCTCCAGTCGAGGGATGGTTACCAGGATGCGAAGGTTGTGCTCTAGTTGCCTTGCCCGCAGGATTCCTTCGGCATCAAGTAGCCATTGATGGTGTGATTGGTTGTCCTCAAGAGTGACAAAGCTCGCCATCTTTCGTCCTTCACCTGGCGCTTCCAGGACGAGGCTTTGGGCTTCCCTGGTGCCTCCCAAGCTCTGCAGAAGAGCTTCGACCTCTTCGGTTCTGACTCGGACACCGTTCACTTTTAACTGGCTGTCCTTCCTTCCGCTCCAGACGAGATCTCCACTCTCTGTTATGTAGCCCAGATCTCCACTCCTATAGGTATAGATTTCTCCTTCGATTGTTTGCTCCTTGTAGAATGCTGCCTTCGTTCGTTCGGGTTCCCCTAGGTAGCCCTGACCTACGATTGGCCCACGGATCCAGATCTCTCCCTTTTGCCCCTTGTTTGCAGCTTTGCCTTGTTCGTTCATCACTTCCACCGTGCCTCCTTCGATTGCCTTCCCGATGGGAATGCTGGATTCCTTGATCGGCATCTTGCGAGGTATGCGGTACTCAGTAGCACAGACAGTTGTTTCACTTGGCCCGTATTCATTCCATACTTCCAGATCCTTTGGTAGGACGCTATCGATTTCTTTCCAGTCAGCTCCTGTCAGTTCTTCTGCGGCCAGCACCAAATGCCGTACTGAGGTGAGCTGACCGACTTCTCCGTAGGTCAGGAGATTTTTCAGCAGACTAGGCACCATGTTCAGGGCTGTTACCTGCTCTTTTGCGATTGTCGGCAGGATCTGATCAATACTCATGGCTTGGCGCCCATCGGTTCTGGGACTTTTTGGGGCTAGCACCAGGGTGCTGCCCGCCTCCAGTGCCGACACCAACACCGTGATGGCTCCGTCGAAGATCAGGGGGTAGGTCAGAAGGATGCGATCGTCTCTTTTGTACCGGTGTCGTCTGGCTTGGCGGTGGGCTTCCAGGTTTTTCTGGCTGATTCCGATGAGCTTGGGCTTTCCTGTGCTGCCTGATGTGAGGATGGCATAGGCCAGTTGATTGTTCTCTCTCTGCTGCCTGCCCTCAGGGGTTGATGTGTTGCCTTTGTGATAACCATTCCGCTTGGCCACTACACCTGAGGGTGTGAGACGGGCTATTACTTCTTCGTGCCGGTAGACGCTGAAGGCCTCCAGTGCTGGAATTGCACTGTCCACTGTGAGATGGCCTCTTCCCGCGTTCCAGACAGCCAGAATATTGATGATATCTCGTGCTTGATTGGCGCTTTCCACCATGACCAATCCCAAGGCTGTGCCGAGTTCTTCTTCCAGCTCTTGGCTTTTTTGTTGCACCTGTTTCCACAGCTCTCTGTAGCTGATCGCGCCTTCATCTGTGACAATGGCATCTCTGCTGCCTTCTTGCTCGGCCACTGCGCGTATTCTTTCCAGCAGCGCCTGGGTACCGATTGCGGGTTCATTCTCGATGCGATCGACCTCGTGACGAGGGCTATTCGATTCCCTGATCTTGTTGCTGACGATACGAGTCAGTGTTTCTTGCCACTCCGTGAGTAGCCTCTCTATTGTCTTGTCATCGAAATCCTGGTCTTTGGAGACAACTCTGAGTTTCCCGGCCTTTGCTGTTGGTTCCACCACTACGAGTAGGGGAGAGCCTGGTTCTGAGTGGTCGATCTCCCCTACCAACTGGGGCCATCCCGGGGGTGATAGATCCGTGGCCAGTGGATAATTCTGGAACACGTAGCAGGTGTTCAGCAGGTTTCCGTAGGGGCTGATTTTGTTTGGATTATCCTTGCAGATCTCGTTGATGACGGTGAGTGAATGAGTCCGGTGGCATAGCAGGCGCTTGTGAATGTTGGTCAGTTGTTCGGCGCTGTTGTTTTCCCGTAGGATGGTTCCGAATACTGGTAAGGTCGTGATTTTGGGGCCAATGATGGCCTCTTCCCCTTCCATCACCCCAGAGATTGTTTCCGTCATGCCGAGGCAGACCTGTTCAAGCCCTAGGGTTCGGCACAGTCCGTCGGCCAACGTCGTGAGAAAAAGGGTGTTGAGTGTGACGCGGTTGGCTTTGCTGACCTCCCTAAGGCGTGCCATGGTGGCTTCGGAGAGGATTGCCTCCCCCTGCACAAACTCGCGTCCATGGTCTCGCGTTTTGTAGATTATCTTGCTGCCAGTTGCCAGATAGTCTTGCCAATAGTTTTTGCTTTCTTCTTGATTGAGAAGGGGCTCTAGGGTATTGAGATAGCTGCCGTAGCCTACTTGCTCTTTGATGTTTTCTGGCTTGTTGTCATTTTCGGCATAGGCGGTCAGCATTTCTTCGTATAGTCTTGACAGGGACCAACCATCCGTGATCAGATGATGCCGAGTCCAGATCACTGCTGACCATTCCGATGAGGTGACCACCTCAAAGTCCATTAATGGTGGTTTGCGGATGTCGATTCCTTTTTCGTACCGCGATTCGGCGAGCTTTCCTACCGCATTCCTGAACTCGTCAAGCGTGCCGCTCTCCGTTATTTCATGTCTTATTACTTCAACGGGTACGTTCTTGAGAACAACCTGAAGAGGTCTGGCTGGATTTTCCCAGTCGAAGGCTGTCCTCAGAATTGCGTGACGGCTTATCAACGTTTCCCAGGCCTGTTGCCATTGGGCTGGGTCGATGGGCTCGCTGTAGAAGCCGATCCACTGGCTCAGATAGGCGCGTCGTTCAGGGTCCATTAAAAATCCCGCCAGAAAATCTTTCTGGATCGGACTCAGGGAGTGGATGGACTCGACGCGTGGTTGCATTGAAAAAAAGGGAGACCGAAGTCCCCCTTGTGTTTGTCAATCGTAACGGTGTGAGTTCAGGAGAGGCCTTCGATGTAGAAGCCTTCACCTTCGATTTTGTTTTCGGTCAGTTCCTGAAGCTTGGCAACAAAACCGCCGCCAGTTTTGGCATTGGCATTGGAGGCCAGGGCGTCGAAGGCTTCTTCGCTTTCCCAGACGGTAGCGACCCCATAGACATTGGGATCTTTCTTGGCGCGAAGCAGGCCAAAGCCAATGAGGCCGGGCACGACTTCGGAAGGCTTTTTGCCATCCTCAGGCTTGAGGTTTTTTTCGATCAGTTCTTTGGCAGCAGCTTCGCTGCCAGCTTTCAGGTTGAGGCGGCTGATGGTGAGAAACATGTTTTTTTGTATTTTGACGAAGTCACATAGTAACTTCATTATTATGACAGCACATTTTTTGCGTTTTTGCTGCTTTTATAATGGTTTGAGGCCTATGTGTGCAGATCCTGACCGACGGATGCGTTTTGTCCGAGATGGTCTCGCGACGGCCGGCCGTTGTGGCTGCTGAGTTTTTTGCTCTGGCTGTAGTGGCAGATCGATGCGGGTGAACAAGGGCTGCTTTTGGCGTCGCTGCACGCCTCGTCTTGGGACATGGGGACTACCAGGAAGGATGACGCCTCGGTCGGCCAATCGGCTGCGTTGACGCAGGAGGCCTAACAGCCCCCACTACCAGCAAAGTTGTCCGCCCTGTCTGACCGATCCATCAGGGGGCCCAACGATGAACGATGAAATCGCCTTATGACCCGGAGTTGCTGGCC
>Ga0194063_10000447_pt1 | contig 30504 bp, 30 predicted proteins | sample SepL3720m_MetaG_FD_155459 | JGI IMG/M metagenome (GOLD analysis project Ga0194063, IMG submission 155459) | Anoxic zone freshwater microbial communities from boreal shield lake in IISD Experimental Lakes Area, Ontario, Canada - Sep2016-L373-20m | ecosystem: Environmental > Aquatic > Freshwater...
ACATGGCACTCGAGAAAATTCTTGGAGAACCAATCAAAGAGAAAATCAACGACAACGGATCGGAGAACCTCGGAGCGTGCATCGAATTCTACGAAGGCAAGAATATTATCCAGCTGTTTACCTATCCGCATGCCCCAAAGCAGAACGCAGTCGCAGAGCGTTTCAACAGGACATTCCAAGAAGAATGTTTACTCGGAAAGCGCATTGATCTCACCCAAACAATCGAAGTTATTCAAGAGCAAATTAACGCATGGCTTATCGAGTACAACACCGAAAGACCACATGAAGGCATCGACAATATGACTCCAATCCGAAAGCTCGTTTCATGGAAATTTCAACAACTTCCAAAGGACCGTCAATCTGACCCCCTTTGCGGACAAATGTTATGGCGAGGTACACAAACTTGTTCCCGTGCTGTGAGACAGCTACTCTTTCCGCATGCTTCCCTTCATCCCCGTCCGCCCGGAAATTTCCCTCATCGCCATTCTGCTCTATGCCCTTCTGGCGTTTGTGATCGGCATAGCCGCTACACCGGCATTTATCAATTTCCTGAAGAAACATCGATTGGGGAAGCAGCTGCGAACAGAAACCATCGACGGTCGTGCGGCAACAATCTTCAATAAATTCCATGAGAAGAAGAAAGGTGTGCCAACGATGGGTGGCATCCTCATCTGGGGCGCAATTTTGATCACCGTTCTCCTTTCGCGGTTGCTGGCATTCTTCGGTCTCGTGGATAGTTCCCTCCTCCAGCGCGGCCAGGTCTATCTTCCACTCTTCATGCTGATCTCCTTCGGCCTGCTCGGTGCGCTCGATGATTACTTGAATATCTGCATGATCGGCAAGAAGCGCGGTTTGGACTGGATGCCGAAGATGCTCACGTTCCTCCTCCTTTCCGGAGCTGGTGCATGCTGGTTCTACTTCAAGCTCGGCTACAATTCCATCGATATTCCCTTCTACCATTCTGTGACGATCGGGTGGTGGTATATCCCCTTCTTCATCCTAGTGATCGTCGCCACGGCCAATGCCGTCAACGTCACGGATGGCCTCGATGGTCTTGCAGGTGGGTTGCTTGCCATTGCGTTCAGTGCTTTCGCGGTCCTTGCCTACATGAAAGGCCTCGCCGTTTTGTCTGCATTTTGTGCAGTCAGCGTAGGAGCCATCGCCGCATTTCTCTGGTTCAATGTTCCCCCTGCTCACTTCATTATGGGAGACACCGGAGCACTTGCACTGGGAGCAGTCCTTGGTGCAATAACATTAATGATTGACCAAGTCTTAGTTTTACCGCTTATCGGCTTTATCTTCGTCATAGAAATGCTCTCGGTGATCGTCCAGCTCACGAGCAAGAAGCTCCGCAACGGAAAGAAAATCTTCCTCGCCGCTCCCATCCACCATCACTTCGAAGCGCTGGAATGGGGCGAGAGCAAGGTCACCATGCGCTTTTGGATCATTGGGGCGTTCATTGCGTTCCTGGGGATTATTGTGGGGATGTTCGGGTGAGCGATGGAATACGAGAATACGGGAGTACGAGAATATGAGGGAATAATGCTAAAACTCTGATGTATGATTCAGCTATGTCGTATTATGCAGAACATCATTCGTTTTATAGGGCACTGAACGTCGATGAATTCACAGAAGGTTCACTGAAACTTGTCGAGCACAGTCTCGATTTCGCTCAGGCAAGTCTGGATTGGGTAACGGAGTCGCAGGTCGGACAATTCATGGGCGCGGATTTCTCAAATGTGAATATCCAGACCGAGATTGACCGCATCAAAGAAATTCTTGCGAATGCCAATGCGTATGAATGGGTCATTCTTCTCGATGATCAACCGATAGGAGCAATTTCCATCAATGGAATCCGAGAGGAAACGGAGAAGCAGTTCTGCAAAGCTGGTAATCTCACGTTTTTGATTGGCTATGCAGAGCATCGCAAGAAAGGAATAGCGAGCGCAGTTATCCGACAGATTTTGCATTGGGCATTCGAGGAGGCAGAATTCCACATGATCACCGCTCGTGTGTTGCAGGAAAATTCAGCTAGTCAAAGGACACTTCTTCGTTTGGGATTTGAGGAATACGGAACTGAGCCTTACGAAGGTCTCGTGAATGGACAGAAAAGAGTGTGGCTGAAGTATCGTGTAGCTCATTGCTAAGCCTTTTACTGGGAATCGCCATTCGCCAATTTACAATCGCCAATCTTTAAGTATCATTCATCTATGATAAGAGTCGCTATTAACGGATACGGCCGCATCGGTCGTGTCGTTCACAGACAACTTACACAGCGCTTCGGCAAGGAAGTCGAAGTCGTCGCCATCAACGCTTCGAGTGATGCCACGATGCGATCGTACCTCCTCAAGTACGATTCCCTTCACGGAAGATTCGATCACACGGTCGAGATCTCCGGCAATGATCTGATGGTGGAAGGAAAGCTCATTCGTGTCGTGAAGGAGAAGGATCCTTCGCACTGTCCATGGAAGGAGCTCAATATCGATGTCGTCGTGGAAGCGACGGGCAAATTCCGGTCGAAGGACAAGGCGCAGGCCCATTTGGATGCTGGTGCCAGAGCAGTGTTGATTACCGCTCCTCCCAAAGATGACACGACGATGATCGTCCGTGGTATCAATGATGAAAAGCTTCTTTCTGCTTTACCGATTGTCAGTGCAGCCTCCTGCACCACAAACTGCATCGCTCCCGTCGTGAAAGTCCTCGATCAACATCTGGGGGTCAAGCGCGGTCTCATGTGTACGACGCATTCCTACACCAGTTCGCAAAATCTCCTCGACAATACATCCGATAGCTCCAAACTGCGGATCTCCCGAGCGGCGGCGCTGAATATCATTCCGTCGACGACCGGAGCAGCGAAGGCTATCGGAAAGGTATTTCCCCATCTTTCCGGATTGATGGATGGCATGGCACTGCGCGTCCCCGTCCCCGACGTCTCTGCCGCTTACCTTGTCCTGGAGGTGAACAAACCGACGAGCACTGACGAAGTGAATCGGCTTCTGACGAATGCAGCGAACAACGAATTGAACGGAATTCTCGGAGTAGAAGAAGGGCTTCTGGTTTCCTCAGACTACGTTTCGGATGCGCATTCCAGCACCGTCGATCTCGAGTCCACCAATGTCCTCGGAGGAACCATGGTGCAAATTTTGGCCTGGTACGACAACGAGTGGGGCTATGCGATGCGCGTCACCGAATTGGTCAACCAGATAGGATTACTTCTCCGCTAGCTCTTCCCACTCTTTGCAATGACACAGCCCGCGATGGCCCCCGCAGAACGGCGCAGTCTCAACGCCCATCTCTACCACGTCTCCAAGGCTCCCGATGATTTGCGCCATCTCATTCTGGATATCTCACGCGCGACAAAGTACATCAGCTATGCCATCCAGACAACGGAAGCCGGACTCTCCGGAACGATGAATCAGTTCGGTGAAGACCAGGAGAAGCTCGATGTCCTCTCCGACAAGATCTTCCAGGAGCACCTCATCGAAAGTCGTCTCGTCTCCACCTTTGTCTCCGAGGAACAAGATCAGATCGTCGAAGTCGATCCCAAGGCTCCGTACTCCGTGGTATTCGATCCGCTCGATGGTTCTTCGCTTGTGGATGCCAATTTCGCTATCGGTTCAATTGTCAGCATCTACCCGGGGAAAGAGATCCTTGGCAAAACACCACGTTCCCAAATCGCCGCGCTGTATGTTTTGTACGGTCCCCGCACCATACTCGTCTACACCACGGGCAATGGGGTGCATGAATTCCTCCTCAATGACGTCGGTGAATACATTCTACTACGCGAGTTCCTCGGCATCAGTGATACGGCCAAGAATTACAGTCCAGGCAATCTCCGCGCGATTGCCGATAATCCCGGGTATGAGCGTGTGATGCAGGCATGGCTCACAGAGCAGATGACGATCCGGTACTCCGGAGCCATGGTGGCCGATGTGCACCATATCTTCAGCAAAGGTCAGGGGATCTTCACCAATGTCGGCGGGAGTAAGTATCCTCGCGGGAAACTCCGCCAAGTGATTGAGTGCGGTCCGTTTGCTTTCCTCGCGGAACAGGCAGGAGGTGCCGCATCAGATGGCTCGATGCCCATTATGGATTTAAAAAATGAAGCAATCGATCAGCGCTGCCCGCTCATCATCGGGTCGAAGAAGGAAGTGGAGAGGGTGTGTGGGTTGCTGATAATATAGATGCGGAATTCAATTTTGTCACAGTGAGCCGCATCGAACTGCGACAAAATTGCGACTGATTCAAAAATCATGGTTTGATCCTTCGTTACGACTCAGCATTGGCTAGACACAAATTGGCAAAATACTCATCATTTTCTGCCATGGTTCGACGCGGCTCACCATGACAGAAAATGCTCAATTCCAATATGCTTCCGTCATCGCCTTCCCCATTGCCTCGTCAAGCGTCTGAGTGCGCTCGGCGGCTTTGTGCTTGCCTTCGAGATTATACAGTCGCTTGAGTGAGCGGTAGGATCCCCAGATGAAGGCCTGCTTCCGGAAGCCTCCCCGACGAAATGGTCTCTTGGTGTCCTTCCCGTCTTTTGCAGGCTCCACCACGGGAAGGACCTTCTCAGGCTTCAGCATTTCCTTCGCATTGCCGGTCTTGGTCCATTCTACTGGCCCGATGATCGCCTTGGTCTCGGGATCGAAGTAGACGAAGTCTTCATCTTTCCATTCCATGGACGCAGTATATCGGATTGATGTCCGGGTGAATACCTGATGTTCCTATATTTTGAAGGGTTGGTAGTGAGTAGTGGGTAGTGAGTAGTTTATAACTTGCAGAAAACCTTTCTACTCACTACAAACTACACACTACCCACTTGTCCGAAAATAGAAATTCAACATTAAACTTCATGGATAAAACGCTAGCGATACAACCGATGTTCTTCCGGTGGTGACTGCTTTGGCGGGGCAGGAGGCGGAGGCGCGTCGAAGTATTCCTGCTTATCGACAAGCTTCTCCTTCTCCTCGGGGTGATAGAAGATCTCCTGCACATCCGCTTTGCGCTGTTCCTGGAAGCGAAGGAAGGCATAGAGCAGTGCGACGAGACTGCCGATGAGGCACGTATATACTCCGAATCGGATTTCCATGCGCCTAAGATCACTCGTCGTCACTTTGATCAGGACAGAGAGTGCCGCAATGGTGAGGATAACCGAAAGAGCGGTGAGACACAGACGAACGATCTCGCGGTGACGTTTGCGAACGAGCACGGGGCCTCCGGTGAGCGGGATCAGGGTGATGAGCAGCAGAAACAAGTTAATGGAAAAGACGAGGAGCCCGATGAAGGACGTGTAGAATCCCAGTCCGGTGTAGGAATGGACCAGTCCCCCAAGCGACTCACCGCTGATCCACGGAAGGAATATCCCCACCAGCGTGATCAGGACGCCTCCATTGAGGATTTTCTCCTCGAGATCCAGGGAGAGGACTTTGCGGGCGAAGTTGGATGCCATCGGTAAAAGAGCATAGCACCGAATACGCGACGCTACTAGACTGAACCTATGCGGCAGATCGCCATAGATATCCGGTCGGCTCTCTCACCCCATCCCACGGGAAAAGGCCAGTGGGTGCGGGGATTCGTGATGGAGCTGATGAAGAGAGAATTTCCCGTTATTCTCGTAGGAGATCGTCCACTGACGAAAGAATGGTTACCATACGCATCAACGTACCAACGCTTTTCGAGTGGACTGCTCTGGCATTTCTCCGTCGCATGGTGGCTCAGGAAATCATCGAAGGAAATGATCTGGATTGCTCCAACGAGCTTCATCGTCCCCTTCCTCGTTGGCTCCTCTGTGGCGGTCATTCCGGTGATCCATGATCTCATTGCCTTCGATGATGAGCCGCATGATCGCAAGGCACGCGTAATTGAGCGATGGACACTCGGAAGAACGCTCGCCCATGCACGGCATATTTGCACGATCAGTGATGCGACGAAGTTGGAACTCATTCAGCGATTTTCCACTGTGGCTTCAGAAACTATCACCAATATTTCGGTTGGTCCTTTCCGGTCAACCGCGATGCAGAATCATCCCGACGGCAAGACGATTCTCTGCGTCGCAACGCTCTGTCCGCGGAAGAATCAGCTCCGTCTCATCGAGGCGTTCAAGCTGCTTCCGGAGAAACTGCGCAGCACATCACGATTGATCCTGGCAGGAGGCCGTGGCTGGTTCGATCAACCTATCGTTGATGCTGCCGCGTCTACGGAGAATGTGCAGTGGCTCGATTATGTTTCTGATGAGGAATATGAACGGCTCCTTTCTACATGCACCGTCTTCGCCTATCCATCACTGAAAGAAGGATTCGGCATTCCCGCATTGGATGCCCTACAGCGTGGTGTTCCGGTTCTGACCTCAGACAGAAGCAGCCTCCCAGAAGTCGCCGGAAGCGCGGCGCTGTACGTCGATCCGGAGAGCGTGGAGTCCATAGCCCAGTGCCTGGAGATTCTGCTGACGAACGACATGATGCGAGGGATGCTCGCGGAAGCAGGGCCGGTTCAGGCGACGAAGTTTAGCTGGAAGAGAACGGTGGATTTGTTTTTGGAGGTGTTGAGGAATCTGCCTGATAATGATAATTGAGAGCAGGCATACTTGCCTGCGGGCAGCATCAGGAACATTTTCAATAAATGAGCTCCGGGCTTCGAACCGCAGGGAAGTATCCCTGCTTTCCATCTGATTTGTGGTGATGCAACTCCAAACACACTACACTTCATTCATGAAGCCCTTCCAGCGCATCGGCGTCACCGTCAAATCCGCGCTCGATCACAAGGATGAAGCCGTTACGCGCGTTATGAAGATTCTCCGGCGGGAGAAGAAGACGGTACTGATCGACGGAGAGAGGCTCTCGGGGCTTTCCTGTACCAAAGGCTGCGAGCTGATGCAGGGAATGAAAGGCATCGATCTACTGATCGTCATCGGCGGAGATGGCACAGTCTTGCGTACAGTTCGTGAGATTGATGATTTCCGTATTCCGATCCTCAGTGTGAACCGTGGCACCGTGGGCTTCCTGGCCGAAGTGGAACTCAACGAAGCGGACCGTATTCTCCCAGAGCTCCTCAGTGGCAACGGCATGATCGATACCCGCAGTCTTCTGAAGATTCAGGCGATTCGCGGGACGAAGACGGTCTTTCGGGGAGTAGCGCTCAACGAAGCTGTGATCGCGCAGGGCACCATCGCACGTCTCATCGACCTGCAGACGAAGCTCAACGGTGAATCCCTCACCACCTATCTGGCAGACGGCCTCATCATCGCCACGCCGACCGGATCCACAGCGTATTCCCTTGCAGCAGGCGGCCCCATCGTCCATCCCACCTTCCGGTCCGCAATGATCCTCACCGCCATCAATCCCTACAGCTTTTCCCAGAAACCCATCGTCATCAGCGGCGACAGCACGGTAGAGGCTCTGGTCCACGTCCGCGCCAAGAAATTCGCCGACGTCGATATCAATCTCACCCTTGATGGCCAGATGTACGTCCCGCTTCAGGACGGCGACCGGATCCGCGCGACGATTGCGCCGCAGACTTTGCGGTTTCTTCGTCGCAAACAAGATACCTTCCTGCATACGTTGAGGACGAAGTTGCGGTGGGGGGAGCGGTGATCTGTGCATTAGAGAGTATTTAAAAGTCTTAGAAACAACCAAATTTGTCACAGTGAGCTGTGTCGAACTGCGACAAATTTGCGATCCTCATGGGATGTCATGGTTCGACACGGCTCACCATGACACTTCTTAAGCATGCTCTCATACATAATGCCTATCGAACTATCATCGCTTCCCTCCCCCTTCCTGTCCCCACAAGTGCCGCCTTCACGCCTGTCTTCTCATCGATGAATCGGAGAAACTTCTGTGCATCCGGTGGTAACTGATCGAAGCTCGTCAGTCCATCCGTCGATGACTGCCATCCTTTCATCTGTTCATACGTCACCGATCCATCCTTCGCCTGTCCCATGCCCACCGGAATTTCCTCTTCCTGATCCAGCACATCCAGCTTGGTGATATTCCAATGTGTGAAGCCGTTGATCATCGCCGTGCGCTGAAGATCTGGAATGTGGAGCCAGCCGCATCGACGCGGACGACCGGTGGTTGCGCCGTACTCCCCTCCTCTTTCACGAAGACGATCACCGACGGTACCGGAAACCTCGGTGAGGAACTCCCCTTCTCCTACTCTCGTGCAATACGCTTTGGCCACTCCAATGCAACCCGTGAGACAAGAAGGTGGCAAGCCAAGACCCTGCAATGCTCCGGCGACGGTTGTCGAACTGCTCGTCACGTATGGATAGGTTCCGTGATCGATATCGAGCAACGTCGCCTGCGCGCCTTCGATGAGGATGGTCTTGCCAGCAGCGAGTGACGTATGGAGTAATCCAATGGTATCTGTAACACAGGGGACGAGGATGGCGCGTGCCGCTTCCAGATCTTTGAGCTCCTGAGCGACATCCACTGTTACGCCAAACATCGCCTTCACGCGCTCTGCTCTGTAGTCCAATTCGGATGCCAGATCGAGCTTGAGTGAACCCATGCGAATGCCGGTGCGCGCTGCCTTGTCCATGTACGCCGGTCCGATGCCGCGCTTGGTGGTGCCAATTCCTTTTCCCTTTTTCTTCGCCATCGCTTCTTCCATCGCTCCGTCGATACTCTGATGGTAACGGAAGAGGATGTGCGCTTCGTCGGAGATCTTCAGACGTGGAAGGACGTCGATGCCGTTTTCCTTGAGCAGCGCGATTTCTTCCAGCAGGGTCGGCAAATGGAGGACGGTTCCTGCTCCGATGACGACGGTCGTGTGCGGATGGAGAGCACCGGAAGGCAGGAGATGGAAGACGTGCTTTTTGCCATTCACGACGATAGTATGCCCGGCATTTGCGCCACCGTTGGCTCTCGCGACGATGTCGTAGTGCTCCGCGAGGAGGTCGATCACCTTCCCTTTTCCTTCGTCACCCCACTGGGCGCCGATGACCGCACAGACAGATCCGAGTTCCTTGAGGAGTGATTGCATGGCGGAAGCGTATCAAGAATTGTCTGTGCTGAGAAGACGATCCAGCATCGGCACCTGATCGGTCTCACATTCCAGGATCATCCCGCAACAGAGCGGATGTCTCTTCGCACCTTCACAAAGAGCACGGAGGACATCGGTGCCATCTGAGCCGGCAAAGAGAGCATCGTTCGGTTCGAAGTTCTTCACCTCAGTAGAAAGCACTCGAGATGCGGGAATATAAGGAGGATTTGCAAAGATGAGAAATGGCTCATCAAGATCATTGAGTGGATCCAGCATCGAACCTTTCCGAAAGTCGATGCGGTTAATGACACCGAAGTCTGCCGCATTCTGTCGCGCGACTCTGAGCGCAGCACCACTGATATCCGTTGCGATAAGCGAAAGATCAGGCCGTTCGAGTGCGAGAGTGATGGCGATGATGCCGGAGCCAGTCCCGATATCGACGACGATCGACGGCTGCTGAAAATCATGAAACATACGCGACATGATGGAGATGCCGCTATCCGCTTCCACCGTTGAATTCTCAGGATGACGATTGAAGCTCAACGCTTGATCAATGAGAATCTCTGTTGACTGGCGAGGAATGAGAACGGCCGGCGTGACTCTAAATTCGCGTCCGTAGAATTCCTTCGTACCAGTGATGTAGGCAAGCGGTTCACCATTCCTCCTTCTATTAAAGAGACCTTGGCAACGTTCGATATTCTCAGAAGTCAGGTCATCTGATGCGTGTGCGATCACCCATGTTCTTTCTTGACGCAGGGCAAATGCCGCCAATAGCTCGGATTCCAAATTGGGCAATCCGGAAGCCGACAGAAGCTCAGCAATCGTCATCAATGAGCTGCGAGGGCAAAAAGGTCATACACCTCCTTAAGCGCTTCTGTTGGCTCGAAATATTCCTGAACATGGATGCGCGATTGCTCGGCACGTTCTAGCCATGCGGATCGATGATCGAGAAATTTTTGAATACTCTTCGCCACATCCTCACTTGTTGGCGCGGTCACCTCCGCGAAACGACCATGCCCGGCAAGCTCCGGAAGATGGCCGCGATCGCTCACGATCAACGGTATGGTTCTCGCCATTGCTTCGATGGCCACCAGACCAAAAGGCTCCGCGAATATCGAGGGCATGAGGACGAGATCCGCTCCGTCGTAGAGCTCCGGCAGTGGACGATCCCAATGGAGAACATGGACAAAGGGATTTTCCGCTGCCGCTTGTTTCAGGAGAAGCTCGACTGAGGGTCCTGACTTTTCAAACAGCGCTTTGCCCGAGAACACCAGATGGAATGTCCCCTGCGGAAATGTCTTCATGGCTTCCAGTGCGATACGCTGGCCTTTGCTCTCACAATAGCGACCGGGGACCAGAATCAACGGTAGTGCGTCGTGAATCGCGAGAAGAGATCGCAGCTTTGCGGATCGGGCTGGCGGCGCAAGGAATCCTCGGGAAACCCAGTTCGCAATGACATGGATATTCTTCAACCGCCGAAAAGGTTGAGCGACGATGGGAGAAGGAGCGATGGCACGCGAACCCTGCCTCCTCAGGAATGACCGAATCAACCATTGCTGCAGACCGGTATAGGTTCCGTGAAGGTAGAGAATAACGGGAATGTTGAGCTCTCTTCTCCAGCGCTCAGCGACTGGCAAACTTCGAAGACCATTGACGACGATAAGATCAGCATCTTGTGCAAACCTCTGAAAATCCCGAGCAGCACTCCTCGCCCAACGGTGCATACTCATCAAATCTCGAAGCGATTTCCGACCGTCAGAAATGGAAGGAATATCCCACGTTGTCACTTCGGCACCAAGTGATTGAGCTTCTCCTGCCAGAGGACCATCGGGGCACAGGAGGACTGGCTTCCAATCATACGATGCAGAAGCCGCGATGATATCGAGGAGAATTCTCTGCCCGCCGCCGATCTCACCGTATTGATCGAGGAATAGAACCTTCCGCATACCTTCTCAGTGTACCGCAGGGTATAGTTCCACCACAGGAACTATGGACAAACTTGGCACCATCCTCCCCGGCGTTCTCCAGAAGCGTGGCCTCAAGGACCATGCTCAGGCCAGTGTGGTGATTCACTTGGCAGATCTCTGGATCGAAAAGCACGTACCACACATTTCCGGATCGCTTCACGCGAAAACGTTGCGGGATGGGTCCACGCTCATTCTGGAATGCACACATTCCATTGCCGCACAGGAAATGATGCCGCATATCGATCCCCTTCTCCGCTACCTCAAAAGCGAAGCACCGCAGCACGTTCTAAGGGAAATACGCGTGATCAGGGAAAGGAGTAAACAATAGCTTTCCAAAGCAGCATTTCGCTCTAGCATCACTTCCACAAAGTTCGGTTGGGTCATTTCCATCACTTACGAGTTGGTAGTGAATAGTGAGTAGTGAGTAGTGAGTAGTTTTCATTATGGAGAAGACCTTTCTACTTACTACCAACTACAAACTACTCACTCATCCGACGAAGAAAATACAGCACTAAACTTCTTGGATGGAACATTAGAACTGCAATCCACGGGAAATTCGCTTGCGGACCACCGTACGCATCCCTAGAATCCCTGCGCTCTTCAGTTTCCTGAGAGCGAAACCTCTTATGCTCGTTATCCGCCTCCAACGTACCGGCCGCAGCAAAATCGCCACCTACCGCCTCGTCGTCGCCGAGAAAGCACGACCTGTAAAAGGAAAGTTTCTCGAAATGCTCGGTCACTATCTTCCGGCCCGCACTCCCGCAATCCAGGAAGTGAAGCAGGAACGTGTGAAGTTCTGGATGTCCAAAGGCGCGATCCCCACCAACACCACAGCACGCCTCTTCAAGAAGATCGGCATGGAAGGCATGGAGAAGTACATCGAGACCTACACGAAGAAGAAGACGAAGTTCCCAGGAGAGGTTGCAGCTACTCCTGTTGCAGCCCCAGCACCGGCAGCGGTGTAATCAACGAAAGTCGGTGAGTTTACGAAAAAAGACGTAGAACAGAAACATTTCTGTCCTACGTCTGTTTTCGCTTCACAAGCGATGAGAGAAAGCCTAAGCTTCGCACATATGCCTGATACCCATCTCCCCGGTTACGACTTCGTTCTCTTCATTCTGGAATCCCTCTGTGAAGATAAGGATCAATTGGTTCTTGAGGAACGACGGGACGAATTGGGTATTTTGCTGACGATCAAAGTGAGCGACCGCGACATGGGGAAGCTCATCGGCAGAGGCGGCCAAACGGTGAAGGCCCTGCGCACTCTCGTCCATATGGTGGGAGGTAATACCAATGAACGCATTAATCTCAAAATCCTGGAGCCGGAGAATGTTCCTGCTGCAGTCTAGTTCCTTCCTTTCCCCTCTTTCTCATGCTCCGCACACTTCTGGAAGGCGCCAGTATCGTCGATATCATGCAGACCTTCATTGCTCTCGGTCTCATCGCAGCGACCATCCTTTGCCTTGTGTTCATCATCGTCGGCGGTATCTCCTTTATTCTCTCGGCAGGAAACGATGAGAAGATCAAGAAAGCCGTGCACACGATCCGCTACTCGATCATCGGTCTCGTCGTGGCATTCATCGCGTATTTCCTCGTCCTCTTCATCGCGCGGCTTCTCGATATTCCCTTCACGCTCTCCTTTACGAAGATCGTAGAGATCATGCAATCCCTCTTGGGATCCATGAACACCGGACCGACTTCGTGATACGGCTTTGCTTATAATCAGCATTTTTCGGAGATATCCTTCATTACACAATGCCGGCGATGCTACGCCGTTATTTGAGGATAGCTTCCATCAACCATTGATGATGTTTTTATTGCGGAGCCGTATAAGATAGCCTTCATGCAGTTATCAAAAGGGCGGCCTCGGCCGCCCTTCTTTGTGCTTGAGAATTGCTCTGATACATCAGGCCAAACGGCGCTTCTTGAAGAGGAACGTCTGCGCGACACTGAGGCTTCCTGCCAGTACCAGGAAGATTTGATCGAACGCTGCTCCGGTTGGGGGCATGCGGCGCACCACATCCAGCTGCGTCGTGGTTACCCGCTCCGTAAGGGAAATGGTTTCGAGGCCTTCCCCTGATGCGGAGACGACGTTATCGATGGTCGAGCCATGGGGAGCATTCTCCGAGATGCGGACAACGTAGCGCACCTTCCAGGTTTCTCCCGGAGCGATCGTCGGGACCGTCCAGACGAGGGTATTGTTCTGCATCTGTCCACGCTCTCCCCCCACAACCGTCATCAACGACGGATCGAAGCGATCCTCGATGCGGACATTCTGGAATGGGTGATCGGAACTATTGCGCAACATCACGGTATATCCCACCGTGTCTCCAGGGCGTACCTCACTGCGATCCGCAACCTTGCGCAGCAGAGCAGTCGGTCCCGTGACGGGTGCAGCGACAACAGGAGTCTGTACTCCAGTATCGACGACGGTTGTATCTACACCAACCAAGCCATTGGACTCTGCGGATGTCCTGAGGACGGATCCGATCGGGGCATCGGTGCGGACATGAGCGGCAAAGGTGAGAGCGCGCGCGCCATGGGGACTCACCGTCACATTCGACCAGCGGATACTGTTGCCGGTCCACACGCCACCGTTCTCCGCACTCACGAACTCGAGGTACGTCGGGAAGGCGACGGTCACCGGAAGCTCGGATGCCAGTGCATCTTCATTATTCGTCAAACGAACCTGATACGTCAGGAGCGATCCGGGAGCTGCATTCTCCTGACCGTCAGACAGGGAAACATCGAAATCGGCGATGATATCCTTCTTCTTGATAATCGTCGTATCATTGGCAATGTGCCCGTCGATGTTCACCGAGAAGACCATCGCGTAGAATTCCGGTGCATCACGAAAGATCGTTCCGGTGACTTCATACGTCACAGATTCGCCTGCGCGAATGAGTTCATTTCTCCAGCTCAAAGTATTGGTGTCATTCGTGAAACGTCCTGTAGCAGCGAGGAGTGAGAAGTACGTCGGCATCTGAGCACTGAGCGTGAAGGTGCGATCGCCGGACGTAGGATTTCCCACGGTGATGATGTATCGGAGGCTATCCGTGGGCGCCGCGAAATCCACACCATTCGAAACGGTGACTTTGAGCGGAGAAAGATTGAGAGCATTGGGATTGTACGCAATCGTGAAGGAATCCGATGCCTTCTCAGCACCGGCGGTCACAGTCGCAGTGAGCACCTCATTCGTAGCGATGGCTAGATCCGTATCCACTTCAACAAATAACCGTCGCTCAGATGTCGATGAAACAGCGATACCGGACCAACGAACCGTCGTTCCGGTGATGATTCCCCCGTCACTTGCTATGCGTGCAGCCACTCCTGATGGGAGAGTCAGATTGATTGTGTAGGCGCCCACGATAGGGTTGGTTGATCGCAGGGCAATTACGTAGGAGACATGATCACCACCATTTACCTTGTCCGGAGAGTGCGAAAGCGTGAGGAAGAGCGGACGATCCGTCGTCGCAGTGGCCTGAGCGCCTTCGGCAGGAAGCGACACGGCAAGGCTATGCAATGCGGCGACACCTACGGCGATCATAGTGAGACCGATCAGAGCGGGGAATCTGCGGAGATGGGACATAGGACTGGGGGGAATGACAAAAAGGAAGATACAGTACTGGTGTTATGTAATCTTGTCAATATGTGCTTTCGTTGTATTACGATTGTTTACGATTACTTGAGAAATTTCATCTATTCTGAATTTCAATCTTTCCATGACTCAGCAGCACCCGTCCTCGGGTGCGGGCAGCATCACGAACCCTGTTTGAAATTGGGCTTTGCCACTTCTACACTGCACCCACAGAGGGGTGCTGCTGGAAAAATCCGTTCCATGTTGTCGTGGAACAGACGATATGGGGCAGTTCGACTCCGCTGCGGCTCCGCTCACTGTCATTCGCCTCGCGCATCAAAGAGAATGGCCGAAGCGCGTAGCGCGCAGACCATGAGCGAGCGAAGCGAGTCGAATGGTGGGTGGTACAGGAATCGAACCTGTGACCTACTGAGTGTAAATCAGTCGCTCTAAACCAACTGAGCTAACCACCCACGGAACGCAGTCTAGCAAAGGATGAAGGAAGAATGTTAATGCAATTGGGAAAAGATCGGAGAACCATTGCCCTCCCCTGTCCCCTCCCCTACACTATCCGAGATGGCACTGATCACCACTATAGAAGTCCTCGTGAGTATTCTCCTCACGATTGCGATTCTCCTCCAGCACCGGTCTGCCGGCCTCACTGCTACCTTCGGTGGCGGAGGCGCGACGTATGTCCAGCGACGCGGCGCAGAGAAAGTTCTCTACCAGGCCAGTATCTGGCTGAGCATCCTTTTCCTGTCGCTTGCGGTCCTGCAGTGGTACCTCTGAGAGAGGCTCCCCTCCCTCGCTCCCCTTTGTGATCCGCGATCCGCGCAGCTTTCTTTCGGCGCTCTCCAAGATGCAACGTTGGGCTCTGCGGGGATTTGTTGGAATATTCCTGTTGACGCTGATCATTCTCCTGCGACAGTTCTACTACGCCAATACGGAGCTCGTTCCCAAGAACGGCGGAACGTACATCGAAGGCTCCGTCGGTCAATTTCAGCCGATCAATCCTTGGTTCATCCTGACGAATAACGTCAACCGCGATATCGTCTCGCTCGTCTTCAGTGGACTGTTGAAATACGATCCTGCAACCAAGCAAATTGTCCCAGACCTCGCTTCACTCATCAAGAGCAAAGATGGAAAGGTGTATACACTGACGCTCAAGCAGAATGTTCAGTGGCAGGATGCCACTCTCGCATTTCCCCATCCCGTGACCGCGGATGATGTCCTCTTCACATTTCAGACGATCCAGAACCCGGCATTTCCCAACGCCCTTCTTCGTCAGAACTTTCGCGGAGTGTCCATCGAAAAAATCAATAGCCAAACTGTGCGGTTCACGCTCGAAGAGCCGTATACCTACTTCACCAGCAATCTGACGCTCGGGCTTCTTCCCAAGAATTCTTTCGCCGGTGTGCCCGTCTCAAAGCTCGATCAGGCACTGGATTTCGGGTTCAAGCCCATAGGCGCCGGTCCCTATGCGTTCAAAAGTCTCATTCAGACGGAGCTCTCTACCGAAGTGACACTCGAGCGCATCCAGCGGGCTATCGATACGCAGATATTCATCAAGCGCGTGGTCTTCCGCATCTTCCCCGATTACGCCACATTGCTTTCGGATATTCGTAACCTCGATGGCGTTCGTCTGGTTCCGCGCAATGACCACGGCGAACCGATCATTCCCCGTAAGTTCACCTCCATTGATTATTCTCTTCCGCAGTACGTCGCACTATTTTTCAATCTCGAACATCCGATGCTTCAGGACGGAAAGCTGCGTCTCGGTCTTCAGCTTGGTACCAATAAGCAGGAGATTGTGGATGCCATCGGAGAGAAAACGATTGTCGATACTCCCCTCTTGGAGCTGGATGCATCAGATTGGCGCTATTCCTTTGATGCCAATCTCGCACAGGGAGCATTGTTCACCTCCAATTGGAACCTGCCGGAGAAAGTCCGGCTGCAGCGCTTGCTGGAGCTCAAGGATATGAATGCCACCGGTGATCTCCATGCAGACCCCATTGTCTATCTGGAAACAGGTGCAGCACTCACACTCACAGGATCCTTCGCCAATATCCCACAAGGATCGCTGGTCAATGGTATTCGTGTCACGCCACTTCCTGCAGCTGCATCGGGCAGCTGGATCGTCGCTCTCCCCACGGCCAGTGGAGGTACAGGCTCTATTCATCTCGGTCAGAATTTCATCCGTCTCGTCGATCCGAAGGGTAAAGCCTTGGATACTCTCTCCCTTTGGCGCACTGCAGATGTTGCAGAGTTCAGGAAACAGAATGAAGAGCAAAATCTCCTCAATCTCTTCACTCGTTCTCGAGCCGGAACTGTTCCTGAAAAGGAACGCATTTCCTCTCAGAATCTTTATCTGGAAAATGGCTTACTTCGTCGCAGGCAATCGACGGATCCTGTGGGAATCAGGGTCAATGACCGCGGAGAACGACTGTCGCTCCATCTTCTCACGAGCTCTACTCCACCGGTGTATCGAAAAATCGCCGAGCAAATACAGAAGGAATGGGCGACGCTCGGAGTTCATGTCGGGATCGATGTTCCCGATACGCGTGCTGCCTTCGAGAAGAAGCTCATCGCCCGCGATTACGACATTCTTCTCTTTGGGCAGTCGCTTCTCGATAACCTTGATAGCTATCCGTATTGGCACAGCGACGGCATTCAGAAGCTGGATGGCAATTCGACCAATCTGCGACTGGATGCGTACAATTTTTCGCAATACTCCTCATTCAAAGCCGATACTCTCCTCAAGACCATACGGCAGACCTCCGATGAAAAGGAGCGGCTCGCTGCGCTCAATGATCTGCGCACTATTCTCAAAGAAGATGTACCGGCGATCTTCCTGTACTCACCGCTCTATACCTTCGCTCATCACCAGGATGTTCACGGAATTCAGATCGGTCGACCCTCACTGCACTCCGATCGCTTCCTCACATTACCACACTGGTATGTGCTCGAAGACCGTCAATTCGTTACCGGGAAGAGCTGGCTGTCATTTTTGCCTTGGCTCTTTACAAGACAATAATTGTCTTGTAGAATATTCCTCTCGGTCATCTGTGCTTGACACTCGATGGCCGGATCAATAGACTGCTTTGGCTTCTTCGTAAGAAGCTTTCTCGTCACTCGCTATGGAAATCCTCCTCCTCCAAGATGTCCCCGGTATCGGCAAGAAGAATGATCTTCTCGTTGTAGGCGATGGGTATGCGTTAAATTGTCTGCTTCCTTATCGTCAGGCTCTCGTGGCAACGCCCACAGTCAGGCGTCGCTATGCTGATGAAATCAGACGTCGTGCAGAAGAGCGTATGAAGGAGCATGCTCTTCGCGCAACTGTAGCCGGTAAGGTTGCTGGTAAGCAGATTCTCTTCGTACGAAAAATCACGAAGACTGCGAAGCTCTATGCTGCTATCACCGAAAGCCACATTGCCGAAGCTCTCAAGGAACAATTACTTGTCTCAGTCGACGAAAATGCGATTGAGCTTGCTGAGCACATTAAGTCAGTCGGGACATTCGAGGCCACCTTACGTGCCGGTGACTTTGTCCAAGTGTTTTCGATAAAAGTGGAAGCAGAGAAGGATAAGTAGTCCTTCAGAGGTTCCAGCAATCTCGTAATTATTCTTTGACATAGACAAAGACACAGCTGCGCTGTTCCACGGGAATCAGGCCTTCGATTTGAAACGAATTGGAGACCACTCTGCAGCCTTTTTTGAGATGTGGCCAGATGAATTGATGAAACTCCTGCATGGTGCGCGTCAGGAGAAAGCAGAAAACCACATCTGCATTTCGGTAATCCTGTTTCCAATAATTCCTAAACCGAATCCTGGCGCCCCGTCGAAAGAGTGATCGGAACTTCGCAATCAGATATGTCGGAACGGAGAATTCATATCCTGTAGCTATAGCGCCTCTTTCCGCAGCGGCGAAGACCACTCGGCCATCTCCACAGCCCAGATCATACACGCGTTCTCCCCTGCGAATCTTTGCGAGGTCCATCATGATGGTGAGCACCTTTCTGCTCGTTGGCACAAATGGAGGACTCAATCGAAAGATCAGGAGGAGACCTGGAACGAGCGTCACGTAGGCGAGAAGAAGAATTATTCCAGAGGTTACGCTCACATGTCCGAAGAGCGGCTGGAAGAAAATAATAAGCGCGAAAAGGATGAGTGATTCAAGCACATCGGGAGAGTACAACAACTGCATCCGCGAAACCAACTATGCATTTTCTTATCGCTCCATAGAATTCTGATGCCGTCGAGCGCTAATACATCACTGCAAAATATTTATCATTACAATAGAAAAAGTTTATCTATTCACCATTTCTTTTATGAAACAAAGCAAATCCTTTACTCTTATCGAAGTACTCGTTTCCATTGGCATCGTCGGTGCTATTTCTGGTGTAGCTATTACTGCATATCGCAGCTATCAGCTCAACAATGATCTCTCGATGGCCACTCAGCTGGTCAATCAGGGCATTACTCGAGCACAGTTTCTCTCCATGACCGGTTCTCAGGATTCTCCATGGGGATATGATGTCGCCACAGGGACAATCTTTCAAGGAGAAACCTATGCAGGTCGTATTGTCGCTTTAGACGAAATTTATCCGTTGCCTCCTTCGATCTCTGTCGCAGGACTCAATACGGTGTCCTATTCTCGTATGTATGGACAGCCCAGTACGGAAGGAGTGATTGTCCTTATCAGCCAAGGTGGTAATCAAAGCACCATCTCTGTCACCGCTACTGGAGTTCCACCAATTAACGAGAGCGATCTTCTGACTATCTGTCACAGAAATGCCGATGGCTCTTTAATAACTGTGAACATTGCTCTGGCACAGTGGCCTGCTGCCTCAGTTGCCGGTGATACTCGCGGAGCCTGTGCTCTAGTCCAAAGCTCCAGTGCCTTCTCAGCCGCCAGCAGTTTGGAGTCTTCCGCGGAATCTTCTGTTGCAGGTGGAGCTGGCGGAACGACACTTCCCTTCAGCCAAAAGCCGGGCTTTCTTCTTTTGGAACCGTCCGCTATTGCTCTGAATATCTCCGGCAATAGCATTGTACAGGTGAAGAATAATGGGCTCATTACTATCAATTCCGCGAATGCTAAAGCAGTAACCATAAGCAGCAATGCTTCACTCACATGCGGTTCCGTTTCCATTGTCGGAAATCCTGGTACCAGCATTGCCGAAAACGCGAAAATTGTCGGTACAATTTACTCCGGTATCAGCGCTGTCAGTGATCCGCTCGTTTCTCTGGATACTCCGACAAAGGGAATTGTGAATAAAAGTATCAACAAAACTGGGAACGTTTCCACCACAATCGATCCGGGTACCTATACAAGCATCTCCGTCAGTGGTAATGCCTCAGTGAAGCTGAATCCAGGTATTTATTATCTCGTCAACGGTATCTCCCTCTCGGGAAACGGAAACGTAACTGGGAGTGGGGTAATGATCTACTCTCCGACGGGCGTCTTCGATCTGAGTGGAAATGGTAACATTACACTCACCGCTCCAAGTAGCGGAACGTACAAAGGAATCGTTGTATATCAGAGCCGAACCGCCCCCTCCACAACTTTTAGTGTAGGTGGTAATGGCACCGTGAATATCACTGGTATTGTCTACGCCCCCAAAGCCTCATTCGATATCTTCGGTAATGGCACGAACATTGTCGGGTCGGAGATCATTGGCAACAATGCGACGGTTTCGGGGAATGGAAAGTTCATCACGCAGTAATCATTACCAATTCTGAGAACACCGGGGCTCCAAGCGGAGCTCCGGTTTTTTGAATTCCCTTTTACGTTCATACTGCATATTCCCAAACATTAATTCACGGTATAGTGACGATACTCGTATAGCCATTGATCATTGACAGGAAGTATTTTCGGGCCAGTAGCTCAGTTGGTTAGAGCACGGGACTTATAAGCCCGCGGTCGGTGGTTCAATTCCACCCTGGCCCACCACTAAGGACAGGACGCCTCAAAAACCATTCCATACCCTCGGTTGCCTTGTACGAAATCAACTTCTTGTCGAAAATCGTGAGTTCAGTAAAGACGAGCTGAACCATTTTTCGCTTTTCTATGTCGGTTGAGCGTTTGAATATAGACGGAGCCTTTTTCATGAGTTCAGCAAAGACGAGCACATAATTGAGCATTTCCTCTTCACTTTCGGTCTGCGCCTGAGTCTGCGCGTCGAGCTCTTTGAGCTTCTCGGTCAACTCGTCACCGCTCTTCTTGAGTTCAGCGGCTGTCATTGCGCCCTCTCGTAGCAGCGTTATCTTGTTTTCCCGTAAGTAGTCGAGATCCTCAAGAACTTTCTTCCTTCTCCGATTTACATCTTCAAGTGCTGTATCGCGTATAATGGCAGCACGACGAAGGCCGCTTTTCATTCCTGAGCTAATGTCCGCACGTTCTTCATCGGTAAAGTGGATCTCATCAATAATTTTGCATGCCTCATCAATGGCGAATTTCTCAGAGAAGTTGCGATTCACGTTCTCGCATCCATCCAGGCATTTGATCTGGTAGTACACTTCACCGTTCTTCTTGGCACGGTAGGGAATGTAGCTACGCCCACAGGAGCATCGTACGAAGCCTCTGAAAGCAAATACTTCCATAGCTCTATAATTCACCGACTGGCGGTTTTTGGAAAGCCTTTCCTGTACTTCCAGAAAAGTAGACATATCAATCAATGGTGGATGGCTGCCGGGGATGACACCTTTCCCATGGCGCATACTGCCGATGTAGAAAGGATTTCGGAGCATGTCATTTAAGCCGGAAACATGAAATGCGGTTGCGATTTCTGTCACCTCCTTGCCTTCCATGATTTCCTGCCTTGTACGGCGGCGATGCCTCGGCTTTGCGGTAAGACCCTGCTCCTTTGCCCACTTCAAGAGCTGGCTCAGTGAAGTCTCTCCTGCCGCATAGATTTCAAACATGCGTTTTACTATGGGCGCACGTTCAGGATCGAGCACTTTGCGGTCTGGTCCTTCGTCGAGGTAGCCAATGGGAGAACGGTGCGGAAACTGCCTGTCGTCGCGTAGCTTGGTAAAGGTATTGCGTACCTTCTCCGAGGTTACGCGGCTATGGTGACGGGCGAACATGCCATCAATATCACGATGGAGAGCGCCGGAGCTCGTGCCATGGCTATAGTCCGCTTGGACGAATTTGAATGGAATATTGTGCTTGTCGATGAGCTCCTTAACAATCATATCCGACTGCTCGTTGCGCGAAATACGATCCCAGCACAGCACAATCACTCCTTCATATTTGCCCTCCAGAAGCCAAGAGATCATTTGCATGAACTTAGGGCGTTCAATCTGATATTCGACCAAACCGGCACCACTTACGGACAATGCAGAGGCCTTGAATGCCGAATGGCTTTCGGCGATCACGCCATGTTCCATGATGCTCGGAATGCTGTCCTTGGTCACTTCCAGCTTTTGCTGTTTCGCAAACTCACGGCAGAGCCGCAGCTGATACTCCAGAGAGTTTTTCTGATTCTCGGCATCGTCCGTTGATCGGCGGGTATAGATGAGGAACATGATATTATGAGAAACGACGTTGAATAATATTTATTGCCTTAAGGATCGCTTCTTTCATCTCAGGTAATAAATTCCCCTTTGTGTATCCTTCAACCATTGAACGCCATAAATCCAAACTATCAGCATCATCAGTACTGATATGTCCTTTCTTTATATTATCGGATACTCGTTTCATTGAATCTAGTACCGATTGAAAACATTCAGCACTTACAATTACATTTCTACCTTCTTGATATACCGCAGGATCGAACAGAGCAGAATCCTCAACTGCCCTTGTGGCAATTTCAAGCATTGCCTTCGGATGAACGGATAGTTTCCTTCCATACTCTGATATTTTATTGATGATTGTATTCAGTTTTTTCGCTATCAAATAATCATCGGATTTTGAGGGATGCTTCTCCCAAAGATAATAACAATTGATTCTTCCCTCATGATCTATATCAAATACATCCCATAATTCATTATCTTTCCTTATCTGTACTATTACTGATGCTTGTAATACTGATTTATGCTTCCCGAATAATTCCCTGTAGTCTTCTGGACTAGACATCACACCTACTGAAGGAGAAGCATAGGCGATGACCCCTTTCATTCTTGCCTTTCGTATTTGAGCTTCAAATAATTTGGCTTTATTTGTTCGAATAACTTTCAACCGATGCTCTTTCTTCCATAGGGAATAATATTCAATCCTTTCTTTACTCGATTCTAGTGCAGCTCGTCCTATTGATTCAAACGTGTTTATTTTCGGACGTGAATATCCCCGCACAAAACTTCCAATGGTTTTGTGATCAATAATAAGACCCTTGCTCTTTAGGGCATCAGCAAGCCCCCTCAAGGTGAAGTCATGTCTTTCATAGGCCTTTAACAGCAATTCATGGGATAGCTTTTGCGACATTCCAGTGATAATCCTGAAAATTCCCCGTGGGGAATATTAGATAATTCCCCATTAAGTTAATCTCATGTACTTTTGAAGTCAATGACATTTACTTCTCTCCGATCTCTACGCAGGCAACAAGGTGTCACCCAGGCATTCGTCGCCAACAAGCTGGGCATCAACCGCATTACATACATGCAATATGAGCTTGGTAGGACTCATCCTCCTCGATCCTTCTTCTACCAACTCGCACACATATTTCACTTGCCCCTAGAGGAAGTGCTTCCACTTGCCGATCATGTCCAATCTGACTCCTGAACAACTGAAGACCGGCATCGCATACTTCACGCTCCTGATGCAAATCCAGAAGCGCCTCGATATTGAAGACAATGCGCAACGACTCAATGAATTCCCCCGCGACGGTCCTTACAAGAAATAGAGCCCGCCCGACTAAGAACGAACTCTTATCTCCTTTATCAAATTACACCATGACTCTACACCACCACACCCATTATTACCAGCCAGCTCCTCCCATTCTCTACATACGCTGGATGAAGGCAAAAGACGAAATTCGACGGTTCTACAGTCATTTCCCCCGCCACCTTGATCGCTAATTCCACCCCCACAGCGCTGGCTACAGATTCCCTACAACACCTACGGATTCTCCAGCAACCTACAACAGAGGAATTTCTTCGAATATTCTCTGGTAGCCACTTTCAGTACCTTCATGATGCCCCCGAAAAAGACATCTCGAAAGCCCTTTCCACTTCAGTATTCGATCCTCAGGAGGCCAATCGAAAGCAAGAACAAGGTTGTGGCGTCTACTTCCCGCCAAATCGCTTCGGTGATGCCCGTAGGATTGAACACCTCCAGACGATCGAGGCACTCTTCATAGACAAGGACTGTGCCAAGGAAGGAGACAAGGTTGCAAAGGAGATTATGGAGAAAAGGAAGTCCAAAGCTCTAACCCAGCTACTTTCCTTCGCTCTGCGCCCTCACATCATTATAGAAACGAAGAACGGACTTCAGGCAATCTGGCTGCTGCTGTCGGCTGACAGTACTGCAATAGATCGCTTCAATGAGGCAGAAGCGCTTCTCATTCGTCTCTTGGAGGCCGATCCAGCGGCCAAGGATGTGACGCGGGTATTGCGTCTTCCAGGCTATTTTCACCTCAAAGACACCCAGAACCCTTTTCTATGCCAATTGCTTCTGTACGAGGCACAGCGAGAGCGGTACGACCTCAATGCAGTGCTCACCTCACTACGCGCCATTAGCGTCTTCTATGACCCTATAATAGAAAGCACGGGAAGTACCGGCAATATGATGAAGCAATGGCAGGAGGCTAAAGATGGAGTATCAGCCGGAGGACGCAACACCGCCGCTGCATCTGTCATTGGTCGTGCTCTCACCCACCTTCCAGAAGAGCTTTGGGAAAGTATCGGATGGGGCGGCTTTAAGGAGTGGAACAGTCGAAATACGCCGCCCCTCTTAGAGTCCGAACTGCGCTCGATATTTAAAAGCATCAAATCCAGTGAACAGAGAGGACGGAAGAAAGAGGTAGGAAAATCGACACATGACCAGCCCAGTCGGCCGGTAGTCGTTTGTCTCAACGACGTGGTGCGCGAAGATGTGCAATGGCTATGGAAGGATCGCCTTCCTCAGGGGAAATTCACGATAATGGAAGGTGATCCATCGGCAGGAAAATCGTGGCTTTCGCTCGCAATCGCTAGCGCAGTGACGACAGGGGCACCTTTCCCAATGGACGATACAAGACGGGTACCAGCAAATGTCCTTCTACTCAATGCAGAGGATGCCCCAGCCGATACGATCCGCCCTCGCATGGAGGGCATGGAGGCCAATCTGAAGCGGGTACACATTCTCACCGCCGTCCAAGACGGGCAGGGAAAGGAGCGTCATTTCTCGCTTGATAAGGATCTTGCTGCGATTGAGGCAGTGTTGCTCCTTGGTGGCTTCTCACTATTGGTGATCGATCCGATCAATGCCTATCTCGGCTCATCCATTGATGCGAACAGTGACCCGGGTATCCGTTCTGTTCTGACACCACTTTCCAAAATGGCTGAAGTCCATCGGGTAGCGGTCATCGGTATTCGCCACCTCACTAAAACCTCACGAACTCGAACAATGTACCGTGGGCTTGGGTCTATTGGCTACACTGGTGCTGCAAGGGTAGTCCACCTAGTCGGAATCAACCCCATAGATGCCTCAGAACGAGTTATGGTGTGCACCAAGAACAACCTTGCACCGTTTCCACCATCCATTGCCTATGAGGTGAAGGATGGGCGCTTTTTGTGGAAAGGAGAAAGCAAGGTCACCGCGGATTCCCTTCTCAGTCCCGATTCAACCGATGGTGGGAATACTGCTTTGGACGAGGCCAAGGATTTTCTTCGGGAAGCATTATCAATGCAACCGAGGCGTGCGGCTGAAGTGGAAAGAGAGGCCGAGGACGCCGGTATCTCTGAACGAACGTTAAAGAGGGCCAAGAAAGATATTGGCACCCATACATATAGGACAGGCGGGAGAGATGGCTGCTGGATGTGGAAACTACCGACTTCGGCAAAGGATGCCAATATACCCATTGAAGAAGGTTTGGCACCCTTAGAAAGCACCGGCACTAATAACCTCTTATCTCCACTTCCCTTCTAACTATGGCCACCGACAAGCAGATCACTGCAAATGGGCAAAATGCGAAGAAGAGCACGGGGCCGAAAACACCTGAAGGGAAGGAAGCAGCGAAGATGAACGCCATCATCCACGGAATGCTCAGCACCCACCTATTCATCCCGACCAGTGCAGATACCACGGATATGAAGGGTTTCACCGACTTCACCGGACTCTTCTTCGAGGAAATGCAGCCAGAGGGAATCGTAGAAACACTTCTTGTCGACCGTCTTCTTGCGACATTCTGGCGGATAAGGCGCCTGCATATTGCTGAAACCGGCTACATTCGAAAGCAGGTGGAATTGCATTACGTACAACAAGCAGTCGATAAATTTTCAGCGGAAGGAAACGCTAGGAAAGACATTGAGCACGGCTTCTTCCGTCGCATGCGCACAAGTATGGGATGCACGCACCTTGCATATGGCTGGCAGGCTGTGGCCGAGACAATACAGGAGAAGGGATTGCCGTTATCGAAAGGCATGACACGATCCATTCTCGAAGAGCTTGGCGGAAACTCTGGATTCTGGATGGCGGAATATGTCAGCCAATTCAACTGGATCATGCAGAACAAAGAAGGTTCGAAACCAATGAGTGCAGAGGAGGAGAGAAAGTTCACTGCTTACACACTGGATGATCCCTCCTCCTGCCGAGCTCGAAAGAATCCAACGCTACGACGCCCACCTACAACGAGTTTTTATGAGTACGCTCCATGAGCTCCAGAGGATTCAGGCGCTCCGGCTGGGGAGACCTTCACCGCCATCCGCAGCGCTGGACATCACGCTCAATTCTGATGGAAATATATGAAATTGGGTTCGTTTCGTAGACATTGCAGTACTACAAGAAATGAGAAGAACTCTTCTTTTCAAAGCTCATTTTGCTGTTGAAGCTTTGCGCTTTCGTAACGACTCACAGCCCAAATTACAAAGGCAGGAACAACGATGCTCAAAAAGAAGGACAATTCAGTTCTATCTAGGCAGATTCTTTCCGTAGATTATGTACAGAATGACTTTGTGGTAAAACAGTTGAATTAAAAAGAAACAAAAAATCCACACACAGGTGAATATCGCAAATATCGAAAGATATTCAGTCCATGAGGAAGGGCGGCTTAAATTTAGTTCAAGTAATAGTCTTCTTGCGAACTCTATCATCCCAATCCAAATAATGACCCTCAATAATCTGTGCCACCACTTTTGTTGCAATAGGGCTTCTCTTTCTGGAGAGCGGATGGAGTCCATTGGCTTTTTCATAGTGTTCACATAGTAGCACTTTCTTTTACTCAAACAGCGATTCCCAAGTATTCCCTTTCTTCATTTCTTCGATAGCTTTCCTCAGAAGTCGAGCGAGCTTCTTGCTCGGCGTTTCCTGCTCCGGCTCTTTGTGCTTCTGCATTGAAGGATTGTGATTCATAGTGAATAGGGGAGATTTCTCAGTTTCATATAGTATTAAATGGAACAATTATGGTCGCATGTACCGCTAATCTCCATCAAAGGCGTTTCTATTACGGCAGAGCATCATCTACATTCAGCAGGTGTATCGTTAGGCAATCCACCTCCGATCGAGGCATTTAATCTAGCAATTGAGTCACAGTACTGCTGGAGTGTTGTACACCCCGCGTTATAGAGTTGTTGTATTATCGAAAAGTTACCTCCCATACTCCCGTATCCACCACTTAATGCGAGCTGTCCTGTAAGCTGATTTTCCAGCTGTTTGCATTGTTGTTGGGTCTGCTGCTGATTTTTCTGCTGTTGATATTGATCAATCTGCTGCTGTAGTTGTTGGTATTGCTGCTGTAGTTGTTGATTCTGCTGCATCATTCTTTGCGCTGTAGCTACAATAGAGTCAAATCTACTAAGTATCCCATTTGCATCTTGAAGTATCAAGGAAGTAACGGATGAATCCGCCATTTTTAAGGTGTTATTATTTGCTCTGTCATAGTAGATTTTCATTAATGAAACTCGATTTGAATATTGGGTCGAAAGATCAAATAGCTGCGATGACGTAGTACCTGAATAATATGGAAGTTCTGAGTCCATACTACTTAAATTTTTTGTCATAGTATTGTAATTTGTTATTGTTGATGACTTATATCCTTGAAGACTAACAGCCTCAGCTTGTTGCTCCTTCTGCTTTCGAAGGAGTTCAGCTTGTTGAGTTTGATTATCTTGCTGCGTTTGAATAGCCTGTTTTTGTTCGGTGGTCGGGGTGCATGTTTGCTTCGCAGGACCGTCGCTAATATCTCTGCATGATGAAATATCATTCCAGCAATTCCGTGTTTGATTCCATGTATTTGAAAATGATGAATATGTGCAGACAGACCATTCACCGCATGCCCATTTAGCTTGTCCAGGCTCTCTACAATAGGGGGAGCTAGACGCGCTGGAGCTACTGCTAACAGTCTGGCTTGTTCCTTGGATACTTGTGCCATTTAGCGCACAGCGAGAACCAAATCTCTTCTCAACACGATCGTTCACTCTATCCCACATCTTTGCATCGGATGAAAAGTTCTTCACCATGCGGGAACAAGCTCTATCAAGTACACTTTCAGCTCTCACCGAGGAAGGCAGGATCGGAAGCAATACGGCGAGACACAGAAGTAGAATTATGCGAAGAGCGTGCCTCATAGGATTGGAGGAAAAGAAATTCTAACGTGAAATTAGAGAAAAGACGGATTGCCTCACAGAAAGAGGACATTGGTTCCACCACGTTTTCCCATTCAATCCTGACATCTTCTCTCCTCGTGCCTTATGAGCCATATATACAGAATACAGAGATGAAGCTGTGCAGGTGGCAGCCGTTTTATAGGTCGCAGCTGGTTTCGTATTACATTCAGGGTAATAAGGGGCGCAGGTGGCAGAAAGGCCAGATCCATCGCAGCAGCCACAACCACAAACTCCGCCATGGTGAGAGCAACACCCGCTTCTCGCCTCAACTATCGGTATGAGTAGTGCGAAGAACAACGCCAATACAATGAGGGCAGAATAAATGCGTCGCATAAGCTATTTGATACAAACCTGCTTTCCATTTTTCAGCGTTACCTTGAACCCAGTGGGACACTGACAGATTCCGCCCTCGTCACGTTGGCATACTCTCGTAATTATACGGCTGGTAGAAGAAGGTAAAGTGGGCTTGTTGGCCGTCGGAGGATTGGGCCTAGGCTGGCAAAGCGTTTTATCGGAATTCCATTGGAAGCCTCCGTTACAAATACAAATGGAATTATCAGTCGGCTTCTCGTAGGAATTCGTTGGACATGGAAGGTACTTCATACAGCCAGTTTTATCAGTATTTAGATCATATCCATCGTCACAGAGACACTTGTCGGGATTCAAGGGATTTTCATGTGAATTTGCGGGGCAAGTCGCAGTTGGGGTGTAGGTGGGTGTGTAGTAACTTGAGCTATCTCTGTCAAGAACACAGCTCGAACCTGTGATGCTAGCCTTGTAGCCGTCCTTGCAGATGCACGAATCCTTGAGGATGTTGTATTCCGCATTCCAATCGAGTTCTTGGCAGTAATCCTCATTGGAAATACATTTGTCTCCTGAATGATTAAATTTATATCCATATCCACATTCGCATTTCCCTCCAAGTGTACTTCTTGAGTTGTAGCCATAGTCTTCTTTGCAGGCATCATCGTCGCTAACACAGCGGTTATTTCGTACTGAATAACCATAGCTACATTCACATTTCCCACTAAGGTAACTATAACTTGAACCTAATCCATATTCGATGCAGGAGTGCCAAGAAGGAGTAGATACTGACGGGATGGAATACGTGGGAGAATACGATGGTATACTAGTTTGACTTAATAATTCCGAATCTATACAATGGAAGTATCCTCCAATCCTTCCTATGGCTTTCGTTGTCCACCTCACCCCCAAGACCCACAAAGAACTGCGCAGACGCAAGAAGAATGAGCGCGACGCCAAGATCCTCCGCCGTCTCCTTTGCATTGAGTTGAAAGATCTGGGGGAGCAGAACAGAAAGATCGCCAGATTGTGCGGTGTCTGCATCGATACGATCACCGATTGGCTGCGGCTCTACGAAGATGGTGGTTTCGAGAAGCTGTGCTTCCTCGCGTACGAAGGTCGGAGAATCTCCGTTCTTGATGCGGTGAAAGGCGACTTGAAAAAAGGGATCAAAGAAGGACGCTATAAAAAGTTGGCCGATGTGCGAGAGGAGCTGAAACGCGTACACGGACTCGATCTCTGTATCAGCCGGATTTGGCAGTACGCTAAAAAAAACTCTCTGCATCTTTCAAGAAGACCAAGCTGATTCCCGGAGGACATCCGTCTGCCAAGGTGCAGCGTCTGTGGATCAAGAAGATCATGGCACTGGTTCAGTGTGCCAGAGCAGGGAAGATCGATCTCCTTTTCGCCGATCCTGCCCACCCCACGCACAACACCGAGAACGGCAGTCGTTGGCAGCTACGGGGCAAGGCCGGAACGATGACAGTGAAAAGCAACAGCGGCAGGACGAGGCTCACGATTCTCGGGGCACTGAATCCCCTCACGCTCATTTCCAGCGCACTGCTCACCAAAGACAACTGTGACACACTCATGATGGAAGCGTTCTTGACACAGCTCCGAAGCGAATACCCCAATCGACGAAAGCCGCTCGTCATCATCCTCGACAATGCGACGTACAATCATGGGGCAGAGAAGAAGGCCAGGAAGCTCAATATCAAGCTGGTCTTTCTTCCAGCCTATTCGCCAAACCTCAATCTCATCGAACGACTCTGGAAGTACTACCGGAAGACCGTGAAGCACGATCGGTACTACGAAACGTTCCAGGAATTCTTCGATGCGACCGTTTCCTTCTTCCAAAATGCGGAACAGTACCGTGCTGATCTGAAGACTTTGCTAACGCTTAAATTCGAAATTATTTAGTGAAACTAGTATA
>Ga0194063_10000449_pt1 | contig 30447 bp, 25 predicted proteins | sample SepL3720m_MetaG_FD_155459 | JGI IMG/M metagenome (GOLD analysis project Ga0194063, IMG submission 155459) | Anoxic zone freshwater microbial communities from boreal shield lake in IISD Experimental Lakes Area, Ontario, Canada - Sep2016-L373-20m | ecosystem: Environmental > Aquatic > Freshwater...
AATCCCCACCCAGTCCGATCACCTCGTCTTGACACCGCTCTGCCGACTGTTCCATGGGACACCTTCGATTCAGTTGCTGCGATAGCCGAAGGATACATCAAAAGTAAGTGTCTAAGTTAGCGCTTATCGGATCAGGTCCGGGATGACAATTGCCGCTCCGGGATGACAGCACAAACTCACCAATCGCCAGCGCGCTGGTCAGCCCCGGCGACTCGATGCCGAACAGGTTGACCAGGCCAGGCACACCGTGCACGGCCGGGCCCTGAATCAGGAAGTCGCAATCAGCCTGGCCGGGGCCGTGAATCTTCGGGCGTATCCCGGCATAACCCGGAATCAGCGCGCCGCCTTCGAGCGCTGGCCAGTACTTGCGCACTTCAGCATAAAAGGCGTCGCCGCGCGCCGGATCGACCGTCAAATCCTGCGCTGAGTCAACCCACTGCACGTCGGGCCCGAACTTGGCCTGCCCGCCCAGATCCAGCGTCAGATGTACACCCAAGCCGCCGGTCTGAGGCACGGGATAGATCAGGTGTGAAAACGGCGCGCGACCGGCCAGGGTAAAGTAATTTCCCTTGGCAAACCAGGCGCGCGGCACATGCTGCGGTGCCAGCCCGGTGAAACGGGTTGCCAGCGCTGGCGCCAGCAAACCAGCCGCATTAACCACGCTCTTTGCCAGCAGTTGGGTGCCGTCGGCGGCAGTCAGGCCAATACCTGCTGGCGTGCAATCGGCGCGCGCCAGCTTTGAGTTGAGGACCACCATGCCCCCGCGATTTTCTATGTCGCCCTGCAGTGCCAGCATCAGGGCGTGGCTGTCAACAATGCCGGTGCTGGGTGAAAAGATGGCTGCGTCACAAACCAGCGCAGACTCCATGGCACGCGCCTGTTCGCCGCTGAGCAACTGCAGATCATTCACGCCGTTGCCTTCAGCACGTTCCTTGATGCCCTGCAACTGGCGCACCTGCTCCGGTGCCGTCGCTACCAGCAGTTTGCCGCAACGCCGGTGGCCAATGCCACGCTCAGCACAATAGTCGTACAGCAGGCGTTTGCCCTGCACGCACAACTTCGCTTTCAGGGAGTCTTTCGGGTAGTAGATGCCGGCATGGATGACTTCGCTGTTGCGCGAACTTGTTCCCGTGCCGATGGCTGAAGCCGCTTCGAGCACCATCACTTCTTGCCCGCTCAGCGCCAGCGCACGCGCCACCGCCAAGCCGACCACACCGGCGCCAATGACCACGCATTCGACCTGATCCATGCTAAACCCTCCGTTCCAAGCTAACTCCGCCCCACAAAGTCGACAGGGGAACTGCCCACATGCCATCACCCAGAGGCAGGGTTTCTGTGCCGTCGTACAGCAGGATGCCCATCATGAACTGGTCTGCTGCAACACTGGCCAACTTTTTCAAGCCCCGCAGATCGCCCGCCTTCACGGTGGCGGCGGCCTTGACCTCGACACCGATCAATTGACCGGCAGCGTTTTCGATCACCACATCCACTTCAAACCCGTCAACATCACGGTAGTAGAGCAGCCGGTAGTCACCCTCGGCCGTGCTACTGTGCTTGAGCAATTCTGCATAGACAAAAGTTTCAAGAACATTGCCGAATCGGCTGCGATCACGCTGCACTTCTGCCTCGCCCAGATCAAGCAAGCTGGCCAACAGACCGGCATCGATGAATTGCAACTTGGGCGATTTGACGACCCGTTTGAGCTTGCTTCTGGCCCAGACCTCAACGCGTCTGAGAAGGTACATCTGTTCGAACACACCGACATATCGGGCTGCTGTCTTGCTGTCCAGGCCGACCTGGCCACCGAGTTGGGTGTAGTTGCACATCTGGCCCGAGACCTGCGCCAGGCTGCGCAAGAAGCGGGGAAACTGATCGAGTTTGTCGATGCTGGCCACGTCACGCACATCACGCGCAATGAGTGCCTCCAGGTACTGGCGTGCCCACACAGCGCGCCGGCGCGCGCTGGTGCGCGAAATCGCTTCCGGGTAACCCCCCTGCAAGACAACTTCAACCAGTGCCTGCCCCACAACGGGTGCCGCCACTTTGAGCAGACTGCCCGCAAAAGCCGCATCGATCCAGTTCGCGCTGCTCCCCTGGATTTCGCTTTGCGACAAGGGCAGCAAAGCGAGCGTCTCCATCCGCCCGGCCAAAGAATCCGCAACCGCAGGCATGACCATCAAATTGGCAGACCCGGTCAGCAAGAAGCGCCCGGCTCGCCGGTCTTCATCGACGCTCTTCTTGATGGCCAGCAACAGCTGTGGCGCGCGCTGGATCTCGTCGATGACGGCGCAGTCCAAACTGCGAACCATGCCGACCGGATCATCCCGGGCCGAAAGCAGCGTCAACGCATCGTCCAGGGTCAGATAGCGCATCCCTGGCGTTGCCATCTGTCGCACCAGCGTTGTTTTGCCTGCCTGGCGAGGCCCGGCAAGCAGCACAACCGGCGTGTCGGTCAGTGCTTCTGCGATGCGTGCCTGAATCAAGCGGGGATAAAAAGGGGCTGCGTCCATAGCCACATCTTACCGGGAAATATGGATTAGCACACCGATTAATCAGGAATGAAAAGTTGATATTTGTGGAGTGCTTTCAGACCTTGGCGATCTTGTCTTGAAAAAAATAGGGACTTGGCATTTCTGTCAAGTCCCATTCTTATCACCAATGGATGGTGGGCAGTGCAAGTTTCGAACTTGCGACCCCTGCAGTGTGAATGCAGTGCTCTACCCCTGAGCTAACCGCCCTGAATTCGTTTCAGGAGAGGGTCGGATTATGCCTCAATTTCAGGCCATCAGGCGCCACACCGTCTTGCCCCCACTGGCTTTGTCGAGCTCGGTCAGCACTTGCTCATGAGCGGCCATCTCCTGCTCATTGGCGCTGAGCACCGGCAACTTGAAGACGCTCAAATCGATCGTCGGCACGCCCGGGCCATCACCATGCGAAGAGCCGGCATCGATCAGCAAGGCTTCCTGACCGCGCGTCATGTTGATGTACACATCGGCCAGCAGTTCGGCGTCCAGCAGGGCGCCGTGCAGCTTGCGTCCGGAATTGTCGACGCCCAGGCGTCCGCACAAAGCGTCCAGCGAGTTTCGTTTGCCTGGAAACATCTCCTTGGCCAAGGCCAGCGTATCGGTCACGCTGAGCACGACTTCGCGCAGGGGCGCACGCCCTAGCAATGCCAGTTCCTTGTTCAGAAAACCCATATCGAAGGGGGCGTTGTGAATGATGATTTCAGCCCCCTGCAAGTAGGCCAGCAGATCATCTGCCACGGCCTCAAAAACCGGTTTGTCACGCAGGAACTCGCTGGTCAGCCCGTGCACTTTAAGCGCCTCTTCGTGACTGTCACGCCCCGGATTGAGGTAAAAATGCTTGTTGTTGCCCGTCAGCTTGCGGTTGAGCAGTTCGACACAGCCAATCTCGATGACGCGGTCACCGTTTTCCGGAGACAGGCCCGTGGTTTCGGTGTCCAGAAATATTTGACGCATGAGTCAGTGATTTTCTTTGGCGTGGTTGATTGAATAGCGGGGGATCTCGACCACCACATCGGTCTGCGCCAGGTAGGCCTGGCAGCTCAGGCGCGACTGTGGCTCCAGGCCCCAGGCGCGGTCCAGCAGGTCTTCCTCGTTCTCGTCAAGTTCATTGAGCGAGGCAAAGCCCTCGCGCACGACGACGTGGCAGGTGGTGCAGGCACAACTCATGTCACAGGCGTGATCGATGGCGATGTTGTTGTCCAGCAGGGCCTCGCAGATAGAGGTGCCGGCTGGCGCGGAAATTTCAGCGCCTTGCGGACAATAGTCCGGGTGCGGCAGGATTTTGATGGTGGGCATGTGTTTTCAGCTCGATCAGTTTCAGACCGTCTCAATGTTCTTGCCGGCCAGCGCTCGTTGAATGCCGCGATTCATGCGCAGGGCAGCAAAAGCTTCAGTCCCTTTGGCCAGCGTCTGGGTCGCCGCTTCAATCGCCGCCGCATCGTCCAGCGCTCGCGCCGTGTTGACAGCAGCCATCAGGACATCGATGGTGGCGCGCTCGGCGTCGGACAGCAAATCGCCATCCGCCGCCAGCGCGCTCAGCGTGGCCAGCAGCATGCGATCACCATCCACCCGCGCTTCGACCACGGCGCGGGTCTTCATGTCTGCATCGGCGGTACTGAAACTTTCCTGCAACATGCGCGCGATCTGTTCATCCCCCAAACCGTAGGAAGGCTTGACGTCAATCTGTGCCTGCACGCCGCTGATCTGCTCTTTCGCACTGACGTTCAACAGGCCATCCGCATCGACCGTGAAGGTGACGCGAATGCGCGCGGCTCCGGCAGCCATCGGTGGAATACCGCGCAACTCAAATCGCGCCAGACTGCGGCAATCACTCACCAGGTCGCGTTCGCCTTGCACCACGTGCAGGGCCAGCGCTGTCTGGCCGTCCTTGTAGGTGGTGAAGTCCTGCGCCTTGGCCGTTGGAATGGTTTCGTTGCGCAGCACGATGCGCTCGACCAGCCCACCCATGGTCTCGATACCCAGTGATAGCGGAATCACGTCGAGCAAGAGCAAATCACCGCCGGGGTTGTTGCCGGCGAGCTGATTGGCCTGAATCGCCGCACCCAGCGCGACCACTTCGTCAGGGTTGAGGTTGTTCAGCGGCGCGCGACCAAAAAAGTCGGCCACTGCCTGCTGAATCTGCGGCATGCGGGTCGAGCCACCAACCATCACAACGCCCTTGATGTCGTCCTTGCCCAGCCGCGCATCGCGCAGCGTCTTGCGCACCGCAGTCATCGTGCGTTGTGTCAGCTCAGCGGTGAGTTTCTCGAACTGCTCATTAACCACTTCGAACCTGACGGTCTCGCCGCCAATGCAGGCGTGGCAGGCCGCGCAATGCGTCGCTGACAATTCTTCCTTGCAGGCGCGCGCCGCGATGATGGCAATCGCCTTGTCCTGCGGCGTCCTGGCTTGTACGCCGGCCTGCTTCATCACCCAGTCGGCCAATGCCCGGTCGTAATCGTCACCGCCCAGGGCCGAATCGCCACCGGTGGCCAGCACTTCAAAAACGCCTTTTGTCAGGCGCAGAATCGAGATGTCAAAAGTGCCGCCGCCCAGATCGTAGATCGCGTAAACGCCCTCGCTGGCATTGTCCAGTCCATAAGCGATGGCCGCAGCAGTGGGCTCATTGATGAGACGCAGCACCTTCAGACCGGCCATTTGCGCGGCGTCTTTCGTTGCCTGACGCTGCGCATCGTCAAAATACGCTGGCACCGTGATGACCGCACCATACAAATCATCAGCGAAGGTGTCTTCAGCGCGATAACGCAGCGTAGCCAGAATATCGGCACTGACCTCGACCGGCGACTTTTCACCCTGTACCGTCTGCACGCCGAGCATGCCGCCGTGCTGCGCAAAACGGTAAGGCAGTTTGGCACTGCCGGTCACATCGGCAAGGCTGCGCCCCATGAAGCGTTTGACCGAGGCGATGGTGTTTTCCGGATCCTGCGCCATGGCCTGCAGCGCATCAAAGCCGATTTGCCGACCACCACCTTCGAGATAGCGCACGACCGAAGGCAGGATCACCCGACCCTGACCATCGGGCAGGCATTCGGCAACACCGTGCCGCACCGAGGCCACCAGTGAATGGGTGGTCCCCAGATCGATACCGACGGCGAGCCGCCGCTCGTGCGGATTGAGCGACTGCCCGGGTTCAGAAATTTGTAGCAAGGCCATGGTTGATTATGGTGTATCCATCTGGTCCAGTCGGGACTGAACGTCGCTGGCAAAGCGCTCGATGAACATCAGAGCGCGCACCTGCTGCACCGCCGCCTTGTAATCCTGTTTCTCATCAAGCAACTGAGCGCATTGTTGCAGCAGTTCCAGCCGGGCTGAAGCCACCTGCCGGGCCAATCGCTCGAGTTCATCCATCCCGGCCGCTTCTTCGAGCTCTTCACGCCACTGCATTTGCTGCAGCAGGAAGTCGCTCGCCATCGCCGTGTTGTTCTCCGCGTTGACCGGCTCGCCATGAAGCTCGCACAGGTAGGCAGCGCGCTTGAGCGGATCCTTCAGGCGCCGATAAGCCTCGTTGATGCGCACCGACCACTGCATCGCAAGGCGCTGCGCCGCAGCGCCCTCGGTGCTGAATTTGTCCGGGTGTACTTCGCGCTGCAGTTCCTTCCAGCGCGCCTCGACGGCGGCGCTGTCTTGCGCAAAGCACTGCGCAAGATCAAACAGCTCAAAGTCGCTGGATTGAAGATTCACACCCGAAACGACTCGCCACAACCGCAGCGGTCGCGCTCGCGCGGGTTGTTGAATTTGAAACCTTCATTCAAACCTTCGCGGACAAAGTCGAGCTCGGTTCCATCGAGGTAAGCAAAGCTCTTGGGTTCAATCAGGACCTTGACGCCATGACCTTCAAAGACCATGTCTTCGGGTTCAATTTCGTCCACGTACTCGAGCTTGTAGGCGAGGCCGGAGCAACCCGTGGTCTTGACACCCAAGCGCACACCAACACCCTTGCCGCGCTTGCTCAAGTACCGGCTGACGTGCCGGGCGGCCGCCTCAGTCAAAGTAACAGTCATGACAAGTGCTTTTGTTTGTAGTCGTTGACGGCCGCCTTGATGGCATCTTCGGCCAGGATAGAACAATGAATCTTGACTGGTGGCAGTGCCAACTCTTCGGCAATCTGGCTGTTCTTAAGCGCCGCCGCCTGCTCCAGGGTCTTGCCTTTGACCCACTCGGTCACCAGGGACGACGAGGCAATGGCGGATCCGCAACCGTAGGTCTTGAAACGTGCGTCCTCAATCACGCCGGTTTGCGCATTGACCTTGATCTGCAGCTTCATCACGTCGCCACAGGCTGGTGCGCCGACCATGCCGGTCCCGACCGAGTCATCGCCTTTTTCGAAGGAGCCCACGTTACGCGGGTTTTCGTAATGATCCACCACTTTTTCAGAATATGCCATTTTTCGTCCTTAGGTATATCTTGCCGGTTTGTCATGCCGGGCCTGACCCGGCATCCATGCATTGCCGTGCTGAAACCCCGGACCTGATCCGGGGCCGCAATGACAGTTCAGTTAATGTGCCGCCCACTCAATGGTGGAAATATCAATGCCTTCCTTGAACATATCCCAGAGTGGACTGAGATCGCGCAATTTGGCCACGTTGAGCTTGATGGTCTCAACGGCGTAATCAATTTCCGCTTCCGTGGTCCACCGGCCAATCGTCATGCGCAGACTGCTGTGCGCCAATTCATCACTGCGCCCCAGAGCCCGCAACACATAGCTGGGCTCCAGACTGGCCGAGGTACAGGCCGATCCGCTGGAGACGGCCAAGCCCTTGATGCCCATCATCAGCGACTCGCCTTCCACGTAGTTGAAACTCATGTTGAGGTTGTGCGGCACGCGCTTTTCCAGATGGCCATTGATGAACACCTGCTCGACATCTTTCAGCCCATCGAGCATGCGTTGATGCAGCGCGGAGATGCGCAGGTTCTCTGCGGCCATTTCCTCGCGGGCAATGCGGTAGGCCTCACCCATGCCAACGATCTGGTGCGTTGGCAGCGTGCCCGAGCGCATGCCACGCTCGTGCCCACCCCCATGCATCTGCGCTTCAATGCGCACGCGCGGTTTGCGTCGCACATACAAGGCACCAATGCCTTTGGGGCCATAGGTCTTGTGCGCTGTCAGGCTCATCAGGTCCACTGGCAAGGTGCTCAAGTCAATTTCCACGCGGCCGGTGGCCTGCGCTGCATCGACGTGAAAAATAATATTCTTTTGGCGGCACAGGGTGCCGATGGCGGCAATGTCCTGGATCACGCCAATCTCGTTGTTGACGAACATGACACTGACCAGAATAGTGTCAGGCCTGATCGCAGCCTTCAACACTTCCATGTCAAGCATACCATCTGCCTGCACCTCCAGGTAGCTCACCTCAAAGCCCTGCCGCTCCAGTTCGCGGCAGGTGTCAAGGACCGCCTTGTGCTCGGTCTTGACCGTGATGATGTGCTTGCCCCGTGTCTTATAAAAACCGGCCGCCCCTTTGAGAGCCAGATTGTCGGACTCGGTGGCTCCCGAGGTCCAGACGATCTCGCGCGAATCCGCTCCAATCAGGGCTGCCACCTGCTCACGGGCCTTTTCCACCGCGGCTTCCGCCTCCCAGCCCCATGCATGACTGCGCGAGGCCGGGTTGCCAAAGTGTTGGCGCAACCAGGGAATCATCGCATCCACTACCCGCTCATCGCAGGGGTTGGTGGCGCTGTAATCCATGTAAATCGGAAAGTGAGGGGTGGTATCCATGACGGTTTGACTGCTGCTTCAGGTTGTAAGTTGATGGTCTGACGCCGCAGCTCAAGTCTCCGAAAACGCATTGCCCAAGGCAAAAACAGAATTCGGAACGTTGACGCGGGCTGGCTTGGCGCCGGGCATCGAGAAGATGGCACGCTTGAGCGTAGGCTTGTCCTCGACCCGCAAGCCCTTGGCCACCTGGTCGTCGATCAGCTTTTGCAGGGTAACCGAGTCCAGAAACTCGACCATGCGCACGTTCAGAGCGGCCCACAGATCATGGGTCATGCAGCGGTCGCCGCCCTCACCCAGGCAATTTTCCTTGCCACCACAGTGCGTGGCGTCGATCGGCTCATCCACCGAGGTGATGATTTCGGCAATCGTGATGCCCTGGGGATTGCGCGCCAGGCTGTAACCGCCGCCCGGGCCGCGCGTCGATTCGACCAGGCCATTGCGACGCAGTTTGCCAAACAACTGCTCGAGATAGGAGAGCGAAATCTGCTGACGCTGGCTGATGGCAGCCAGGGTCACCGGGCCGCTGCCCTGGCGCAAACCGAGATCGATCATTGCGGTAACCGCAAAACGGCCTTTGGTAGTGAGTCGCATCGCCTGCTCCTGAGTTGTTGGGGTTTGGTTGACTATTTAGGTCAAGTATACCAAAAGCCCTGAACTCTGCTCAGGTAAGCAGGTTGTCGCCCCCGGCGGCGCCAAAGGCCTGCTGCTTGAGTAGGGCCAATTGATCGCGCACCTGCGCGGCCTTCTCGAATTCGAGGTTCCTGGCGTGCTCCAGCATGAGTTTTTCGAGTCGTTTGATCTCGCGCGATATGTCTTTTTCGCTCATCTCCTCCACTTTCGCGCGCTGCATTGCGTCGCGCTCAAGTCTGTCCGCTTCCTTACCGGCCTTTTCGCTGTAAACGCCGTCAATCAAATCCCGGACCTGTTTGATGATGGAACGCGGCGTGATGCCATGCGCCAGGTTATGTGCCACCTGTTTGACGCGTCGACGTTCGGTTTCACCGATGGCGCGTTGCATCGAGTCCGTCATCTTGTCGGCGTACAGAATGGCCCGACCCTCCAGATTGCGCGCGGCGCGGCCGATGGTCTGAATCAGTGAACGCTCGGAGCGCAGAAAGCCCTCCTTGTCGGCATCCAGAATCGCCACCAGCGAGACCTCGGGAATATCGAGCCCTTCACGCAGCAGGTTGATGCCAACCAGCACGTCAAAAACGCCGAGCCGCAAGTCGCGCAGAATCTCGACCCGCTCCACCGTATCGACATCGCTGTGCAGGTAGCGCACCTTGACGCCGTTGTCGCTCAAGTAGTCGGTCAACTGCTCGGCCATGCGCTTGGTCAGGGTAGTGATCAGCACGCGCTCGTGCTTGTCCACCCGGATCCGGATTTCCTGCAACACATCATCCACCTGGCTGCTGGCCGGGCGGACTTCGACTTCGGGGTCCACCAGCCCGGTCGGGCGCACCAGTTGCTCCACCACGTTGCCCGAGTGATCCTTTTCCCACTGTCCGGGCGTGGCCGAAACCAGAACCGCCTGGCGCATGCGGCGCTCGAATTCCTCAAACTTGAGCGGCCGGTTGTCCAGCGCGCTGGGCAGGCGAAAGCCATATTCAACCAGCGTCGTCTTGCGCGAACGATCACCGTTGTACATGCCGCCAAACTGGCCAATCAGGACATGGCTCTCGTCCAGAAACATGATGGCGTCCTTGGGCAGGTAGTCGGTCAGCGTCGCTGGCGGCTCGCCCGGTGCCGCACCCGACAGGTGGCGGCTATAGTTTTCGATGCCCTTGCAGTGCCCCACTTCGCTGAGCATCTCCAGATCGAAGCGGGTGCGCTGCTCAATGCGCTGCGCTTCCACCAGCTTGCCCGCGCTGACAAAGTGCTTGATCCGCTCTGCCAGTTCGACCTTGATGGTCTCCACGGCTGCCAACACCTGGTCGCGCGGCGTGACGTAGTGGCTGCTGGGGTAAACGGTGAAGCGCGGAATCTTCTGCCGAATGCGCCCGGTCAGCGGGTCAAACAGTTGCAGCGACTCGATCTCGTCATCAAACAGTTCGATGCGCAGCGCCATCTCGCTGTGCTCGGCCGGAAAAACGTCGATGGTGTCGCCGCGCACGCGAAACTTGCCGCGTGAAAAATCCATGTCGTTGCGCTGGTACTGCATTCGCACCAGTTGGGCAATCAGGTCGCGCTGGCCCAGCTTGTCGCCAGCGCGCAGCGTCATCACCATCTTGTGATAGGCCTCCGGCTGGCCGATACCGTAAATGGCCGACACCGAAGCTACGATGACGACGTCGCGGCGCTCCAGTACGCTCTTGGTACACGAGAGTCGCATCTGCTCGATGTGCTCGTTGATGGCCGAGTCTTTTTCGATGAAGAGGTCGCGCTGCGGCACGTAGGCCTCGGGCTGGTAGTAGTCGTAGTAGCTGACGAAGTACTCCACCGCATTCTTCGGAAAAAACTCGCGAAACTCGCTGTACAGCTGCGCTGCCAGCGTCTTGTTGGGTGCAAACACGATGGCCGGTCGCCCCAGGCGCGCAATCACATTGGCCATGGTAAAGGTCTTGCCGGAGCCAGTCACCCCCAGCAGCGTCTGGAAGACCTCGCCATCGTTGAAGCCGTCAACCAGCTGATTGATGGCCTCGGGCTGATCGCCGGCTGGCGGGTAAGGCTGGAACAACTCGAACGGCGAATCCGGAAAATGCACAAAACTGCCAGCACGGGCCGGGTCGGCCTGCTCAGGACTTGCCAGCGCAAGGGTTGGGGGTACGGGCATGGGAATGGATTTAAATCGTTGGCCGTGCAAGCTTACCAGCCTGCCCCAAAGTGAAGAAAACTGACTTTACCTGTGAGCGAAAAACAGCTTCCTTTGACCGGGAACAATTCCTTACCTGCCGGGATTGCCTAAAATCGCCGGTTGCTCTCACCTCAACCTCGAAGGATTTTTTCATGTCTCTCTTCTCAGCTGTCGAAATGGCCCCGCGTGACCCGATTCTGGGCTTGAACGAGCAGTATGCTGCCGACGCAAACCCAGCCAAGGTCAACCTGGGTGTCGGCGTCTATTACGACGACAACGGCAAGCTGCCGCTGCTGGCTTGCGTGCAAGCGGCCGAAAAGACCATGATGGACAAGCCGACGGCGCGCGGCTACCTGCCAATCGACGGCATTGTGGCCTACGACGCCGCAGTCAAGGCGATGGTGTTCGGTGCCGAGAGCGAAGCCGTCAAGAGTGGCCGCGTTGCCACCATCCAGGCCCTGGGTGGCACCGGCGGCCTGAAAGTTGGCGCCGATTTCCTGAAACACCTCAACCCCAATGCCAAGGTGCTGATCAGCGACCCGAGCTGGGAAAACCACCGCGCGCTCTTCACCAACGCCGGCTTCAAGGTCGAGTCCTACCGCTACTACGACGCCCAGACCCGCGACCTGAACTTTGCCGGCATGCTGGTCGATCTGAATGCTGCTGCCGCAGGCACGGTGGTCGTGCTGCACGCCTGCTGCCACAACCCGACCGGCTATGACATCACGCCGGCCCAGTGGGATCAAGTGGTCAGCGTGGTCAAGTCCAACAAGCTGGTAGCCTTTCTTGACATGGCCTACCAGGGCTTCGCCTACGGACTGGCAGAAGACGGCGCGGCAGTGCAAAAGTTTGTCGATGCCGGCCTCACCTTCTTTGTCTCCACTTCGTTTAGCAAGAGCTTCAGCCTGTACGGCGAACGCGTCGGCGCCCTGAGCGTGCTGTGCGAGAACAAGGAAGAAGCCGGCCGCGTGCTGAGCCAACTCAAGATCGTAATCCGCACGAACTACAGCAACCCGCCAACCCACGGCGGTGCCATCGTGGCCGCGGTACTGGCGAACCCCGAACTGCGCGCGCTTTGGGAAAAAGAGCTGGGCGAGATGCGTGTGCGCATCAAGTCGATGCGCCAAATGCTGGTTGACGGCCTGAAGGCTGCCGGCGTGAAACAGGACATGAGTTTCATCACGCGCCAGATCGGCATGTTCAGCTATTCAGGCTTGAGCAAGGACCAGATGGTGCGCCTGCGCAGCGAGTTTGGTGTCTATGGCACGGATACCGGTCGCATGTGCGTGGCCGCCCTGAACAGCAAGAACATAGCCCACGTTTGCGCCGCCATCGCCAAGGTACTCTGAAAGATTGAGGCACACTAGGGCCTGAGTTTCACAACCCAGGCACCATGAGCAAGACCTACCTGCTGGCAATTGACAATGGCACCCAGAGCGTACGCGCCCTGCTGTTTGACCTGCAGGGCAATCTGGTTGACAAGGCCAAGGTAGCTATCGACAGCTACCAGTCGCCGCAGCCCGGCTGGCTGGAGAACGACCCCGAGGCCTTCTGGCAAAGCCTTTGTCAGGCCTGCCAGCAACTGTGGGCCAGGACAACGGTGCCCAAGAGCGCCATTGCTGGCGTTGTCATCACCACGCAGCGCGCTACCACCATCGTGCTCGACAAGCAGGGCCAACCGCTGCGCCCGGCCATCGTCTGGCTTGATCAGCGTCGAGCTGACAAAATCCCCGAACCGTCCTGGTGGTGGAAGCTGGGCTTTCGTGCCATTGGCATGATGGACACGATCCGCTTCTTTCAACACGAAGCTGAATGCAACTGGATCGCCGAACAGCAGGCTGAAATCTGGGCCAGGACCGACAAGTTTTTGTTGCTCTCGGGCTACCTCAATTACCGCTTTACTGGTCGCATGGTCGATTCCGTCGCATCCCAGGTTGGCTACATCCCTTTTGATTACAGGAAGGGCCGCTGGGTCGGCAAATACGACTGGAAGTGGCAGGTGCTGCGCATCAAGGCCGCCATGCTGCCTGAACTGGTGCCGGCCGGCACGGTGATCGGACAAGTCAGCGCCCAGGCGGCCCAGGACAGCGGCATCCCGCAGGGCTTGCCGGTGATTGCCGGTGCCGCCGACAAAGCCTGCGAGGTGATAGGCGCGGGCTGCCTGACCCCAGAGATTGCCTGCCTGTCTTACGGCACCACAGCCACCATCAACACCACCACAAGGCGCTATCTGGAAGTCACGCGCTTCATCCCGCCCTACCAGGCCGCGGTGCCGGATCACTACAGCACCGAGATCCAGATCACACGCGGCTTCTGGATGGTGAGCTGGTTCAAGGAGCAGTTTGGCCTGCACGAGCAGCAACTCGCGCAGGCGCAGGGCGTCACACCCGAGAGCCTGTTCGACGCCCTGGTCCACAGTGTGCCGCCGGGCGCGCAGGGCCTGATGCTGCAACCCTTCTGGAACCCCGGCATCAAGGTCCCCGGGCCGGAAGCGAAGGGCGCGGTGATTGGTTTTGGCGATGTGCACACGAGGGCCCACCTGTACCGCGCCATTCTGGAGGGCCTCACCTACGCCCTGCGTGAAGCCAAGGAGCGCATCGAAAAGCGCAGTGGGCAAGCCATCACGCGGGTACGGGTGTCGGGCGGCGGCTCACAAAGCGACGCCGCTATGCAAATCGCCGCCAACATCTTCAACCTGCCCTGCGAGCGCCCGCACCTGTTTGAGACCAGCGGGCTGGGCGCTGCCATTCTGGCTGCCGTGGCACTCAAACTGCAACCGGACTTTGCCACCGCCATTGCACAGATGACACGCATCGGCCAGGTCTTCATGCCCGAGCCAGAGCACGCCCGCACCTACGAGCAGTTGTACCAGCGTGTGTATCTGCGCATGTACCAGCGGCTGCAGCCGCTGTATCGGGCAATTCAGGAAATCACAGGGTACCCGACAAGGGATTGAAGCCAGCTACTTCGCGGCAAAACAGTAAAGAAGCCCGGCTCCGCCTGTCGGCTTCAATTGCTCCAGACCACAGCCGCGGGTGGCGTGCGATGAGTTCCAGGATTTCGCCGATGCCGATTCGTCCAGACCGATCCGGTCATGGTGGCCAACGATGGCTGAGCCTTCGCCACTTTGCGTCCAGTTGCCACACGTACTGTCTTTGCCTGGGGCAAGCGCACGTCCCTCGGGAGTCGATCCAGTCAAAATGTCATGCAGGTTGACGGCATCACCCCGGCCGCTGATGACCTCGCCCTTTTCGGTCAACGAAGTCATTTTGCCAAGTTTGTTGCCGCCATGAAGCTCTTCCACGTTGCTGGCAAGGACCTCTCCCTTGATGTTTTGCCAAGGGCCGGCGCCGATGCGATCGCGTGCGTTGACGGCCGGCATGCTCTGGCTGGCCGTCGTGCTCAGGTAAGCCCGCCAGTTCCGCCCGCCAGCGCCCGCCTTGGCGGCGAGCGACTCGCAATAGGCATCGGCACCCGCCAGACCACCAAAATCGGCACCCTTGCCAGGGTTGCTGCTGGTGACAAAGAAACTCATCGGGTTGGCGGGGGTCGATGGCTGGGTGGCACAGGCAACCAAGGCCACTGCCGACACAAGAGCGCTGGTGATAACAATTTTATTGACCTGAAGCATGAATAACTCCTCCTTGTTGCAATTTGAATTTCGAGAGACCGCACGAAACTTAGCTCATTCGCCAGTTGCCGGAACTCAGTGGGTAGAAAAAGCCACGTCAACGGATGGGTTAATTGGCATAAGGTCAGTTCGCTATGATGGCAAGACGTTGTTCTGGAGATCCGCGCATGAAACGCATTGCTTCGATTCTGGCTACCTTGCTGTGGCTGACTGCTGGCAACGCACTGGCCTGGAGCAACCACAGCTTTGCGGCCTACCGCGCATTCGAGAAAATGCCGGAGCTTGCGAACGCTCAGCCGGTGTTGGTGGAGCCGCTGGAAGCGTTCCTGAAAGACCAGGAAAAGGCGGTCCAGGATCTGTTGGCAAGCCAGGAAAGCTGGGCCCAGAGCCAACTCGATTTTTATCCACCACGACCGGCCCGCCTGGCCTTCAAGGCAAACCCGGCGCAATCGGACGCGGCGCGCCGCATGGCCTTCCTGATGGCACTGCGCGTGGCGCCCAACAGCAGGTTCGCGCTCTATTTCCAACCCGATCCCTGGAGCGTAGCGCCCGACCCGGCGACGCTGCTGGCACATTCGGCTGTAGATACGCTGCCCGAGCAACCCAACTCGAAATTGCGCTTTGTCGCGCTGAAAGCCGGAGACAACGTTGCGCCGGCGGCCGTGCTGGCCTCCGGGTCGGACGAACCGGACTACGGTCTGGACATCAACCTGTGGTCGGACAGCCCCTCCGAATGGGCCAAGATCTACGGCTTTGAGGCACTGCCGTTTGGCAACCCGGCACTCTACTTCTCGACGCAGGCGCCTTTTCACATGGGCTTCTACCACGAAGACCGCGTCATTTACCTGGCCGCCCCCTTCGTCAAGAAGACCTTGCCGCTGCTGCGTGTGCACCAGTACAGCACGCTGGCGGCGCTGGCTTTTCGTAGCGGCCACCCCTACTGGGGCTGGCGCTTCAGCGGCCTGGCCTTGCACTATGTGCAGGACCTGACGCAGCCCTACCACGCCAGACTGTCGCCTGGCAACACCTCGGCCAAACTGATTGGCATCAACCTGCTGGCCATGGCAGGTTTTCCGCGCCTGAAAGACGAGATGATTGTGCTGCTCTCGAATCGGCACCTGGCACTGGAAAAATACCAGAACCAGATGCTCTACACCGCAGCCAAGGCCGCATCGGAGTCCGCCATCGAAATAGCCCTGCGCAGCGGCGACAAGGACGCCAACTACCCGCCCTGGTCTGACATGTATGCGCGCGACGTGGTGAGCCGCCAGTCACACGCGCTGGGCGACCGCCTGACCGAGATTCTGGTCAGCACCCTGCCGGCGGCCTATGTTTCAGACCCCGGCTTTGACTTTGGCGTCAAGGAGTCAGGCATCGACCTGGTGGCAGAACTGGACAAGCAGGACAGTGCCAAGCGCGCCAGATTCGACACGCTGCTGACCGAACTGCTGGGCAACTTTGGCGCCCACAGCCGCAACCTGGTGCGCGGCGTGCTCAAAAGCGCAGCCGCAAAGTAGCCCCCCCGAGCACCGCGGGGGCATCGGGTTAACACCGGCGTCGCACTGGTGGCCCTTTGATTTGGATCAAAACACGCATTGACTATCGCGAAGATACTGGCCCGGGCCCGCCGCCGGGTCAACAGATAGCTCAACCCAGAAGGTCAAATCAATGTCCAATTTTGAGATCGTGACCCGAGAGGACTTCTCGGATGTCACTTACTTGCTTGAAGTACGCCATCCGATGATGGCCAAAGCCGCCAAGCCAGGCCAATTCGTCATCGTCATGCTCAACGAACACGGCGAACGCATCCCGCTAACCATTGCCGATTTTGATCGCAACAAGGGCACCATCACGCTGGTCATCCAGGCCGTTGGCAAGACCACACGGCAGATGCAGCAGGAGTGCAAGGTCGGCACCACGCTGTACGGCATGGTCGGACCGATGGGCATTCCGAGCCCCATGAGCCACGCCAAGAAGGTGGTGTGTGTCGGTGGTGGTCTGGGCGTAGCGCCTATCTTTCCGCAGGCACGCGGCTTCAAGGAAGCCGGCGCCTACGTCATTGCCATCCTGGGTTTCCGCAACAAGGATCTGGTGTTCTGGGAGAAGAAGTTCCGCGACTGCTGCGACGAACTGATTCTGTGCACCAACGACGGCTCGGCCGGCATGAAGGGCATGATCACTGACGGCATCAAGGTGGCGCTGGCCAAGCACGACGACATCGAGGAGGTGGTTGCCATTGGCCCGCCAGTGATGATGAAAGCCTGCGCCGACGCGACCCGCGCGGCCAAGATCAAGACCATGGTGAGCGTCAATCCGATCATGGTGGACGGCACCGGCATGTGCGGCGGCTGCCGCGTCAAGGTCGGCGACGAGGTCAAGTTTGCCTGCGTTGACGGCCCCGATTTTGATGGCCACCTGGTCGATTTTGATGACCTGATGCTGCGCCTGCAGCGCTACACCGTGGTCGAGAAAGAGGCACACGAGCGCTGGTCCGAGAGTTGCCGCATGGCCAAACCACCCCAAATTTGAATAGCCGCTAGAGGACAAACAGATGGCCAAGAAAAAGACAATACGCTCGATTCCGCAGGAACGCACACCGATGCGCGAGCTTGACGCCAAGGTGCGCGCCACCAATTTCGAGGAGGTGGCTTGCGGCTACAACCTCGAAGAAGCGCTGCGCGAATCCGACCGTTGCCTGATGTGCCCGGACGAGCCCTGCATCTCGGGCTGCCCGGTGGGCATCAACATCCCGGGCTTCATCCAGAAGATCAGCGAGAAGAATCTTCGCGGCGCCTATGACATTCTGACCAACACTAATTTGCTGCCGTCAATCTGCGGGCGTGTCTGCCCGCAGGAAAACCAGTGCGAAGGCGTCTGCACCGTGGGCGACTCGCTTGAAGCGGTGGCCATCGGACGCATGGAGCGCTTTGTTGGCGACACCGCCATCAAGGAAGGCTGGGTCAATATTCCGCACATCGAACCGAACCGCTTTCGGGTCGGCATTGTTGGCTCCGGCCCGGCCGGTATGGCCTGCGCCGCCGACATGGCCAAGGCCGGTTGCGACGTCACGGTGTACGAGGCGTTTCACCAGCCCGGCGGCGTTTTGAAGTACGGCATTCCGGACTTCCGCCTGCCCAATGAGGTGATTGACGCCGAGATCAACAACCTGAAGAAGTTTGGCGTCAAGTTTGAATGCAACACGCTGGTCGGACGACTCTTCACGATCGAGCAGATGATTGACGAGATGGGTTTTCACGCGGTTTTCGTCGGCGTCGGTGCCGGCTACCCGACCATGCTGAACATCCCAGGCGATTCGCTCAACGGCGTGCTCTCGGCCAACGAGTTGCTGACACGCTGCAACCTGATGCGGGCGCGCGATTTTCCGAACTTCGACACCCCGCTGCCCATTGGCAAACGGGTCGCCGTGGTGGGCGCCGGCAATACCGCGATGGACGCAGTGCGCGTCTCGTTGCGCCTGGGCGCCGAGAAGGTCTATTGCATTTACCGGCGCTCGCGCACTGAGGCGCCAGCGCGCGCCGAGGAAGTGCACCACGCCGAGCAGGAGGGCGTGGAATTCCACTGGCTCACGGCACCGGTGGCGGTGCTCGATGACGGCAAGGGCAGCGTGCGCGGTATGCGCTGCGTGCGCATGGAACTCGGCGAACCCGACGACTCGGGTCGGCGCCGGCCAGTGCAGGTGAAGGGTAGCGAATTCGATTTCGAGGCCGATCTGATCGTCTATGCGATCGGCACCAATGCCAATCCGATCATGGGCCAGACCTCCAAGCTCAAACTCAACAAGTGGGGCTACATCGGCACCGACGACACGCTGGCCACATCGATCGCCGGTGTCTTTGCCGGCGGCGACATCGTTACCGGTGCAGCCACCGTGATCGAAGCCATGGGCGCCGGTCGCAAGGCGGCACGCGGCATGAAGGCTTATCTGGGCATCCGGGATGCCGCCCTGCCCTACAGCGACACCGACAACAGCAGCTTGTTCGGCATCGACACCAAAGAGCGCAATTTTGCCCGCGTGCGGGTTGCCTGAATCCCGCTTACCAGCGTCTACGGAAAAACCATGAACCAAACGACCAAAGAGAAGCCGGCCAAAAAGTCCAGCAGCAAAGCGCCGGCAGTCGCCGGCGCCAAGAAGCCTCTCATCCTGAAAGAGCACATCGTCGAAATCATCAGTGATTCCGGCGAAGGTGCGCAGAAATGCGGCCAGTCACTGGGCTCGATCGCAGCGCAGATGGGCAACGGCATCTGGACTACCGAAATCATTCCGGCAGAAATTCGCCCACCGGCACGCAGCGTGGCCGGCGCCAGCGGCAACCGCATTCGAATCGGCTCGGAGTACATCACCAACGGTGGCGATGAGACCGACCTGGTGGTGGCCTTCAACGAGCAGGTGTTGCTCGGGCGCGTGCGTGCCAAGGAACTCAAACCGGACTGCATCATCTTGCTCGAGAGCATGTGGCGCACGCACAAGGATCCGAAGATCGTTACGTCTTACATCGAGGCGCATGACAAACTGGTGGCTGCCGGCTACCGGGTCTACGAGATCCCGATGGAACAGGTCTGCCGCACCATGGTGGCCGACGCCAAGCGCGGCAAGAACATGTTCGCCCTGGGCATGCTGTGCTACATCTACAGCCTGGAAGTGAAGCTGGCGATTGACCAGATCGAACTGGCCTTTGGCAAGAAGGACCGCAGCGTGGTCGATGCCAACATCATGCTGCTCGAAGCCGGGCAAAAATGGGCGGCAGCGAATCTTGATTTTTGCTACAGCATTCCGGCCAAGCGCGCCACCGAGCCGCAAATCGTGGTCAATGGCAATACCGCACTGGCGCTGGGCGTCCTCGGCTCCGGTATGGAAATTTGCGCCATGTACCCGATCACGCCAGCCACTTCGGCTTCCCACTACCTCTCGGAAGTGTTCGAGAACGTCGGCGGCATGGTGCACCAGGCCGAAGACGAGATCGCCGCTTGCGCTTTTGCGATTGGCGCCTCCTACGCTGGCAAGTGCACCATCACCATCACTTCCGGCCCGGGTTATTCCCTGAAGCAGGAGGCCATTGGACTGGCCGTGATGGGCGAAATTCCGCTGGTGGTGGTGAACGTGATGCGCGGTGGCCCCAGCACCGGGCAGCCTACCAAGATGGAACAGGGCGACCTGCTGACCGCGATCTATGGCAGCCATGGCGACGCACCCAAGGTGGTGATGGCGCCGGGCACCATCGAGGAATGTTTTTACTCCATCATGACGGCGCGCAAGATTGCCGAAACCTTCAATATGGTGGTGGTGATTTTGACCGACTCGGGTCTGGCGACTTCGCAGCAACCGTTCCCGCGCCCGCAGTTCCATGAATCCTGGATGGCACCGCCGATTGACCAGAGTCCGGTGCCCAAGGGCGCGCGCCCCTACGACTGGGACGACACCACCGGTCTGGCGCGGCGCTTCATTCCGGGTCAGCCGGGTGGCATGCACACGCTGACCGGTCTGGCGCATGACCGTGACAGCCACGTAGCTTATGACGCCGACATCAACGAGCAGACACTGCGTTTTCGCAGCCTGAAACTGGCCACGCTGCAAAAGACGCTGAAGGCGCCGACGCCCTTTGGCGCCGCCAAGGGCGATCTGCTGGTGGTGGGCTGGGGCAGCACCAAGGGCGCGATCGAAGAAGCGATTGGCGCCATGCGCGCCGACGGCTACAAGGTGTCGTCACTGCATCTGCAGTTCCTGCAGCCGCTGCCCCCGGGCATCAAGGAAATCATGCAAGGCTTCAAGAAGGTGATGACGATAGAGAGCAACTGGAGCGATCGCCCGGAGGACAAGGTGATTGATGAAAACAACCGGCGCTACTCGTCGGTGGCGATCCTGCTGCGCTCGCGCTACCTGGTCGATGTGGACTGCTGGAGCGAGGTGCGGGGTCAGCCGATCAAGCCCAGCACGATCCGTCGCGTGATACTCAAACAACTGCAAAAGTAAAAGTACAGAAAGGTGAAAACACCATGAACATGATGTCCGCCACGGAGTGTCTGCTGGAAATGTGCGACGAGCACTTCGAACTTGAAGACTATCAAAGCGGGGTACCACGCTGGTGCACCGGTTGCGGCGACAACGCCATTCTGGCTGCCGTACAACGCCTGTGCCGCGATGAAGCACTGGCGCCGGAGAAGACCGTGTTTGTCTCTGGCATTGGCTGCTCCAGCCGCTTTCCGCACTACATGAAGACCTACGGCTTTCACGGCATTCACGGTCGTGCGCTGCCGGTGGCCGAGGGTGTCAAGATGGCCCGGCCCGACCTCACCGTGTTCGTTAACACCGGCGACGGCGACTGCTGCAGCATTGGCGCGGCGCACTGGATTCACGCCATCCGCTACAACATGAACATCACCGTGTTCCTGCACGACAACCAGATCTATGGCCTGACCAAGAAACAGGCCTCACCGACCTCACCGATCGGCACCAAGAGCAACACGACGCCGCGTGGCAGTTACCTCGAAGCGATGAACCCGCTGACGGTGACGCTGGGTGTGCAAAACGTCTCTTTCGTGGCGCAGGCGGTGGACTGGATTCCGGAGGTTTTGTACGACGTTGTCAAAGCCGCCTACCACCACAAGGGCCTGTCTTTTGTGCGCATCGTGCAACGTTGCCCGGAGTGGCTGCCGGTGTCACTCGACCCCTGGCTGAACGACCCGGCTCGCGTGCAGTTGCTCAACCATGAAGACGGCCTGCAAACCAGCGCCGGCATGTCGCGCATCTACAAGAACCAGTTACAGCATGACCCGGCGAACATCGACCGGGCACGCGAAATCGCCTCTGGCACCGACACCATTCCGGTCGGCATCCTGTACCGCAATCCCTATGTTCCTTGCTATGAGGACTTGCGTCTCACCGACAAGTTGCGCACAGCGGAACTCACGCGAACCGGTTTGAACGCCGAACTGGACAAGTACACGGTCTGGCCAGCAGACCAGAAGGCAGGGAAGTAAGAACATGCAAGCAGAAACACAAGCACAAGTTGCCTTCTACCTGACAGGCAGACGCGCCAGCGCGCAACTCGATGCGGTTGACACATTGAACCTGCGCCCTGCCCTTTTTGCCGGCTACCGGAACCTGTCCGAACTGCGCTACGATTTTCCATTGGTGCTGGTCAACGGCGGCGGCGCTGACAAGCCAGTCCAGTCCTTGTCGGGAATTTTCGACAATGCACTGGCGGGCGCAGCCAAGGGCGCTGACGGCGAGCGCATCAGAAAGCATGCACTGCGCATCGAGCAGGAAATTCGCACCCTGGCCGCAGCTGGCACGGGCGCGGCGTTCTCTGCGCTGTGGACCAAGGCAACAGCCACACTTGGCAAGTCGGCAGACAAATCGTTCGACGACAGCGCACGGCGCACGCTGGCCGCGATCAAGGTGGACGGTGCTGTGGTGGATTGCGACGGCGCGCTGCCAGCGCGCCTCTTGCAGCATGCCTGGGCCGCCGTGCAGAGACAAAAAGCACAGGGCTTTCGCAAAAACCTGGACCGCCTGGCGCTCAAGCTCTCTGACATCCTGAAAGCCGATCACGAGCGCTCGGCCGCCGGACGCAGCGCCAAGAATCTGCAGGCCGCCGTGGGCCTCGGATTTGGTGGCGCTTTCGACTTTGATGCGATGTCACGCGTGCTTGCCAAAGCACTGCCCAAGGACGCCTTTCCGGAGAGCCGGCGCAAGCGCATCAATGATTTGCTGGCCACGCTGAACGCACAGCAGTTCATTCCACCGAGCGGCAAGACTGGCGCCGGCAAGCCCTACTCTTTTCTGTTCACCAGCTGTGCTGAAGCGCTCAGCGCTTTTCGCCAGCGCAGCGCCAAGCTGATGGCGCTGGCCAAGGCGATTGCCATGGCTGAACTCGAAATTTCCGGCCAGTACAGCGAAGCCCGGCACGACGCCCTGTTTGCACAGTTTGGCGCCAATGGCCTCGATCCACAGGAACTCGCACAGTTCCCCGACTATCTGGTCTGCGTCAATGCCACCAAGATGGACGCCGTGGAGCAGGCACAGTTGATGGAAATCCTGTCCTCCGGTCTGCCGATCAAGGTGCTGCTGCAGATTGACGACATTCTGGAGCTCTCACCACACGGTGAAGGTGGCCTGACCACGGGCCTGAGCAGCCAGAAGATCGCCAGCATGGCGATGGGGCTGAACGAAGTCTATGTCCTGCAGACCAGCAGTTCCAACCTGCTGCGCTCGCGCGATCGCCTGTTGTGCGGCCTCGCCTACCGTGGCCCGGCACTGTTCAGCGTGTTTTCTGGCGCCAGTGCCAAGGCCTCTGATCTGCCACCCTATCTGGTGGCGGCGGCGGCGATGGAGTCACGTGCCTTCCCCGCCTTCAGCTACGACCCGTCGGCGGGTCCGAACTGGGCCACGCGTTTTTACCTCGACGCCAACGCCCAGGTCGATCAGGACTGGCCGGTCCAGTCCTTCAGCTACGAAGACGAACTGCACCAGCGGGTATCCGAGAATCTGGCCTTCACGCTGGTCGATTTTGTGGCCAGCGATCGCCGCTACGCCGCGCACCTGGCTCGTGTGCCACGCGCGCAGTGGAACGGCAGCCTGATCACGGTCAGCGAGGGCCTGGCCAGCGAGCGCAAAGGCTTGCCCGACAAGGTACCCAGCCTGGCGATGGTCGATGCCGACAATGTGCTGCAAAAGGTCATTGTTGACGAGCGCCTGATCCGCGAAGCTCGCCGTTGTCTGGAGGCGTGGCACAGCCTGCAGGAACTCGGTGGCGTGCACAATTCACATGCCAAAAAACTGCTGGCGCGCGAAAAGAGAGCCTGGGAAGACAGCATGGAGCAGGCAGCGCAAGCGCTGGCTGCCAGTGCGCCAGCCCCAGCTCCGGCAGCGGTGCCCGCCGCGCCCGCGGCAGCCGCCAGTGCGGCTGTGGCAGAAGCCGAGCCCGAAAGATCACCCGACGAAGCCTATATCGAGACGGCACGCTGCTCGACCTGCAATGAGTGCACCACGATCAACGGCAAGATGTTTGCCTACGACAAGAATCAGCAGGCGCGCATCGTCGACATCAACGCCGGCACCTACGCCCAGTTGGTCGAAGCGGCCGAGAGTTGCCAGGTGTCGGTCATTCATCCGGGCAAGCCGCGCAACCCCAAGGAACCGGGCCTGGAAGAATTGATCAAACGCGCTGAAGCGTTCCAGTAGGCTCGCCCACCTCGCAGTCGCTGCGAGTGCAGCGCGGCGGTCCATGTACGCATGGATCGCCAGGGCCTGCGGCCCTGATGTCGTAAAGCAACCCGATGATGAAAACGGCGCCATGCCGCCGAAAGTCGGCTGCTTTGCTGCGCCAGGCAAGTTCCTGACTTCAGCCTTTCAATCTTTGGCACATTTTTGTATATATTGGTGGAAACCCCCCAATTAATTTCCTTGAATACTGCTATATTGCACTGCACCATTTCCTGAAAGTACATCTACCGTGCTCTACCAACTCTACGAAACCCAGCGTTCCCTGATGGAGCCCTTGACTGACCTGGCTCACTCTGCTTCCAAGGTTTACGGCAACCCCTTGTCCTTGCTCGGACAGAGTCCGTTTGCGCAACGCATGTCGGCCGGCTACGACCTGATGCACCGCCTGGGCAAGGACTATGAAAAGCCGGAATTCGGTCTGCGCACGGTTGCGGTCGAAGGGGTTGAAGTGGCGATCCATGAACGCATCGAAATTGACAAGTCGTTCTGTCAGTTGCGCCGCTTCAAGCGCTTCACGGATGATCCGGCAACCTTGCGAAAACTCAAGGAGCAACCGGTGGTTTTGGTTGTGGCGCCGCTGTCAGGTCACTACGCCACGCTATTGCGCGATACCGTCAAGACCATGCTGAAGGATCACAAGGTCTACATCACGGACTGGAAGAACGCCCGCCTGATACCGCTGTCAGAGGGTAAGTTTTCGCTCGACGACTACATCAACTATGTGCAGGAATTCATTCGCCATCTGCAGGGGAGTTACGGCAATTGCCACGTTGTCAGCGTTTGCCAGCCCACCGTACCGGTACTGGCTGCCGTTTCCTTGATGGCCAGTCGCGGCGAGTTGACTCCGCTGACCATGACCATGATGGGTGGGCCGATTGACGCACGCAAATCACCGACGGCGGTTAACAATCTGGCCATGACCAAGAGCCACGACTGGTTTGAGAACAACGTGATTTACCGCGTTCCAAGCAATTTTGCCGGCTCGGGCAGGCGCGTTTACCCCGGATTTCTGCAGCACACGGGCTTTGTAGCGATGAACCCGAGCAACCATGCCAAGAGCCATTACGACTACTTCCGCGACCTGATCAAGGGAGATGGCGCCAGCACCGAGGCGCACCGCAAGTTTTACGACGAGTACAACGCCGTGCTCGACATGGATGCTGACTACTACCTCGACACCATCCGGGTCGTATTTCAGGACTTCAGTCTGGTCAGCGGCACCTGGGACGTCGTGGGTGTGGACGGCAAGACCGAACGCGTGCGGCCGCAGGACATCACAAGCACGGCCCTGTTCTCTGTCGAAGGCGAACTCGACGACATCTCCGGCTCCGGCCAGACTGAAGCAGTGCACGGCATCTGCAGTGGCGTCATCGCGTCGGAGCAAAAGCATCTGGAGGTCCAAGGTGCAGGGCATTACGGCATCTTCAGCGGCCGGCGCTGGCGTGAAGTGGTTTACCCGCAGGTCAAGGCTTTCATTCTCACGCACCAGCCAACGGTGCAAGCACCAGACAAAGTGGCAAGCGTTCCGACCAAACCCGTCGCGGCCAAAGCCAGGGCCAAGCCCGTGCCCAAGAAGGTCGCCCGCAAGAAATAATGGCCGATTGCGCTGCCAGGGTTTTGGCGGTGTTGCCACAGACGCAGTGTCGCCGCTGCGGCTTTTGCGACTGCCAAGCCTACGCGCACGCGATAGTCGATGGCAGCGCCGGTATCAACCAGTGTCCGCCCGGCGGCGCCCAGGGGATTGAGCGACTGGCCGCGGTGACCGCCAAGGCGGTGATCGCCCTGAACCCGGAAAGCCGCAGCGAGGGACCACGCAGTGTCGCCTTCATCAACGAAGCCTGGTGCATTGGCTGCACCCTGTGCATCAAGGTCTGCCCGACCGACGCCATCATCGGCAGCAACAAACTGATGCATACGGTGATCGAGGCCTATTGCACTGGCTGCGAGCTTTGCCTGCCAGCCTGTCCGGTGGATTGCATTGAACTGGAAAATGCTTCGGGCGAGGCCACTGGCTGGAATGCCTGGTCAGCCGCGCAGGCCGCACTAGCGCAACAGCGCTACCAGTTTCATCTTCAACGAAGCGAACTCAACCCTGCAGGAGGCGATGCTGCGGCGCCAGACCGGGGCGGCGTCATTGCGGCCGCAGTGCAGCGTGCGCGTGACCAGCGCGAAGCCAACAAGGGCAGTGTCTAGCCCCTTGTCCTAACCGAGGGCGTCGTTAACCTGGTCGTTGAACTCGGCCAGGCTGACGGCATCGCCGATCTCGCGCGGCATCGCGTCGGCGACCGAAAACACGCCCAGTGTCTTGTTGCTGGGCGAGACGATGGGGAGATGGCGAAAGCCGCGCTCTATCATCATCAGAACCGCCTCGGCTACCTTCATGTCGGGCCCGATGGTTTGCGGGTTCAATGTCATCACATCGGACACGTGGGTGGTCTGTGGATTCATGGCCTTGGCCAGAACGCGCGTGATCAAATCACGCTCCGTCAGTATCCCCAGCATGCTGCCTGAACTGTCAGTGATCAGAACGTTGCTCGATTTGGCCTTGGTCATGACACACGCTGCCTCCCAGACCGTGGAGTGCTGCGGCAAAGTGACCACATGACGCTGCGTCAGGGATTGAAAAACAGTCCGTTCAGGCATGGTGAGAGTCCTTTCAAAAATCGCGGTTGGATAGCTACGGCAGAGACGATCCCTAGCGCAGTGATGCGTTGATTCTGTCGAGTATCCGGGAGCCCGGGCACAGTTCCTTGACACCCATCTGGTTCAGCGGCGTATCGCTGGTATTGAGCGACATGTGCAGATCGGTGGCAATTGGGTCCAGGTACAAAAGCCCGGTCACCACTTCACCACGCACCTGGTGCGAATTCATGTAGCTCAGGGCGGCATAGCGATCGGTCGGGTCATAGTCCTGATGCAGTTTGCGCAGGCGCAGCGTCGAGCCGTCGTGCTGCTGCACGTCGATCACCGAACCTGGAGCGTAATCGGCCGTGATCTCCTCGCGCGAGGTCATGAAGTCGATGCGGCTCACGGCCTCGTTGTGCTGGCGCACATAGTCGTAACTCTTGGTGCTACCGCCATGGTTGTTAAAGGTGACGCAAGGGCTCACAACGTCAATAAAGGCGGCGCCACCATGGTCAATGGCGCCCTTGATGAGCGGCACCAACTGGGCCTTGTCGCCGGAGAAACTGCGCGCCACGTAGGTGGCGCCCAGTTGCAGCGCCAACCCGACTAGATCAACCGGACTGTCACTATTGATGACACCCTTCTTGCTCTTGGAGCCGCGGTCGGCGGTGGCTGAAAACTGTCCCTTGGTCAGTCCATAAACACCGTTGTTCTCGACGATGTAGGCCATGCGTACGCCGCGGCGCATGGCGTTGGCAAACTGTCCCAAGCCAATGGACGCAGAGTCGCCATCACCGGAGACACCCAGATAGAGCAGGTCACGATTCGCCAGATTGGCGCCGGTCAGCACCGAGGGCATGCGCCCGTGCACGGTGTTGAAACCGTGTGAGGCGCCGAGAAAATAGTCAGGCGTCTTGGAACTGCAACCAATGCCGGAAAGCTTGGCCACCCGATGCGGCTCAATGTTGAGTTCCCAGCAAGCCTGAATGATCGCGGCCGAAATCGAGTCGTGGCCGCAGCCGGCGCACAGGGTGGAGATGCGCCCCTCGTAATCGCGCCGCGTGTAGCCGACCTTGTTGGTGGTCAGCGTGGGGTGATGCAGTTTGGGTTTGGCGAGGTAGGTCATGCGGCCTCCGTTTGCAGGTTCTGCTCGATGAATTTGGTGATGAAACGCGCGGTGATCGGCGTGCCGTCGTAGTGCAGCACCTTGATCAGTCGCGCCGGATCGATCGCCAGTTCGTTGACCAGCAGCGATTGCATCTGGCCGTCCCGGTTTTGTTCCACCACGAACACTTTTTCGTGTTCAGCAATGAAGTTCTCTACCGAGACCGGGAACGGGAAGGCGCGCAGGCGCATCGCATCGATGTGGATGCCGCCAGCGGCGAATACATCGAGCGCTTCCTGCATCGCCGGACTGGTCGATCCAAAGTAAAGCACGCCTACCCTGGTCGGTTTTTCGGCCATGCGCAGCACCGGCTGCGGCACCAGATCGGCTGCGGTCTTGAACTTGTGCAGCAGTCGTTCCATGTTGTAGATGTAATCCGGGCCTCGCTCCGAGTAGCGCGCATAGGGGTCCCGCGTGGTGCCGCGCGTGAAGAAACTACCCTTGCTCGGATGCGTGCCCGGCAAGGTCCGCCACGGGATGCCATCGCCATCGACATCCTTGTAGCGGCCAAAATCCTTGCCCGCTTCGAGTTCTTCGGCGGTCATCACTTTGCCGCGGTCATAACCGCGCTTGTCATCCCAGACAAAAGGCTTGCACAGGCGCTGGTTCATGCCAATGTCCAGATCGGTCATGACAAAAATGGGTGTCTGCAAACGGTCCGCCAGGTCCAGCGCCGCCGCCGCTTGCTCAAAGCACTCGTACGGATCTTCCGGAAACAGCATCACATGCTTGGTGTCGCCATGCGAGGCGTAGGCGCAACTGAGCAGATCGGACTGCTGGGTGCGAGTCGGCATGCCGGTGGAAGGCCCGCCGCGCTGCACATTGATGATGGTGACCGGAATCTCGGCAAAGTAGGCCAGCCCAATGAATTCCGACATCAGGGAAATGCCAGGGCCGGAGGTCGCGGTAAAGGCACGCGCACCGTTCCAGCCGGCACCCACCACCATGCCGATCGAAGCCAGTTCATCTTCCGCCTGCACAATGGCCACATTGCTGCGTCCGGTGTGCTCGTCGATACGGTACTTGTCGCAATATTTCTGGAACGCTTCAGGCACCGAAGATGAAGGCGTGATCGGGTACCAGGCAGCCACCGATGCACCGCCATAGACGCAACCGAGGGCGGCAGCGCTGTTGCCGTCGGTGAAGATCTGGTCACCCACCTTGTCGGCGCGGCGCACGCGCAGGCCAATGGGCGCACTCAAGTGTTGAGTGACATAGTCCCGCCCCAGATGCAGCGCACGGACGTTGGAATCGAGCAGCATCTCCTTGCCGCGGTACTGCTCGGAAAAGAGTTTCTCGAACACTTCGGCTTCGACGTCGAGCAGCACCGAGAGCGCGCCGACGTAAATGATGTTCTTGAACAACTGGCGCTGACGCGAGTCGGTATAGGCCGCGTTGGCGATCTCGGTCAGCGGAATGCCGATGACCTCGATGTCCTTGCGAAAACGTGATTCCGGAATCGGCCGCGTGCTGTCATAAAACAGATAGCCGCCGCTCTGAATTTCGCCTACATCGTTGTCCCAGGTCTGCGGATTCATGGCAACCATCATGTCCACGCCACCGCGCCGGCCACCGTAGCCTTTTTCACAGACGCGGGCTTCATACCAGGTCGGCATGCCCTGAATATTGCTGGGGAAGATGTTGCGCGGACTGACCGGCACACCCATGCGCATGATGGCCTTGGCAAACAGTTCGTTGGCCGAGGCTGAACCCGAACCGTTGACGTTGGCGAACTTGATAACGAAGTCGTTGACAGCTTCTATGTGTTTCATACGGCCTCCATCGCGCGGCGAACGACTTTGCCATCACGGCAGCTGGCTCCCGCCTGCGTCGTACTGAATAAGAATTTCTGCATGTCCCATGCCCCGGTCGGGCAACGCTCGGCACACAGGCCGCAATGCAGACAAACGTCCTCGTCTTTCACCATCACACGTCCTGTCTTCAGGGCGCCGGACACGTAGAGGTCCTGCGCCAGGTTGGTCGCCGGCGCTTTCAGGCGGGCGCGCAAATCAGCCTCGTCACCATTCTTGGTGAAGGTGATGCAATCCATCGGGCAAATGTCAACGCAGGCATCACATTCAATGCAGGTGTGCTTGGTAAACACAGTCTCGACGTCGCAGTTCAGACAGCGGTGCGTCTCCTTGAAAGCCGTTGCGGCGTCGAACCCCAATTCCACTTCAACGCGGATACTGGCCAGTGCCACCTCCGCTTTAGCCCATGGCACCTTGAAACGGGAATCTCCCGAGACAGAACTGTCGTAACTCCACTCATGAATCCCCATCTTGGCAGACATCAGATTGGTCATGGGTACCGGCCTGCGGTGCACGTCTTCGCCGTGCAGCAGGCGGTCAATCGACACCGCGGCCTCGTGACCATGCGCCACCGCCGTGATGATGTTTTTCGGCCCAAAAGCTGCGTCACCGCCAAAAAACACGTTGGGCACCGTGGACTGGAACGCATCGGCCACCAGTACCGGCAGACCCCATTTATCAAACTCGATACCGACATCGCTCTCGATCCAGGGGAAGGAGTTCTCCTGACCGACGGCAATCAGCACGGCATCACATTCGACCAGCACATCAGGCACGCCTGTGGGCACCAGCGAGCGGCGACCCTTTTCGTCATAAACCGCTTTGACAATCTCAAAGCGCATGCCCGTCAACTTGCCATTGGTATGCTCAAACGACTTGGGCACGTGGAAGTTCAGAATCGGAATACCCTCGTGC
>Ga0194063_10000450_pt1 | contig 30443 bp, 21 predicted proteins | sample SepL3720m_MetaG_FD_155459 | JGI IMG/M metagenome (GOLD analysis project Ga0194063, IMG submission 155459) | Anoxic zone freshwater microbial communities from boreal shield lake in IISD Experimental Lakes Area, Ontario, Canada - Sep2016-L373-20m | ecosystem: Environmental > Aquatic > Freshwater...
GCCAACACCGAAGCCAACCCCGAAGCCAACACCAACTCCAACCTCAACACCAACCCAAACGCCGACTCCAACAGCAACGCCAACACCAACACCTACTCCAACTCCATCTCCAGTACCAACTCCAACGCCTATGGTACAACTTGTCGGGCGTTTTGACACTAGTGATCCTGCCGGCGAGAAATTTGACTGGCCAGGTACGACAATTCGAGCGAAATTTGAAGGCAGTTCTGCATCAGTTAAAATACGTTCGCTCCAAGGGCAAAATTGGTTTGAAGTAATTATTGACGGTATTGTGGCGGAGCCACTTTGTGTTTCGACAACGTCGGATTTTTTAGAAATTAATAATGATCTACCTTTTGGCATACATACGATTGAACTTGTAAAACGTACTGAGGCATCTCAAGGAAGCGTTCAGTTTGGTGGATTTGACTTTGGAAATGCAAAATCACTTGCTCCACCAACACTTAAACCTAGAAAAATCGAATTTATAGGAGATTCAATTACATGTGGATATGGAAATGACATTGAACCTCAGAGCAGTTTCATTCCATTTAATCCTGCTAATGAAAACAACTACAAGGCCTTTGGATCTATTGCGGCGCGAATTTTAGGGGCGGAGCAAATTTCAATCGCAAAGTCGGGCATTGGTTTACTTGACACACCGCTTGTAAACGGCGGGATGTTTGAATATTATTCGCGGACAATATGCAGGGTAAACAATTCAAATTGGGACTTTCAAATGTGGGTTCCAGATGTTGTAGTGATAAACCTTGGTACAAACGACTTGAAGGCGAGTCCAATGCCAGAAAAAACTTTGCTCAAGGCAGCATATTCTGAATTAATAACCTTTGTGAGAATGAATTATCCTGGCGCCGAAATTTTTTGTGTTATTGGACCACGTCTTTCTATAGCGGGCGAGGTCCTATCAAATGAATTTGTAAATGAAGTTATCGCTGAACAAGCTTTGTCTGGCGAAACAAAACTGCACTTTTTGAAGTTTCCTGTTCAAGATGTGGCCGCAAACGGCGTCGGCGAGGAAAATCACCCGAGTCTAATTACTCATCAGCTTATGGGAGAGCAACTTGCAGCCGAGATAAGTGCGATTATGGGTTGGGAGCAGTAATCAATTGTGAGAGCAATTTTTCGGATTGCTTTAGTTTATTTTACATATCACCGGGCTTTTTAGAATTCCACAACGCTTCAGTTGATATTCATAAGAGTATGAAGCGCCGCTCGAACGCCAGGCTGTTGGACCGAACCAAGAGGTGTGGTCATAGCAGTTGTGCACGGCTCCAAATGTGTTGATGCGGCTGCCGTAGGCAGTGATGTTAATGGTGTGTTGCCCGGAAAGGTTGCCGAGCGGGATAAGATATGGCGCGAATGCTATTGGTTGAGGGGGTTCACTATCAACACCGACTTCCAAAAGTGGCGCGCGGTACTTAGTCGCGGCGATTTCGTATTCGCCAGACTCAAAATCTACTGGGCAATGGTAAGTTACATTTCCCCCGTAAAACGGCAAACCTTGAGGAACCCAGTCCCCAAAAGCCAAGCGACGTACTGGTGCGACGATTTTCGCATTTGCGCCGCTAACGGTAACACCAAAGTCGCCAAGAATATAGAACCACTCCGTGCAACTGCGCGGCGAAAACGGTATTTCAACGATGAGGCGGTTTTTCCCTGCGAGAATTGACGGAAGCGACACAGTCTTTATGTGAGTATCTACATACCAGGAGATGGCGTCAGTGCTAATCGAAGCGCCGTTCAGCTCAATTTTCGCTAATTCAGGTTTTTCGATTGCCAGCAACGCGCCTACCACTTCAATATCAGATTCGAATTCGAACTTTAGTTTCAGCGAATGCACTTTACTTGGATCAGCAGCACCTAGTGTCCAAGGTTGCGCAATCTGAGCGGTCTTGCTGGGGAATCCAAATTCGCCACGCAGGCTGTCGTCAATTTTCAATAGTTCTTCGCGAGCGCGCCATGAGCCGCCATCGACAGAGAACTCGGCTTGGTCAAGCATCAAAACATTTGGCTCAGACAGGGTGACATCTACAAAGCCCTTAAAGTCTGCATACTTCTCCGACTTCGTCGAAAGGTTTTCCAACATAGTTGCACTCGGGGCTGGCTCTGAGCATTTGTCCAGCCGGATAAGCAGGGAGTCGTGTTCGTTCATTGTGTGAGTGAATTGAGTATTGCCGTTTTCATGTGTGTGCTCGCACAAAGTCGAAAGGCCAGTCATTGTGTCATAAATTATTGGCGAAAACTCACCCTTTGCGTTTATCTTGATTTTCGCTTCTTGTGGATTGTCTGCAACAATTTCGCCCGCTGTATTCGCTAAAAAGATCCATTTGCCGCCAGCATCTTCGCGAGTTTGCGAGATGTAGTTATCGACTCTTGCTCCTGCGACATCTAACACTTCAAATTGTCGATATGGTTCTAGTGCGACTAGAATTGAACCTTTATTGAAAGGCACGACTTCGCACTTTGTAGCAAGGGTTGCGACATCATCCGTTTTGAACGCATCAATATGAGTTGGCGTTTGACCTGCAAAAATTACTTTGCCGCCGCCATCGACAAAAGCCGAAAGGCGGTCGAGAGTTGTTTTGCGAAGTGTAATGCAACCTGGCACGATAACGACGTCATAGTTCATTTCACCGACATTAAATTTAGATTTTTTTTCAACTAGTGATTGCGTTGGTAAAAGCGCCTCACTTATGAAATCAAAGTCCACAAGCCCGAAAATGCAGGTTTCTATTATGGTGTCGAACTCTGCCTGTAGGCGGTCGCGCATCAAATTAGTTTGAGCATATGGACCGAAATATAACCAATAAGATTCGACAGGATGAATTACGCCTACTTTTACTGAAGGGCGCCCAGACTTCATTGCTGTGTTTACGCGAGCGAAGTGTGTTTCAATATAATCGTAACGCTTGTACCACGGGGACTGGTAGAAGATTGAGGCGGGGTAGTCGCGTTTTGCATCGCCTTCCATCGTTACCCACGAAAGGTGGTGGACCCGGGTTGTGATGCCAAGTGCCGCTTGCCAGTCGCCTTGCATCTTGTGGCCGCGAAAGTCGAAGTCCCAGTTGGTAACTCCGTAAAGTTCGCTCAACACACCGTTGCTGCCGATTTGGTGAGCTGCGCTTTGTGCCTGCTTTGCGGTCGAATATTCCTTTTTACTGCATAAAATGTCGATTCCGGGCTCGCCGAAAAGCTTGTACGACCGCATGGCCTCGCCAATAAACGCTGTCTGACTCATAAGGCTTTGTTCGGCCTGCATATGGCCTGTGAAAACGATTCCATGGTTGTTGCACCATTCACCAATAGTGTCTGCGAATGCTTCCGCAAAACGGTCGGATATATGGACGTGATACTGGTAGCGGATTGCTGAAACTTCCCCGTTTGCAAGTTCCCAAACCACTTCTGGGAAGTGCTCAATAAGGCTCGCGCCAAACGCTGCGCTAAAAGTGTCTTCTAGGTCATCAGTATATGGCAGTATCACTTCCTGCCTGTCTCTCACATCGCCGAGAACGTGTTTTTTTATAAACTGAGGTTCATCTGTGAAAATAGAGGGGATAGTTTTTCCGAATTCTTCGCCAACATTGTTGAGGTAAGCTTTATGGGTGACATCTAAAAACTTCTCAGTTGTCTTTTTGTTTAGCGTGTCCGCGTAGGGACAGTTGTTGAACCAAGGACTTCCGGGCTGAACTTCGCGGTAAGCGTACCAGATCTCTCCCTCTGCTGTTTCGCCGTCATGGAGCAGTTTATATTTTGAAAGGTAGCCATTTTCCAAGATTACGTCATATCGAGCTAAGAGGAGGATGTCTTCCGAAACTGGCGAGTTGGGGTAATACTTTGCTTGGCGTTTCTCATATGTGATTGGAGTGAACACCAATTGCCTTTGACGATGTTCCTTTTCAACTGTCACTAGGCCGCCCGCAGCGCCTGACGGCCAACGATCCTCGTCATACAAAATAACTTTCATGCCCAAGTGTTTCGCTTTCGCGACAACGGCTTTGACCATTTCCATGAATTCTTCGCCTAGATACGGCGTGTCAAGCCCAGTGCGCGCGTGAATAACAAAGCCGCCAAGACCCATTTCGCTAAAATAGTCGATTTGAGAAAGGAGTTCGTCCTTGTCGAGTTTTGCGTTCCAGGACCAAAATGGATAGCCTCTGTGCTCAAGAGTTGGATTTGAAAATTGAGACTCGAATTCTTTATTCATTATAAAAACTCCTTAAATAATTTGAGCGATTCGCTGATCAAGTCAAGACCGCCGTTGGATTCGACACTAAGGGCGCCGTTGTAGCCGATTTCTTTTAGCGCGTTGAAAAACATCGAGTAGTCATCGTCGTCTGAAAGCATAGGCGGAGTTCGGTGGATTAGGCGCGCGATGTGGCAGTGGAGTAGCATATCTTTTGCGGCAATCAAGCCTGCGACGCCTTCATTGTCATTGCCCATGTGGTACCAGTCGGCGAGGACGCCAACGTTAGGTAAGTCAACTTTAATTGCTAACTCATGCGCCTCAGCAACGGAGTTAATGATGTTGCATTCCTTTTTGCAAAGTGGCTCAATGGCAATTTTGATTTCATATTTTGCGGCGTATTTTGCTGCTAACTTCAAGAATTTGACTAGCTGCTCAGTTGCCTTTTCTTTTGAAAACCCTTCGGGCACATTGCGTGCGCCACCGCTTCCAAAGACTTGGATTTTCGTGCCAAGTGCCGCGGCTCTGTCGAAGCAGGTTTTTAAATATGCCTCAACAGGTAATAAGTCGGCATCTGGGCCAGTTAGCCTGAATGTTCCCGGAAGGAAGAGGCAGGCAACGTCGAGGCGAAGGCCGGATTTATTTAAGGCTCCGACCATTTGTTGATATGTCGCTTCATCTGCAAGCGCTAAATCCGTCAGAAAGGGTTCGATGTAGTCAAAGCCAGCGTCAGCAACTATTTGTGCATTTTCAATTTTCGAGCAAACTCCGAATTTCATAGGGCACCTCCGAAAGTTAATGTCTTTTTCTATTCTACCATTAAATTTTCTCTATACAAGGGTTTTTAAAATGTGCAGTAGAGAACCGGAACCAACTGCACATTTTTTATACAAAAGACATACGGAGCAGAGGACAAATCTTTTGACAAACAATTAAGTGTGTCATAAAATGTGCAGTAGAGAACCGGAACCAACTGCACAAAACCGGAACCAGCTGCACAATAGGAGATACGGCGATGATTATTAATAATGTTGAGCAAGTTAGACGGATATATATAGAGGCGGCTGCTCGAAAGTGGGTGTTGCCCTGCTTCTGCACAGAGAACTTGACTACCACTGAAGCGATTCTTAGCGCGGCGCAAGAGTTCGGACTCGAAAACGATATAACAAACGTGCCGATAATTGTGGCGATTACATGCAACTATGACCATCGTTCGCAGGCGAAGTTTTACACCCATACCCGGGATTCCAAGACTGGGATGAGGCTTTTTCTAAACGACGTGAAAGCATTAGCCGCCGAGGGCGGGTATTTTGAGAATTTAGACGTTATGATTCATCTTGACCACATTCAATTTGACAACGACACGGAGCTTCTCGAGAGCGACTTAAGCGAGTATTCATCAATAATGTTTGATGCTTCGGCGTTGCCGTTGGAGGAAAACATTCGCAGGACTGCGGAATTCGTCAGAAATAATAGTGGCAAAATCTTGATTGAGGGTGCGTGCGACGAAATAGTAGATGCGACTGGCAGTGTTCACAACGAGTTGACGACTCCAGAAAATGCTTTGCGTTTTGCGCAAGCAACAGGAGTAGACTTGGTGGTTGCAAACCTTGGAACTGAGCACAGAGCTTCGGGCAAGGAACTAAAATATCATGGAGAAGTCGCAAGAAAACTCAGGGAGGGGATTGGCGCGAAAATTGTCCTCCACGGAACATCCTCGGTACCGAATGACCAAATTGGAGACCTTTTCAATGATGGTGTCTGCAAAGTAAATATTTGGACTGCTTTGGAGAGAGACTCTGTTCCGAAGTTATTTGAAGAGATGATAAAAAATTCTGAGAAAATAGTTGGCGAAAAACCCGAACTTTCGCACTTTACAACGGTTTATAGGCAGGACATAATATATAATGAAATGAAGAAAGTAGTTAGAGAATATTTAAACTTATGGTACAGGAGGCAGACATGAAAAAGATGACTATGGCAGTGTATTTTGGAAACAGAGGGTTTTTCCCAGCATCATTAATTGCAGGGGCTAGGAAGGAAATGCAGCAAGCTCTAGAGTCGCAGGGGTTTGGAGTGCTGATGCTTGACGAGAAGGCAACGCGTTTTGGTGCAGTTGAGACGACTGACGAAGGCAAGGTTTATGCGGATTTTCTTGAACAAAATCGTGGAAAATATGATGGGGTTGTGCTGTGCCTGCCGAATTTTGGTGATGAAACTGGTGCAATAACAGCGTTGAGAGATTGTGGTGTGCCGATTTTAATTCAGGCATATCCAGACGATATTGGTAAAATGGACTTTGCGCAAAGGCGGGATGCGTTTTGTGGGAAGTTTTCGGTGATGGATGTGTTTTGCCAATACGGGCTTCCGTTTACGGTATATGAGCCACATGTAGTGCATCCCTTGAGCGATGTTTTTTCAAGACAGCTCCAGGAATTTGGTGCTGTCTGCAGAGTTGTAAATAAGATGAGAAGGTTTACCGTTGGCGCCATTGGCGCGAGAACAACCGCCTTTAAGACTGTTCGTTTTGATGAACTGACACTTCAGAAGTACGGAATCACTGTCGAGGCATTTGACTTGTCGGAGGTGCTTTTGAGAATTGAGAAGTTGGGAGCGACTGATGAAAGGGTGGCGGACAAAGTTACTTTACTTGAAAACTACTCGGATTTCAGCTGCTGCCCGAAGAATAAAACTGAAGTTTTGGCGAAGTTGAGTATCGTAATTGATGACATAATTAAAGAATATTCGCTTGATTGTGTTGCAATAAGGTGTTGGAATGAGTTTGAGCAGTTACTTGGTGTTTCGCCGTGCGTGTTGTTGAGCCTTTTAAATGACACGGGCATTGTGGCGGCGTGTGAAGTCGATGTGCTTAATGCGATTCCGATGTATGCGCTGCAGCTTGCGTCGGAGATGCCTTCGATTTGCCTTGACTGGAACAACAATTACGGGGACGACCCAGACAAGTGTATACTGTTCCACTGCGGCCCTGTTGCACAGACTTATATGATTGAAAAAGGCGAGATTGTGGATCACAAGATGTTTGCGAAAGCCTATGGAGAAGGTTGCGCCTGGGGCACAAACGTCGGCAGAATTAAGGATTTCGATATGACCTATTCAAGTTCAAAAACTGAAAATGGCAAACTAGTTTTCTATGTTGGCGAAGGCGAGGTTACGAAAGATGTGATTGAAAAAGATTTCTTTGGATGTGCGGGAGTTATAAAAATTGACGGTATGCAAAAGAAACTGATTTCTATTGGCAAAAACGGATACCGACATCACGTTAGTCTTACAAAAGGTAGCTTTGCAAGCGTTGTTTTGGAGGCTTTCAAGACCTATTTGGGATACGAGATTCAGGAATTATAAGACCTGGAGGGTTGGCAATGGCTGAACTAATTGGTAAGAAGTATTCAAGAGTAGAACTATTAAAATATTGCGGAAACATTGACCAAATTGCATCGGTTAGCGAGTCCGAAATAACAGACGGTCGTGGCGCGGGCATTCGCACCTTCAAAGTTAATACAGGAGGCGGGCTGGATTTTGAGGTGCTGCCATCGAGGTGCCTTGATATCTCATCACTTTCATATAAGGGTGTAAATCTTTCTTTTCTCTCGAAAAACGGCATCGTAAATGGCAGTGATGGCTTTTTAAATTATGTCGCCGGAGGGATGCTTTTTACATGTGGACTTAGAAATGTTGGGAATCCATGCGAAGAAAATGGCGAAGTTCATCAACTGCACGGGAAAATTGGCACTACGCCCGCCAAAAATGCGTATGCTAAATGTTTCTGGGAAGAAGATGAGTATCATATGGAGATGGGCGGAACAATGGCTGAAACCGCGCTATTTGGGCATAATCTTTATCTGACGCGTTCGATTAGGACGCAGCTGGGGAAAAACGAAATCGCAATTCACGACTCGATTGAAAATCTCTCTGATCAACCTGAAGATTTCATGCTTTTGTACCATTTGAACTTCGGATTTCCGTTTATTGACGAAAACACAAAACTAATTTTCCCGAAAAACACTCTTGAACCACGCACCGAAATCGCGCGAAGCGGGATGGCTGAAAGCGAGCGACTTTCGCAGCCTATAGACGGTTTCTTTGAGCACGTTTATTTTCGAGATGTCGAAACTGACGACGGCTGGGTGATAGTGAAGTTAGAAAACGAGGAACTTGGTATTGGCGCAAAAATTCGATACGAAAAGGCAAATTTGCCGATACTTACACAGTGGAAGTCGATGAAGAGCGGAGACTATGTGCTTGGGATTGAGCCATGCAACTGCACTGTGGAGGGCAGGAAAGTTGCAAAAGAGCGCGGAAGCCTAAAGGTGATTGGGGCGTATGGTAAGGTTGATGTGAAATTAGTATTGAGCTTTTATGATTTGTTCAGGTAGAATTCCCTTGAATCTTGATTTAATCAGGTTAATATAAGATTGCATAAGAAATTAACACGATTTCGAATGGGGTTAATGTTTAATATATCACAAAAGACATATTGAAACGGAGTAATAAAAGCGCTTTGACCCAGATAATTAACCTGTTACCTAAATAAAACAACTTCATAACAAAAAGCACTTTTCAGAACTGAATCCAGTGGATATACTGATAGTACTTTTGAAAACTCGAAAGAAAAAGTGCTAGCAGATTTCGAGGAGGATGGAAATTTGAAAATACGCATTGAACTAATCGATGAGCTATCTGAACCCGAAGTCATTATCCGCTGCGGCCGCGTGGATGAGAGCATTCAGAAAATTCAAAAGTTTGTGCAAGAGCAAGCAAACTCGTCGTCGCAAATGGTCTTTTACAAGCAAAATCAGGAATATTATTTCCCGCTTGCAGAAGTGCTGTTTTTCGAGACAGAGGGCGAACAAATCTTTGCGCACACCGCGAACGATAGCTACCGCATCAAGTATCGCCTTTACGAACTCGAGGGGCAGCTTCCGCGAAACTTCATTCGGGCTTCGAAATCGGCAATCATCAACATTGCGCAAGTGTATTCAATCGCCCGCAATCTGGCTTCGTCCAGCCTCATGGAATTCAAAAACAGTCATAAGCATGTCTACGTGTCGCGCCACTATTATAAGTATGTGCGCCAACGTTTGACCGAAAGGAGCAGTTATGAAAAATAAAAATTGGTTTTGGGGGATATTTTTTATCCTATCAGCAGTATCAGTAATTGCAATTCAGACCGGGTCATTTGCGCAAATTGGGATTCAAAGCATGTTGCTCGGAGCTTTCCTGGTTGCGATAATAATCGCAAGTTTAGTAAGGGTGAATTTCTTTGGAATATTTTTTCCTATAGCATTTCTCTACATGATCCTTTGGCAGCCGTTGAACATAATGTACGTAAACTACTGGTTTGTAGCACTTTCGGCGCTACTGGTTAGTATCGGATTTAGCATCATTTTTGGCAAAAGTCACAGATCGTGGTCGAAATGCGGTAGTGGCTCAGAATATAATAAGTCGGGCTTCAACAAGACAATTGAAGATATTGATGATAATAACCCTTCGGTTGAGGTAAAATTCGGCGCTGCTAGCAAGTATTTACACGCAAACGCACTAAAAAGTGGCAGATTTTCGGCCTCGTTCGGCGAACTTGAAATCTTTTTTGATGAGGTCACGCTCGATCCCGAAGGTGCAGCAATTGTAGTAGAATGCAGTTTCGGTAAGCTCACGCTAAACATACCGCGCTCATGGCGCATCATAGATAACACTAGCGTATCGTTAGGTGAGATGATTAACAACTCGCGTCCAGCGGATATTGCTGAAGACGCGCCGCAGCTGACAATTTCAGGACATGTTTCACTCGGCGGGATAGAGATACGGAGAGTTTGATTTCGGCTCGAAAAAGGTGTAAATTTGAATAGATAAATAAAGTCAAATTTCGAAGCAAATAAGGGGAAAACAATCATGCCACAAATTACTATTAATCCCGGAGGGAAGATAATAGAACTTGCACAAGGCGCGAACTTGCTTGAAGCCATTAAGCACGAGGGGCATTCGGTCGAGGCGCCATGCGGAGGTCGCGGCGTGTGCGGGAAGTGCCTAGTAAAGATCGAGGCAGGGAGCGTCGAATTTTCGAACAACGGGATTTTGCCGCAGGAGCTAATCGACGCAGGCTATGTGCTGGTTTGCAGGGCACGGGTTTCAAGTGCGCCGGCGACCGTGCAAATTCTGACGCATCTCGACAAGGAGCAGGGCAAGTTCTCCGAAGCGGCTGAGGACTTGCTTACTTTGGGGAGCGAGTTGCTTCCTCATAAGGACGACTTTGAGCCGTTGGCGAAAAAGGCGTTTATAAAGGTGGCGGAGCCGGAAATGGGAGACGGCCTTTCAGACTTCGATCGCCTCGAACGCTCAATAAAAACGGAGCTCGGGCAAAACATAGCTTTCGAATTGCCCCTGAGGTTGCTTAAAAGGCTCCCAGATTTGTTTCGCGTAAGCGAAACATACAGCGGGTGGCTCACGGTGACTTATTGCATTTTGGGGTCGCAAATACATGTGGTCGACCTCGAAGAGACTGATACGACTGGGTTTAACGCGGGGATAGCGATTGATATTGGGACAACTACGGTCGCAGTGCATCTGGTTGATTTGCTAACTGGTGAGATTATTGCGTCAAAGACTGACTACAACGCGCAGATTGAGTGCGGGCTTGATGTCATCAGTCGCATAAATTATGCTCAGAAACCGCAGAGGCTAGAGGAGTTGAGGACAAAGGTCCTGGGAACCATTAATGGACTGATTCTTGAGCTTGCAACACTTGCGGGAATAGATTCATCGCGAATCGCGAACGCCTCCGTTGCCGGAAACACCACTATGATGCACCTCCTGCTAGGCGTGCAACCCGAAAGCATTAGACTAGAACCTTATACGCCAGGCGTTTACTGGATTCCAGAGTATAAGGCATGCGATGTTGGAATTAATATTTGCGCTGATTCGAGGATATATTTTGCTCCTTCGGTCGGCAGTTACGTGGGCGGGGATATTTCGTCAGGGCTTTTGTGTACTGCGTTTGCAACTGGTGCGGAGGAGATAAGTCTCTTCATTGATATCGGAACGAATGGCGAGATTGTCTTTGGTAACAACGAGTTTTTGATGGCCTGCGCGTGTTCGGCCGGTCCTGCGTTTGAGGGTGGCGGGATCCAACACGGTATGCGCGCATCTCACGGAGCAATTGAGCGGGTTGTCGTGGACGCTGCGACGGGAATGCCTGAGATTTCTACTATCGGAAACGAAGCGCCTGTGGGTATTTGTGGCTCGGGCATGATTTCTCTGATTGCAGAACTCTTTTCAAAAGGCTGGATTGATGCTGCCGGCAAACTAGACGTTTCGCGACCTTGCGAGGCAATCGAGGCAAATTCAAAAAATTCAAAATACATTCTTGCTCCCGCAAAACATTCAGGTATCGACGCCCCCATCTACATCTCTGAGGTGGACATCGATAACCTGGTTCGTGCTAAGGCGGCCATATTCTCGGCGTGCCGGGTAATGCTTCAGAAAATTGACATGGACTTCGCTGACTTATCGAGGATATATATTGCAGGTGGGTTTGGGCGATATTTGGACATCGGGAATTCTATTGTAATTGGGCTCCTGCCGAATTTGCCAATTGAGAAGTTTAAATTTATCGGTAATTCATCTGTAGCAGGGGCATATATGACGCTTTTGTCATGCCGCCATAGAGAACTTGAGGCAGAACTCGCAAAAAAAATAACCTACATAGATCTTAGTAGCGAGCACGAATACATGGATCAGTACACGGCGGCATTGTTTTTACCTCACACCGATGCAAAACTTTTTTCTTCAAATAGTTAGTGCTTCAAAAAAGTTAGGAAATTCTGTGGAATGTGATTTCTTTGTCAATATTTTCGTTGACATTGACTAATAATTCACATAAAATTAGGCATATGAAATATGTTTAGGGGGATTTATTATGAAGATGAAGGCGATATTACTTGCAATAGCAATGTTTGCTACTATTTTTACAGGATTAGTTATGATTCCAAGTGTTGGGGTGAGCGCAGTCGATGTTATTGGTACTGCTTCGTTACCTGATAGTGAAAGCTTATTCGAACAAGGAATTAGCGAGACTGGCGTTTGGATTATAACTCCATTAAAAGATTTAACATTTACTAAGGCACTCGAATTAAAGGGATCTTTCAATTCTAAAAAGGCAACCCCAGCACCAACGGGTACACCTGTTCCATTGCAAAGAAAGATTGGTCTATATGAACAGGATGCTAATCGTGTTATTACAAAAAGATTTACACTTACTTGCCCATTACTTACAATTGACAGTCCTAATTCTAGTTTAGAGAAAGGTTTTTTCATCGGAGATTTGTATGTTAAGGTAGACAACTTCAAGATGATAGATCAAAAAGTTACTGGAAACATCTACTTCGCAACTGAGTCAAACAAAACGACTTTTGATATTAAATTTGCTGCAGACGGAAAGTCAATTGTTACTGGTAGTTTGATTGTTGGAGCACCTCCAAGTGCAACTCCTACACCTACACCAACTCCTACACCTACACCAACTCCTACACCAACTGCAACTCCTACACCAACGGTTACACCTACTGCATCACCATGCACATCGACACCAATTCCTTCAATGACGCCGACACCTAAACCATCAGCAACACCATCAGTTCCAGCACCAATAGTTAAGACATTTGTTGTTGGAGCGACTTCGATAACAGGTTTTGCAGTAAAGGGCGCAGGCGTGTTCGCGAAAATCGGAACGAAACTTTATTATGGCATGGCTAATGCAAGCACAGGTGTATTCGTAATAAAGACTCCTAAGTTAATTAAGGGAGTAACGGTTATTGTTACTGCTAAGGTTGGCGTGAAGTATAGTAAAAATGTTGTCATTGTAGTTGGACAAGGAATGAAATAGTTTTTCATTCATATTATTAATACCTACAATACAAAAACGCTGCCGATTCGGCGGCGTTTTTTCTTGCCCATGCGGACCCAATATACGCAGTTTAACAATCTGATTTCGAGTCCTGATTTTTTGTATAAAAACACTCGAAAATAAGGCGTTTTTCGGGTCGAATTTTGTCGAATATAACAAAACTAGGGCTCAAGCGGGTGCGTTGTATAAGGAATCGCAATTTTCATATACAACGTTGAAGGAATCGCCAACTATTTGTTAAAATGGCACCTTTTTGCTTTGATTTTGGCTGTTTTTAGTGCGATATTTATACAAGAATTAGCCGATTTCGCGAGTTTTGTTATAGGAGGCGTTTTCTCCCGAATCAAGGCCCGAATCAAGGCCCGAATCAAGGCCCACAACAAAGGCGCCCGCAACAAAGACGCGCGCGTGACTCCCCAATTCAATCAAAGTATGATATTATTTATTCACTAATACACTTCTTGACTAAGATAGTAGGCGATGAGGTTAAAATGCAAAATCATGAGAATAATGAATTCAGAGGATTGACGCAAAAAGAAGTTGCGGAGCGCGTTGCAAACGGCCAAATCAATACGCCAGCAAAGTCGCCCACAAAGTCGATTGGGCAGATAATATTTAACAATATTTTCACCCTTTTTAATGGCGTGAACTTCGCCATTTTCCTTTTAGTTTTTAGCACTGGGAGACTTTCAAACACGCTGTTTATGGGCGTGATTATTTCGAATACGCTAATAGGAATTGTCCAAGAGATAAGGGCCAAAAGGACGATTGATAAGCTTTCGGTATTGTCAGCGTTGCACGCGAGTGTAATTCGCGATGGGGTGAAAAAGAAAATTGAAATCACGGAGATAGTGCTTGATGATGTATGCGTGCTTGGAGCAGGCGAGCAGATTAGCGCTGACGGGATTGCACTTCAAGCCGATGAATTTGAGGTTGATGAGTCGTTGCTGACAGGGGAAGCGGAGCCGGTATTGAAAAAGGTAGGCGATGCGCTACTTTCTGGTAGTTTTGTTGTCGCTGGGAACGGCGTGGTTCGAATTACTGGTGTTGGCAACGAAAGTTACGCGCAGAAGCTAAATGCTGAGGCGAAAAAATATAAAAGAGCGCATTCGCAGATTCTTGCGGTGCTGAATAGTATAATCAAATTTGTCACAATTGCAATTGTTCCAACAGGTATTCTGCTTTTCCTCGCGCAAACTTATAGAAGCGGGTCGCCCTGGGCCGACGCTGTTGTTGCGACGTCGGCGGGAATTATCGGCATGATTCCAGAAGGATTAATTATCTTGACGAGCATTGCGTTTGCCGCGGGCATGATCAAACTTGCGCTACGAAAGGCTGTTGTGCAAGAACTTGCAGGTATTGAGGTGCTCGCTCACGTGAACATGCTATGCCTAGACAAGACAGGCACATTGACTGAGGGCACCCTCGAAGTTGCAGAGGTGCAATTCCTTGAAGAAACTGCCGAGAGCGAAAACACGATTGAAATCGCCAATTTGCTGGGTGCGCTAAAAGACAAAAACTCCACGGGCATAGCTTTGGAGGCGCGTTTTGGGACAAAGAACGATTTGCAGGTGACAAGGACAATTCCTTTTTCGTCCGCTCGAAAGTGGAGTGGGGCACAATTCGCACAACACGGTACATTTGTTGTGGGGTCGCCTGAGTTTGTCTTTAAAGATTCGCACCAAGAATTCAAAGCGAAGGCAAATGAGTTCGCGATAAAGGGCTACAGGGTTCTGGTGTTTGCGAAGAGCAATGGCGGGTTTGATGACACGAATACATTGCCAACTGGACTCGAACCGGTTGCGTTGATATTGCTACTCGATATGATTCGTGCCGAAGCAAGTGATACGCTAAAATTCTTTGCGGAAAACGATGTGGAGATAAAAGTCATTTCGGGCGACAACCCAGCGACTGTTTCGGAGGTAGCCAGAAAACTTGGGCTAAAAGGCGCAGAAAAGTATATTGATGCTACAACTTTGCCTGACGAGGGCGAGGCGCTTGCCCAGGCTGCGTCGAACTTTACGGTATTTGGGCGGGTGACGCCAATTCAAAAGAAGCATTTGATTTTAGCTCTTAAGGCGCAGGGGAACGTGGTCGCGATGACGGGCGACGGAGTCAACGACGTGTTGGCGTTGCGCGAAGCAGACTGCTCGATAGCTATGGCGTCAGGCAGTGATGCGGCCCGCGGGACTTCTCAGGTCGTGTTGCTCGATTCGAATTTCGCTACTATGCCCAAAATTGTAATGGAAGGTCGCCAAGTCATAAACAACATTGAACGAGTTGCATGTCTCTACCTTACAAAGACAATTTTTTCAATGCTTCTCTCAATATTCTTCATTGCTTCGGGTTTCGCGTATCCGTTTTTTCCCGTGCACCTCACAATAATCGGCGCCGTGACAATTGGAATACCATCATTTTTCCTTGCACTTGAGCCGAACTACAAACGCGTCGAAGGCAACTTCCTTAGAAAAATCATCATAAACGCAGTGCCTGGTGGACTCACTATTACACTTTTCATCATTGCCACCCAGTTCCTAGCTGGCTACCTACAGCTCGAAGACCCTCAACTTCGAACTCTTTCGGTCTTGATTACGGCCACTATCGGGATGATGGTGTTAATTCGCGCATCGCTCCCGCTAAACACAAAGCGGACAGTTTTGATCTTACTTATGGCAGCCTTGTTTATTGCGGTGCTGCTGTTTCTGCCTTTTGAAATCTCTCAAATTTCCATGCCGAAATTTTACACAATTAAGTTGTTCATTTTCCTTGCAATCTTAGCAATCCCTCTTTATATTGGTATTAGAACTTTGCTTGCGAAGCTGACGAAGGGAAAATAAATTGTATCGTTTATTAAGGACTTTCAAAAAAATATATGGCAGCCGAAGAAAAATGTCAGAGGCTGATTTCGAAAAAAGTCGAAAGAATTTTTTAATTGAGGGAATGCTTTCTACAACTATTGGAAACCTTTCGACGGGCGCGTTTTTGGCGGGGTATGTTCTTTATATGGGCGGCTCACAGGAATTTAGCGGAATGCTTTTGACCATCCCTATGTATTCAGGTATAATCCAAATTTTCACCCCAATTATCTACGAAAAAATCGTTTCACGGAAAGCGTACGTAGCAATAATGGCACCTTTGCACAGGGTGATGTTAGGAATGATGGCATTCATACCGCTTGTGTTTTCGGATACACCGACACGTTTGACCGCGCTCTTCATTCTTTATGCTGTGTCATTCATCTTGTTGCAACTTACAAGTCCAGCAGCAATTAACTGGATAATGAGTTTGGTGCCTGAGGATACGCGCGGAAAGTACTATGGTCGTAGGGATTCGTATATGCTTTCGGCCGCTACGTTTTTTAGCATTACTCTTGGAATAATGCTTGACTTCTTCAAGAATACCACACCGGGAACAGGCTTTTTCATAATATATTGCCTTGTACTTCTTTTTGCAATCTTAAATTTTTACTTCCTGGCGAAAATCAAAGAACCTCGCGTGCAGATTCGCTACTACAAAGACGCCGAGACTGGGCGTCAAGTGCCAGCTGGCGCGAACTTCAAGCAAATATTTATTGTGCCATTTTTAGACGAGAAATTTCGAAAAGTCATCAAGGTTTCAGCCTTTTGGACAATATCGATTACTATCGCAATCGCGTACTTTCCAATCTACCAAGTAACTGTCCTAAAGCTTCCATACAGTTTCATTACTATTTGTATCATGATTCAAACCATTACTATGGTGGTGTTTGCGAGGCTTTGGGGCAAACTCGCAGATAAAAAGGGCTGGTTTTATACTTTGCGACTTGCCGCAATGGTGTTGGCAGTGTGCCACGTGACTTGGTTCTTTATTTTTGATTCGACACTATTTCTTGTTCCATTTATGTACGTCCTCGGCGGAATTGGGTGGTCGGCCGTGAACCTAGCTTTCTTTAATATTCCATTTAAGAATTCGCCTCAGAAGGGCAAAACGATTTTCTTAAGTCTCTATGCTGGCGTAATGGGTGCTGTGAGTTTAGTAGGTACGATAGTCGGGTCGCTTATTGTGAAGTTCGACGGCATTCAAATAGTCACTCCATTTGGTCTGAAAATAACATCAATGCAAGTTCTCTTTTTGGTTTCAGGAGTCTCCCTCGCGGTCGTTGCGAAGTATATAAAGAAAAGATTTGAGGCAAAATCCGCATATATGTAAGACTTGACACCCCCGGGCTCTCTGTCAGAAAATTGCCTTTCTGCCACGTTTATAGTAAAATGAATGTGGATTCTTTTTCTTGGAAACAAGGGACTGAAAAGGAGAGAAAAGCTTTTGGCTTCCGAGATTTTCAACAGATACGAATTAAAATTTCCTATGAGTTTTGCTTCGTACGATAAACTAATAGAGCGCATTGAGCCGATGCTCATTTCTGATGCTTATGGAGATGCTCACGGATTTTATCCTGTGACAAATCTTTATTTTGATACTGAAGACAATTTTTTTCATGAGCAAAATGTATATAGAGAAGAGTTTCGTCAAAAGCTCAGACTTCGGACGTATGAGAAGCAAGTCACCCTCGATGATACTTGTTATTTAGAGATAAAGAAGAAGTATAAAGGGCGGAGCAATAAGAGGCGTACTTGCATTACTTTAAGGGATGCCTATACGTTTCTTGGGATTGATGGCGCAAAAAGCGAGGGTAAGATTCAAAATTCAAATGACTTGGTGTTTCAAGAAATTGATTATTTTAAGAGTTTTTACAAATTGAAGCCTAAGACAATTATTTCGTATGATAGAAAAGCTTTGCACGGCAGGGAAGATAGCGATATTCGTGTGACTTTTGACAAGAATTTGAGGACGCGCACCGATGATTTACGGCTTGAAAACGGAAGATACGGTGATATCTTTACGCCAGATGATTTCGTAGTAATGGAAGTGAAAGTAACTAACTGCGTGCCAAAGTGGTTCGTTGATGAAATAGACAAGTTAGGGCTTGTCGGGATAAAATTTTCAAAATACTCACAGTGCGTTGCGAATGCATTAGAAATGAATGACGAGGAGAATTGAGATGGATTTAAATTTGTTGTTTGCTGAATTACAAAGGGTTGCTGCGGTTAATATGCATTTAGATATATGGAAGGTATTAATAACGTTGGCGGTGAGCCTAGTATTAGGCCTTGCTATGGCGATGCTCTATATTAAAACTTTTAAGGGGACTTTTTACTCGCAGTCATTTGTCCACACGTTGGTCATCGTTTCGGTAGTAATTTCGATGATAATCATGGTTATTGGTTCAAATATTGGACAAGCGTTTGCATTGGCGGGAGCTTTGTCGATCATAAGATTTCGCTCAGCTATTCGTGATCCACGAGACGTGGCATTTATTTTCTTTGCGATGGGCTCAGGGTTGGCATGTGGCGCGGGTTTCTATTTAGCAGCGGCGGTGTTTGTGGCTGGAATAGGCCTGACTGTGGTTGTTTTCAAAATTACGGAATTTGGGAAAAGAGATTTGACTAGAAAGCAATTGAGAATTTCCATGCCTGAGACGATGAATCAGGAGGGCGTTTTTGAGGATCTGCTTCAAAAATATACAGCGGATTATAATCTCGTCGGAATTAAGACGGTTAGCCTTGGCACTCTATATGAAATAAGATATTCGGTGGTAATGAAGAAAGAGGTTAGCGAGAAGTTATTTTTGGATGAGGTTCGCACGCGAAACGGTAATCTCAATGTATCATTACTTCTTGAGCAACAAATGATCGATTATTAGGGGGTGCCTTGTGAGGCTTTTGGCGGCAGTAACAATTATTGCATTTTCATTTAGCTTGGCGGCTTGCAATCAACAGCAATACGGCCCATTAACTTTGAATACAAAGTCTCCACAAGTGTCGACTTCATCGCCGACTTCTAAAACCTCATCCACTGCGACCTCGACCCCTTCTGTCACTTCTTTTCCGACTAAAACTGCTGCTCCAGATGTGAGCATGTCACCAAACCCATCTCTTAAGCCAGGGACAACTCCTGAGCCAACTGTAGCTTCGAATACAACTCCAAAACCTTCTTCAAAGCCAACCACAAAACCTTCCTCAAAGCCCACTTCGAAGCCTTCATCAAAGCCAACTCCAAAAGCTACTCCTAAGCCTACTCCAAAACCAACACCTTTACCCCAACCCCAAATAATGATAAATGAAATAATGGGTTCAAATCGCTCGACTATTGCTGATGAGCGAGGCAACTTTGAAGATTGGATTGAACTATATAATGCAAGCAATTTCGCAGTGAATTTGCAAAATTACTATTTGAGTGACGGGAATACGAATCTTTTAAAGTGGCAGTTTCCAAGTGTGACAATTCCAGCAAAAGGACACTTGTTGGTTTGGGCATCAAACAAGAATTATCTGCAGGCAAATGGTCAACCACATACGAATTTCAGATTGAAAATAGCTGGAGAAAACATTACACTTTTGATGCCGGATGGCAAGACAGTTCTTGATGTCCGCAGTGCTACAAGTTATACCACGGATATTTCTTACGGCAGAAAACAGTCGGGTAGCAACGAATGGCAATATTTCGGAGTGCCGACACCTGGCCAACCGAATTCTTAGGGGAGAGAGCATGAGAAAAAGAATTTCAATAGTTATTATAATCACGATGATTTTCTCGTTATTTACAATATATCAAGGAAGCGTTTCTGCTACGCCAACATCCGTAAATAAGCAAACTGCAATTTCTGCTTTGATAAAAGAATTCGCAAACTCAAAGTTTGCAAAACCTTTACCAACGGCATACAAGGCATTTAAGGATTGGGCGAAGATCAGTACTTCAAACCGCACGTATATTGCAAAAGCGCTTAAAAACTCAATTATTTTAAAGCCGACATACTTGTATCCGAATAGTTTTATTAAACGATATGAGTTTGCAAGCATATTAGTAAAAGTTTTGAAAAAGGCTGGATATAACATTGCAAAAGTAAGGAATGTTACAATTACACCTTTCACTGATGTTATTACTATATCTGATAAAAGCAACGTCTTGTATTTATACAATCGCGGCTTGATGAAGGGTATTTCTCCTACTAAATTTGGAGTCAGTGCTTATCTGACAAGTGATGTGTTATTGGCTGTAAAGACGTCTATTTCAAAAGCAATAAAGGTTACACCAAAACCAACTCCAACACCAACTCCTTCCCCGACGCCTTCCCCAACGCCTGTGCCGACACCCACACCAACACCTACTCCTACGCCTGTTCCCATTCCATCCTATATTCCAGTAACATACGGAAATTTGATTTCAAATTGGGAATTTGAAACGTTGCAAACAGCTACTGCGTCACTTGGATCATTTTCGTATCCAAAAGATTTTGCGGTTACGAACGACTCAAGGACTTCTCTAAGATCTGACTTAGGGGTTTACATGCGTGGCTTAAAATTAGCAGAAGGCGCTTTCACTTCAAGCGCCACTAAAATATCATCTTCATATGCAGGGATGGAAATGTTGGTTACTTTTGATGCAAAAATAAACTCTTTTTCTACGATCACTGATACAAATATGGTTGTTAGAATAAACGCCAAAGGTAACAACGGAACAATTGTTGCTGATGATTTCAACTCCATTTTTATTGATTCGAAAGCTTTTTCAGGAATTGATCAGCAATGGAAACAGTTTTCTTTCAAAGTAGTATTAGCTAACGTTACAAAAATATTTTCACTAACAAACCCATATTTTTCTACAGACTTAAAAAGCACTGGTGGTGTTTTTCAAATAGATAATCTTCAAGTAGTACCGGTTGCTTCAGGAGTTGAATCGATTGGGACTTTTGCATTTTTGAAAGAAAACAATCCGAGTTTGAATACGGATATTTTTGCAAGAATGAACCAAGCAACTGGGGAAATAATTTGCAAACTACCTGAAGGGACTGACGTCACTAATTTGATAGCAACGTACTCTAAGACTGGCGGAGAAGTAATTGCAAGTGGTAGATACCAACAATCGGATATTACTGCAGTAAACTTTACAAAACCTCAGGATTATTATGTAGTGAACGGAGGCAATGTGCGGAAATATGTCGTTACAGCAAGTTCTATTAAGACTGGAGTTCCATCATTGATAATAAATACCGATGACAATAAGGACATTGTTTCTACAGATATATTTTCGTATGGGTCTGTAGAAATTAAAGGCGGCACTGCGGATTACTCGATGCCATTGAAAGAAACATTAATGGGAATACACGGAAGAGGAAATTCTTCCTGGGGCTCGATGGATAAAAAGAGTTATAAAATGAAATTAAACACCTCCAAGTCAATATTAGGAATGCCATCAAATCGCGATTGGGTTCTAATAGCCAATTACTCAGACAAGAGTTTAATGAGAAACTATCTCGCATATACATTTGCGTCAGGACTTGTAAACCTTGATTTTACGCCAAGAATGAAATTTGTAAATATGTTTTTGAACGGACGCTTCAACGGCTCTTATCTTATTGGTGATTCTGTCGAGATTTCCAAAAGCCGAGTAAACGTTACAACAACTCCGGGCCCAAATACAGGGTTCCTGGTTGAAGTTAATCAACGAATGACTCAAGACTGGTATAATCCAGATTTATTAATCCCGTTTATCCGAACTTCACAAGGGTACGTGATGGAATATACTGATCCTGGATATGACAAACTTACGGCCGATCAAATGACAGCTATTTCATCATATATTCAAACAGCTGAAAATGCCATTAAGACTAATAAACCAGCGAATTATGATTCATTAATTGACTACAAGTCTTTTAATGACTGGTTTATTGTTGAGGAGCTTTTCAAGAACCTGGATTCGGGATTCTTCGCAAGTTGCTTTATGCATAAGGACGTTGGCGGCAAGCTGAAAATGGGACCTGTATGGGACTTTGACAGTAGCCTAGGAAATCATGACGACACTTATTTCAATTCGCCAACAGGATGGACTTGGTCGGGAGCTAATTGGCTGTATAGCGTCGCTCGCGACAACGTCAACACAAGTTCTACTGGAACAGGGCTCGCAAGATTGAAAGCTCGCTGGAAAGAAATTAAGGCTACAAAAATCGACACGATGTTTACGCTGATTGATAAGACAACTGAAATGATTCGGCCTTCATTCAAAGAAAATTTCGATTTGTGGAAGATACAAGGTACCTATGTTTGGCCAAACTCGCCAGAGATTGCTGCAGCAACGACTTTAGATCAACAAGTTACAATATTAAAAACCTGGTTGGCCACAAGAATTGCATGGATGAATTCGCAACTAGCAAGTTAACTTTTCAAGTTAATTTGAAAAAATGCTTGTAATTTACATACGCAAAAAGTAAAATACATCAGAGGTGATTTTTTGTGAAAAAATTAGAGTTGGGGATTGTCGGCAGTGGATTTATGGCTTCTGTTCATTGCAAAAATCTTTATGCAATGAGCAATGTTGAAATTGTTGCACTATGTCACCCTTTTGTTAAACCTGAAAAACTAATTGATGAGTATAAAATAGGTGGTTATTTTAAAGACTTTAAGGCAATGATTGATGAATCGAATTTAGATGCAATAATTATTGCAATACCTCCGTTCGCACATGGAGGAGAAGTTGAATATGCTGCTGAAAAAGGCGTAAATGTCTTTATGGAAAAGCCGATTGCGCTTACGCATGAAAGCGCTCAGAGCATGGCTGATGCTGTAGCAAAATCAGGAATTAAGTCAATGGTAGGCTACATGATGAGATATGGTGCTGCTGTTACAAAACTAAAAGAAATGATTGATAATGGAACAGCGGGTGTTGTGACATTAATGGATGCTCGTTATGAGTGTAATTCTTTGCATACTCCTTGGTGGAGAGTTAAAGAAAAGTCGGGCGGACAAGTGCTTGAGCAAATTATTCATCTTTACGATTTAAGTATGTTTTTTGCCGGCAAGCCAAAATCGGCAGTCGGGTTTACTGCAAACCTTACGCATCAAGCTGTTGATGGCTATAACATTGAGGATACTAGTTCGGGATTAATTAACTTTGAATGCGGAGCAATTGCTTCGATTTCAGGTACAAACAATGCAGTTCAATGGCAGTGGAATAATCCGTTTACGGTTGTTTGCCAAAACGTCACCGTGCGTTTCAAAGACGCAAATTCTGCTGAGTTTGTGTTCACGGGAGAGGAAAATCCCGTAAGCGAGCAAGTCGACGGAACAAATGATATGTACTTAGAGGAAATGAGAGCATTTATTGATTTGCTTTCAGGTAAAGACGTGACGGTTCCTACGATACAGGACGGACTGGAAAGCTTAAATTTGGTTGACGCGGTTTCAAATTCGAATGGGAAACAAATTATTTTTTAGGGAGAAATAGAAATGGAAAAGAAGAAAATTCACATTAATTTACCGGCACCTTTTTTTGAACACGAACAACTGGTTCCTAAGTTCGCTAAGTTGGCGGAAAAATATGAAGTAAAAAAGACTTCATACAACACGCATGAGGAAATTCAACCTGATTTGGCATGGCCGGATGCGTTTATCATGTGGTCGTGGCCGAAATTTCGCGATGAGGAATTCGCAATGGCGAAAAACTTGAAATTCCAGGGGCAGATCAATACTACAAGAACAACAGCTGAAGCGGCTTTGAAGGCTGGCGTACCAATGTCTGAGGCACGTCACTGCTGGTCACCTGCAGTTTCTGAAATGGCTCTGACATTAACATTGGCTGGGCTTCGTAAGACTAGTCAATTTCATATGGAAATGCGCCAAGGCGTTGAACCTTGGGTTGAAGCATTCCCGACTGACATCGATTCTCAGGAAAGAAGACTTGCAGGTCGCAAAGTGGGGATAGTTGGGTTCGGCAGAATTGGTCAAGGAATTGCTGACTTAATGGCTCCATTTAAGGTTGAATTAAAGGCATATGACCCTTACTTGCCTGATGCGGTTGCAAGCAGTTTCGGCGCGACGCTAACGTCTGTAGAGGATATTTGTGCAAATTGTGAAATAATCATTTTGTGCGCTGCAAATACAGACGACGCAGAAAAAGTTGTGAATGCATCTCATATCAATTCAATGAGATCGGATGCTGTTCTAGTAAATGTAGGTAGATCAATGCTAATCGATATGGATGCTTTACTTAAGCGTTTAGAAAAAGGTGAGTTAATAGCGATGCTTGATGTATTTGATACTGAGCCGCTTGAGTTAGATTCACCCTTTAGAAAGTTGAAAAATGCATATTTAACACCGCACAGAGCTGGTGGTATTATGGAGTCAATAACTTTTGCATTGGATGTTCTTATTCTAGACATGGAAGCAGCATTTGAGGGAAAAGAACTTAAATATCAAGTTAGGGAAGCAGCATTACAATGTTTTGGAGAGTCATAATCTAAAGGCGGAAATTTATGAGGGCATTAGGAATTCAGATTGACATAGTTTATATATTGTATTTAATTATTTTCTTGTGCTTTGCATACATTATAAAGGAAAAATTTCGTTATGTTCGTGAAAATAAGGATCCAAAAGTAAAGGAAAGTGTTACACTTCCTTATGTACTTATGGAATCAGTTTTATCGACTGCTGAATTAAGCTTTTACCTCGTTTTAAAATCTAGCGTTGGTAGAAAAGGTGTCATTTGTCCGAAAGTTGGTCTGAAAGAAATTTTTCAGGTTGACGAAGATGTGGGTAAAGAATATTTGCGATTTTTCGGAAAGATTTCAAGAAAACACGTAGATTTCTTAATATGTGACCCGCTTACACTTCGGCCAGTTTGCGGGATTGAATTGACACAAGTCGGAAGAGTGAAAAAAGATCACTACGAGCGGGCAGAATTCATAAATAAAATATATAAAGATGCAAATTTTACATTGTTAAGAATGCCTTTGAAAAATCATTATACAAAAAAAGAAGTCGATGGATTATTAAAAGGAGCGTTCCAAATTGACTCGGAACTCGAGCATTAAATATTATATTAGGAGTGGAATTTTTGGATTATATAAATGATGTGTATTTTGGAAAACTTAACCCAACCGCAAGTGTAAAAACAAGAGAGCGGATTCATTGGATTTGCAAACGAGCTATTCCAACAAAAATACTTGATATAGGTTGTTCGCAAGGAATTGCGGATATTTTAATGGCTCGAGAGGGTATGAGCGTTATTGGCGTAGACATATGTGAAGAATCTATTGAAAGCGCAAATTCATACAAGGAACAAGAAATAGTCGATGTTCAAAATCGTCTCTCTTTTGTTTGTTCAGGGTTTTTGGAAAAAGATTTTGAGGTGCAAACTTTCGATACAGTAGTAATGTCAGAGGTTTTAGAACATTTAGTTCAGCCAATCTCATTTGTTAATAAAGCATATTCACTATTAAAGGAAGGCGGGATATTCATCGTAACTGTACCCTTTGCGATTATGGATCATCCTGATCATAAAACAACATTCTATCTGATTGATATACTTGATCTTATAGAACCGAAGTTTGAAATATTAGAGCTTGAAATAATCGACGATTGGATTGCATTAGTTTGTAAAAAAAGAAACGAAGAAGTGCCGCTACCATTAGATATCTCGCGTGAAACAGTGAAAAAAATGGAGAAGAAAGTTTATTTGCGGGAACGCGCACTATTAGATTCAATCGAAATTCTAAAAAACAGAGCAGCACATTTAAGACTTGAAAATGAAGTTAAAGAACTCAAATTCCAAATGAAACTAAAAGAAAATTTTATAAAAGTATTGCATGAAAAAGTCGACGCGGGCAATATTGCTTTTAATAAAGTTCAATTGGAATTAATTCGTCTGAAGTGCGACGAAATGCTTAAAGACAAAGAACTTTTAAAAGACATCAATAATTCTCGGAATATTTTTGAAAAAGTCTATAGAGTATACAGAAAAGATGGTATAAAACGAGTAGTTTATAAAACACTCAAAAAACTCAAACTGCGAAAGTGAGGCAAAAATGTGCATAATTTAAGAGTTGCGAGTATTTTGGATGAGTTAAGTGTTTCGTTTTTGCCGCTAGAATGCAGATTTTTAGAAATGGAACCCAAAAAGTGGAAAAAACAAATTATTGAATTTGCGCCCGATTTGCTATTTGTGGAATCTGCATGGAAAGGCAAAAGAGGGCTATGGTATAACAAAGTTTGCCGACCGTCTAATGAGTTTGTGGCATTGTTGGAATGGTGTAAAGAAAACAAAGTTCCAACTGTTTTTTGGAATAAGGAAGACCCAGTTCATTTTACAACTTTTATGGAAGCTGCTATGCACTTTGATTATGTATTTACCACAGATCTTGACTGTGTTCCTTTGTATAAGCGCCTTTTAAAACATAATCGTGTAGGTGTACTACCTTTTGCATCGCCAGTTAAACTTTTTACACCTATCGAGAAATATGACCGAAAGAATGCAATATGTTTTGCGGGTTCGTTTTATGACCGGCAAACTGAAAGAAAAAATGATTTTATTAATCTAGTAGATGAACTTGAAAAACACTGGGAAATTGAAATATATGATAGGAATCCATACCCAGATAATCCAGACTATATGTATCCACAAAAGTACCAAAAGTATATAAAAGGCTCACTACCTGTGAAACAGATAGATATTGCATACAAAAGTTATCAGTTTGCAATTACTTTAAATATAGTGAAACACTCTTCAACCATGCAGGCACGAAGAGCTTTTGAACTAATGTCCTCTAATACTATTATGTTAAGTAATGAATGCAAAGGGTTGCAAAACTTATTTGGCGATTTGATTATTCATATGGATCAAGATAATCGATATATCGAAAGAATGAAAGCCTTAACTGAGGACGACGTACTTTACAATAAGCTCAGATTAAAGGGTCTTAGAAAAGTGTTGAGCGAGCATACATACACTGAGAGAATGCAACATGTTTATAAAACAGTTTTTAATCAAAAACCAAAAGATATTACACCTTCGGTTTGTGTATATTCTAAAGTGAAAAATGAATTCGAGTTTGAGCGCGTACTTAATTCCTGGACCCGCCAAAAGCATTCGAAAAAGTCTTTGATTTGTTTCGGAGAAGGGTATGAATTTGATGCTGGAATTGTGTTGCCGAAAGGCGTGAAAGTTTTTTCCAGCACAGACCTATCGACTAAATCTTTGTTAGATTTCTCGCGAGAAACGCATTTTGCTTTGTTTGCAGCAGATAATTATTATGGTGAAAATTATTTGACAGATATTTTGCTTTCGCTTTATTTCGAAAACGTGCCAGTCATCGGAAAAAATTCTCATTACGCATTAGTAAATGAAAATATTGAGTTCGTAAAGTGCCAAGGGAAATATATTTTAATCGACAATATGAAGATTGATAGGTGCGTTTTCACACGTAACCTTATGCCGCATTTTTCCGATAGTTTTCTTATGAATAAAGACTCTGTTTTAAGTGGAGCGGCTTGTCTAGCAATCGATGAATTCAGTTTTTGTGAAAACTTTACAGGTAATTCTTGCGAATTAGTTGATGATATTGAAATTGATGAAGGTATTTCAATGGAGCGGATTTACGAAATTGGTGAGCAAGTAATGGGAAACACTCATTACGAGATAGAAAGAGTATTCTCTGGAAATGAAGTTTTAAAAGGGATAACTTGTTTTAACAGATTAGTCAAGTTCGTTAGTTTTCCTGACAAAACTTTGGGAGTTTATTCTGCAAACAAAAATCCGAATCAATATCATAAAATGGAGTTTGCGAAATGTAAAGTTACTGATTTCGATATTGAAAATGGTTTGAAGATATTTTTTGATGCAAAAAAAAGCGGCAACTTTAGGTTAGAAGTTAAGTACTTTGACAAAAACGGAGAACAGACATATCATTCAATGACCCTTCCTGTTGGAAGTTATAAGGTTTTGCCTGTGAATGAAGAAGCTGTTGAATTTACTCTTGATATTTGCATTGGCGGAAAATCACATGCTTTACTTAAGGAAGTTTGCATAGGCGCAACCCCGATTGGACCTATTGATGTTCATAATTTTAAAGAGGTGAGCTATGAGTCCTAAAATTAGTGTAATTATTCCTGTTTATAATACAGAAAATTATTTGGCGAATTGTCTCGAATCTCTAATTAATCAAACATTTACTGATTTCGAAGTCTTGATGGTTGACGATAAGTCTTCGGATAATTCTGTAGAAATATGTAGAGGTTTTGAGAAAAAGGACGATAGATTTAAGCTTGTTTTGCATGAGAAGAATCTCGGTCCTGGTGCTCCAAGAAATACTGGCTTGAAAATCGCGCAAGGTGAATTTGTGGTGTTTCTTGATTCGGATGACATGCTTGCAATCGATGCGTGTGAAAAACTTTTGAATAAAGCAATTAAGACTAAAGCAGACTTCGTTTTAGGCAGGATGCATGTGCTAAAAAACAATAAGCTAACTCCAGTCGATTATATTGAAACCCACTTGCTCAATTTTTCTATGTCGCCATTTGAGAACCTGAAAAACTACGAAGACGCTTTTCAGTTTTTAGGCAGCCCTGTAAATAGGATATATAGAAAAGATTTTTTGATAAAAAACAAAATTTATTTTCCGGAAAATCTTTATTGGGAGGACGTTGCTTTCTCATTTGAAGTATGGAATAAAGCGAGAATTGTTACAGAGATACCTGAAATAGTATATTTTCGTACAATAAGAGAAGATGAAGATAATACTTCTATCACCCAGACATATGGAATGAAATCCTTCCTTGATAGAGATAAGATTATTGAAATAATGTATAAGGTTAGTATTAAACTTTATAGAAAAGATTTTTCTATCTTACGTAAAGGAATAAGCGCGATAAATACTTTCACGGAAACAACAAAGTCGATCATACCTAATGCTGAAAAAGGGATTACGGAAGATGTTGATAAATGGCTTAAAAAACATTTGAAAATGGTAAATAAAAAAGTAAAACTATTAAATGATAGAATATTATTTAATAAGCCGCTTAAGTTTTTTTGAAATTGAAAGTTTCTCGAATATGAAGTATAATTAATTACAAGTATTTATTTTCGGAAGGTTAAGGATTGAAGTATGTATGAAAAGGTTTAAAACAATAAAGATCTCTTTGACAATTATTTTTGTGATTACATCGCTTTTTTCCCAGTTCACAGCTTCATCAGCTCTGGTGCTTTCAGAAACTCAAATTGCATCGGGAATATATTATTCAAGCACAAGCAAAACCATTAATTATAAGAATGTAAATTTGTTTATTTCGAAAATAGACATAAGTGTGCCGGGTGTCACAGTTTTTCCTTTGGTTGAAAACCCAATTAAAAGTTCTCAAACTCTTATTTCTTACGCAAACGAACTCGATACTGATGCAGCAATAAACGCATCATTTTTTAGTTGGGAAGCGACGGGAAATAATGTTAGAGGACCAGTTGTAAAGAACAATAAGTTGCTCGAGTGCAGCGAAAGGTTCAATGAAACTAGCGATGTTTACGCGAGTTTATACTATAAGGTCGGAAAATCTCCTCAAATAGTTTATTTGCATCCATATCTTTATCTTGAGCGAAAAGACGGAATACGCTATAAGGTTGGAAGTGTAAATACCGAGTTTCAGGGACAGTCTACACTTGCATACTATGATAAAAACTATTCTAGTAGTTCATTAGGCAATTCGAAGTTTGCTGATATGACTGAGATGGTAGTTACAAACGGGATTATGTCAGAGCTGAGAGTGAATATGCCTTCGATTCCGATACCAAATAATTCATATGTTATTTGTGGAATTGGATATAGTGGAGATTTATTGGCTAAAATCTTCCAACAAGGTGTTTCTATTAAGTTTGAGGCTCTTGCGCAAGGAACGCCTCCCCCTACACCTGCACCAAAAGCAACAGCGGTACCAGTTGTTCGTCTAACTGACATGACTTATTCCGTGCCAGGGGGAGCAATATTGTTAAAAAATGGTGTTGTGCCTTCAGTCTTTTCACATGTGCCAAGTGGCAACCCAACATACCCTGACCCTAGAACAGCGATTGGTATTTCGAAAGACGGAAAAACTTTGTATTTTGTAGTTGCAGATGGAAGAACTTCCGCAAGTGCAGGCATGTCTATGTTTGCGTTAGCATCATTTATGTTAGAACTTGGTGCTTGGAATGCAATTAATTTTGATGGAGGAGCATCCTCCTCTATAGTAATTCAAAATACAAATGGGACTTTTACTACAAAGAACAAACCTACTCAAAAGGATTCAAATGGAAATGCAACTCGTTCAGTTGCAGTTGCACTTGGAGCAAATTATGTTAAACCTACACCAACGCCTGTTCCAACACCTACGCCAATAAAAACACCAACCCCAACACCAAAGCCGACTCCAACACCAACGCCTACGCCTGTAAAAACACCAACGCCAACTCCAACTCCAAAGCCAACCC
>Ga0194063_10000453_pt1 | contig 30349 bp, 33 predicted proteins | sample SepL3720m_MetaG_FD_155459 | JGI IMG/M metagenome (GOLD analysis project Ga0194063, IMG submission 155459) | Anoxic zone freshwater microbial communities from boreal shield lake in IISD Experimental Lakes Area, Ontario, Canada - Sep2016-L373-20m | ecosystem: Environmental > Aquatic > Freshwater...
GTCGACTGGCTGGAGCCCACCGGCTTCGGCACGCCCAGTGATTTCGTGGCGTTCAAGATTCTGGAGAACACGGCCACGGTGCACCACGTGATTGTCTGCGCGCTGTGCTCGTGCTATCCGCGGCCGATCCTCGGTAACTCCCCGGAGTGGTACCGCACGCCGAACTACCGGCGGCGGATCGTGCGGTGGCCACGCCAGGTGCTCTCCGAGTTCGGCCTCGTGCTACCCGACAACGTCGAGGTGCGGGTGGAGGATTCCAACCAGAAGCACCGTTTCATGGTCATGCCGCTGCGCCCCAAGGGAACTGACGGTTGGACCGAGGACCAGCTCGTCGAGATCATCACCCGGGACTGCCTGATCGGAGTCGCCCTGCCCACCCCCGGCGTCACCACCAACACCATTACCCGGTCCCGCCCGGCCATCCGGCCGATCGCGAACTGATATGACTGCCGCAGGCGTACCGCTGGAGAGCGTCGCCGTCGACACCCTCGAGCAGATTGTGCGCCGAAACCAGACCTGGCCGGTCATGGCCGGCAAATACGGCGTGGACAATCCGGTCCCGCCGTGGAAGACCAGCCTCGACGGCATGTGCGACGCCATCGACCGCTCCTGTGCCGGCGACGACCTGGGCTTCACCTTCAAAGATCGCCGCGACGAGGAGGACGCGCTGTCGGCCACCCGGTACGCCGGTCTTCCGTATCCGGAGAATCAGCTTGTGGCGCTGGCACATTCGCTGGTGGCCCGGGGTCTGATCGACGAAGATGAACTCCAGAAACGGCTGACCAAAATCCGAGCCAGACTCGAATCGTAGTTCCGCGTCAATATTTGTAGCGGAGCGGACCTACGAACCTAGCGGCAAACCCGCCGATCGACCGTTCCACCTCGCCGTGTTCCGGAACTGAGCCCACGCCGGAGCAGACCCTTCGCCGGAGTCGAGCGCCGGCCCTCAGTCCTGAACCGCCTTGGCGACAGCGACGCAGATGGTCAGCCAAGCCGAGTCGGTCTGCGGTCCGTCGCGCCTCAGCTTTTTGCCCAGCGCCCACATGGCGTTGTGCACCATCCGCACGATCACCCACGCCCGCGCGCGGTCCTCATCAAACCCCGCGGCGTCGACCAACATCCACAACCGCCTCCGCACACCGTCGCGGACATCGTCGGCGATCGCGTCCCAACGGTTCCACAGCATCGGGGCGATCTCATAGTGCGGGTCGCCGTTGACCGGCTTGGGGTCGATCACCAGCCACGGCTCACGTTCGGCTGCAGGGATATTCGCGGCCAGAACGTTGCCGTAATGCAGATCGGTGTGGATCACCCGGTCGGCCACGGCGCGGTCGGCGATCAGGTCGGTACCCAGGGCGATGGCCTGCTCGACGAGCCGGCGCGGGATCGGCGCGCTCCGGGGTAATTTGGCCAATTCGGCGGTCCACCGATTGACATACGACGCCAGCGAACGCAGTGTCGGCAGCGCCGGAACGTGGAGTCGTCGGTACGCATCGGCGACGATTCGACAGGCCTGCGCTTCAGGAACGGCGGTGAGGTCCTCGGAACTCAGCCGCTCAAGCAGCAATCCCCGATGGTGCGGTTCGGCACTGAGCAGACGTACCGCGCCGACACCACCCCAGCGCCGCAGGGCCAGATGCTCATGCTCGGACTCCTCTTCCGGGAAACCAAGCTTGAGCATCGCGGCCGCACCCTCGACGGTGCGAACCGGCAGTACCAATGAGCTGTGACCGTGGGTGGGATCACCGTCGGCCCGCAACCGCCACTGTTCGACGAGAACCTGCACGACACCGGGAAGTTCGTCAACCCATGCGGCCCACTGGGGTCCGCGTTCGGCCATCGCGCGGACCTCGGCTGGGACGTCGATCACGAGGTCGGCTTGCGGATCAGCCGCTCGAGTTCGGCAGCGTCATTTCCGGCGAGCATGCCGGTCAGCAACTCCAGCAGTCCCTGGTCGGCCAGTAGCGCGTCGAAAGTGTAAATCTCGTCGGGGTATCCGCTGGACTCCCGATTCCACGCATTGCGAAACCGCATCACCACCCGACGCTCGGTGTCCACCTCGATCTGATCGTCGGTATAGGGAACCGTGAACGAACTCACCCGCTCACCCCAACCGGCTCAGCGCGGACAGCCCGGGCCACCACGATCGCGGTCAGTGCCACCACCACCCCGCAGATCACACTGGTGCCCGTCATGGCCGAGGTGAATCCGCCCGGGTCGACCGCCGCGGTCAGGCGCGCCGGTGACCCGGTGGCCAGGAAGTACAGCACCGCCACCAGGCTGCCGATGAGCGCAATGCCCAGGGCGTTACCGAGTTCGAAGGACGCCTCGGAGATCCCGGTGGCCGCGCCGACGCGGTCTTCGCTGGCGCTGGTGAGAATCATGTCCGAGGCGGCGGTGACAACCACCGCGAACGAAAAGCCGATCATCATCAGCGGGACAACGATGGCGATATAGGAGATGGGAATCGTCACCCCGAGTGCCACCAGTCCCGCAGCGCCCACCGCCAGGCCCAGGAGCAACACCCGGCGATCCCCCCACCTGCGGACCAGTTGACCGGTGTTGACGGCGGCGACCACGCTGACCAACGAGTCCGGCAGCAGTGCCATCCCGGACTGCAACGCCGTGAAGTCGCTGACCTGACGCAGATAGATCGGCACGAAGAACAGCGCACCCACATTGGCGAATACCGTCACCGTCTGTGCCACAACCGCCGCGCTGAATCCTTTCTGGGAGAACAACTCCAGATCCAGCAGTGGCGTCGTCAGTTGTCGCTGCCGGCGCAGGAAGATCACCAGCAGCACTGCACCAATGACCAGTGCCGGATAGGCGGGCCAGAAGCCAAGACCCGAGTGCGCCAATTCGGTGATGCCGTAGACGGCTCCGAGGATGCCGGCGATGGACAGCCCCACAGAAGCGGGATCGAGTGGATGCTTGACGTCACTGCGCGCCTCGGGAAGCACCCACGCACCGATCCCGACGACCAGTGCCACCACCGGCAAATTCACCAAAAGTACTGAGCCCCAGTAGTAGTGCTCGAGCAGCACGCCGGCCACAGTAGGACCCATTGCCGCACCCGCCGCGCCTGCCGCACTCCAGATCCCGACCCCCCGCATCCGCTGACGGTCATCGGTGAAGACGGTGCGCAGTAGCGCCAGAGTGGCAGGCATCAACCCGGCGCCGGCGAAACCCTGCACCGCCCTGGCCACAATAAGCAGAGCCGCCGTGGGCGCGAACGCGGCGACAGCCGAAGCGACACCGAAAGCAACACTGGAGATCAGCAGCAGGCGCTTGCGGCCAATACGGTCGCCGACATTGCCCATGGTGATGAGCAGGCCGGCGAGAACGAAGGAGTAGATGTCACTGATCCAGAGGATCTCGTTGTAGCTGGGATGCAACTCGTCGGCGATAGCCGGCACCGCGACGCTGATGACGGTCCCGTCGACGGCCACCATGAACACCGCCAGGCACAGTGCGAATAAAGCCGCCACCTGACGCCTGGTCATCCGGGCAATGCTACGGCGCGGGAACCAGGGTCAGATCAGGGCTGAGCCCACCCCCGGCACTGCCGGGTGAACGGGTCGCAGGCGACCGGGCCGTTGGTCCAGCCGCCGTAGTACCCGGGCGTGTTCCAGGTCTCCATCAACTGACCGTTCCACGGTGCCGGTTTGCAACCGCTCTGATTCATCACTCCCACGCAAACGTTATTGTCCGCCAACGCGTTCGGCGTCGCGATCGTCATCGCCACCGCAGCGCCGATCAGGCATGCGAAACCCATTCGAGCAATCATGTCGTCCCCCTATCTGATGCCACCCTGAACCAACTGGTCCTGACCATAAGCGCCCCCACCGACAACCTGGTGGGACCACCGGTACCGGCCGCCGCAGGTTCCGGCGCGGCCCGATCCCCGGCTGGCTCCGCCCAACTGGAGTCCACAACCAACGACGGTGTTCAGGTCACCAGGTATTCGGTCAACGACCAGCAGCCCCAGCAGGTGGTCGACTAAAACACCGGCATTTGGCAAGGCGAGGGCTATAACGTCACCAGTTCAGGGGGCGGGAGCGGCGGCAGCAACTGATCGCCTGAGCTATCCGAGCGACTCCGCCACCAATGTCTGTAGCGCAGCCCTGACAGTGGCGTCCAGTTCCTCCGGATTACCGGCGGCATAGGCCTGCAGTTCGGCGATCATCGCGTGCGTCCAGAACAACATCAGGTGCCGGGCGATCCGCGCTGCGGCCCGCCCCGGCGGCAGGGCGGCGTTGTTGCGGGCGATCTGCTGGACCATCCGGATGAGCGGTTCGATCGGCACGGCTATCCGTTGACGGTCGCTTCGGCATCGGCGCGGTCTGCCGCCGCACGTTCCGGGCCGTGCAAGGTCGGCGTCACCTCTACCGCTGTCACCTTGTACTCAGGACAGTTGGTGGCCCAGTCCGAATTGTCGGTGGTGACCACGTTGGCGCCGCTGACCGGATAGTGGAACGTCGTGTAGACCACACCTGGCGGGACCCGGTCGGTGATGTGAGCCCGCAAAGCGGTCTCGCCGACGCGACTGGCCAGCGTCACCCACGATCCGTCGGTGATCCCACGCATCTCAGCATCGGATTCATGGATATCGAGCAGATCCTCCTCATGCCAGATGACATTCGGCGTCCGCCGGGTCTGGGCGCCGACGTTGTACTGGCTCAGGATCCGGCCGGTGGTCAGCAGTAACGGGTATCGGCGAGTGCTGCGTTCATCGGTGGGTACGTAGGGCGTCAGTTGGAAGGCACCGTCGCCCCGGGCGAAGCTGTCGACGTACATGACCGGTGTGCCCAGTGGATTGTCGGCATTGCACGGCCACTGCACACTGCCTACCTCGTCAAGTAGGGCAAACGATACCCCGGCGAATGTCGGTGTCAGCGTCGCGATTTCATCCATGATCTGAGCGGCGGTGTCGTAGTGCATCGGGTAGCCCAGTGCGGTGCTCAGATCGCAGGCGACCTCCCACTCCTGCTTCCCGATCTTGGTCTTCATCACCGGACGCACCCGGTTGATCCGCCGCTCCGCATTGGTGAAGGTGCCGTCCTTCTCCAGAAACGATGTGCCCGGAAGGAATACGTGGGCGTACTTCGCGGTCTCATTGAGGAACAGATCCTGAACGATCAGCAACTCCAACGACTCGAGCGCGGCCAGCACGTGATGGGTGTTCGGGTCGGATTGGGCGATGTCCTCACCTTGGACGAACAGCGCTTTGAACTCGCCACTGACGGCGGCGTCGAACATATTGGGGATCCGCAGACCCGGGTCGGACTGCAGCGTGGCACCCCAGAGCGATTCGAACTGTTCGCGCACGACGGTGTCGGACACGTGGCGGTAGCCGGAGAATTCGTGCGGGAAGGACCCCATATCGCAGGAGCCCTGGACGTTGTTCTGACCCCGTAGCGGGTTGATCCCGACGCCCTCGCGGCCGATGCTACCGGTGACCATGGCGAGGTTGGCCATCGCCATCACCATGGTGGAGCCCTGGCTGTGCTCGGTGACGCCCAGGCCGTAGTAGATGGCCGAGTTGGGGCCAGCAGCGTAAATCCTTGCTGCGGAACGGATCTCGGCGGCGGGCACGCCGCTGAACTGCTCGGTGGCCTCGGGGCTGTTCTCCGGGCGGCGGATGAACTCCTCCCACTCCCGGTACAACTCGGCGTCGCAGCGTTTGGTCACGAACTCGATGTCGACGAGTCCCTCGTCGACGATCGTGTGCGCCATCGCATTGACCACGGCCACATTGGTTCCAGGCAGCAGTTGAAGGTGGTGTTCGGCCTCGATATGCGGTGAGCGCACCAGGTCGATACGCCGTGGGTCGATGACAATCAGGCGCGCACCGGCGCGCAGTCGCTTCTTCATCCGCGAGGCGAACACCGGGTGCGCATCCGTGGGGTTTGCCCCGATCACGACGATGACGTCGGCCTCGGCGACGGACTTGAAGTCCTGAGTTCCCGCCGAGGTGCCGAAGGTCTGCTTGAGGCCGTAGCCGGTCGGCGAGTGGCACACCCGCGCGCAGGTGTCGACGTTGTTGTTGCCGAATGCGGCCCGGATCATCTTCTGCACCACGAACACCTCTTCGTTGGTGCAGCGCGACGAGGTGATGCCGCCGATGCTGTCGACGCCGTGGGTGTTCTGAATCTCGCGCAGCCGTTGCGCGGCGAAGTCGATGGCCTGCTCCCAAGACACCTCCCGCCACGGGTCGGTGATGGCGTCCCGGACCATCGGCGCCATAACGCGATCGGGGTGGGTGGCGTACCCCCAGGCGAATCGACCCTTGACGCACGAGTGCCCCTCGTTGGCGCCGCCGTCCTTGTGCGGCACCATCCGGACCAGTTCGTCGCCGCGCAGTTCGGCCTTGAACGAGCAGCCCACCCCGCAGTAGGCGCACGTGGTCAGCACACTGCGCGTCGGAATCCCGAGTTCGATCACGGACTTCTCCGACAGCGTCGCCGTCGGGCAGGCCTGCACGCATGCCCCGCACGAGACACATTCGCTGTCCATGAAGTTGGTGCCGCCCGCGCTCACCTTCGACTCAAAGCCGCGCCCGACGATGGTCAGCGCCAGCGTGCCCTGGATTTCGTCGCAGGCCCGCACGCAGCGACTGCACGCGATGCACTTGGACTCGTCGAAATCGAAATACGGATTGCTGGAGTCGGTGGGCGCGTCGAGGTGGTTCTCGCCGGCGAAGCCGTAACGCACCTCACGCAGGCCCACGACTCCGGCCATGTCTTGGAGTTCGCAGTCGCCGTTGGCCGGGCAGGTCAGGCAGTCCAGCGGATGGTCGGAGATGTAGAGCTCCATGATGTTTCGCCGTAACCGTTCGACGCGCGGAGTCTGGGTGTGCACCACCATGCCCGGCTCCACCGGTGTGGTGCAGGATGCCGGGGTGCCCTTGCGGCCGTCGATCTCGACCAGGCAGAGCCGACAGGAGCCAAATGCTTGCAGCGAGTCGGTGGCGCACAGCTTCGGGACGGACAGGCCGGCCTCGGCGGCCGCGCGCATCACCGACGTGCCCGCCGGCACCGTCACCGCCACGCCGTCCACCTCAACGCACACCATCTGCTCGGAGGACGACGCGGGCGTGCCGTGGTCGGGTTCCTTCAGAAGGGTCATCTCTTCCCCTGACCGTTCGTCGATGGGTGGAAGTCCTCGCCGAAGTGCGCCACCGCGCTGCGCACCGGCAACGGGGTGAGTCCGCCCATGGCGCACAGGGATCCGTCAGTCATGGTTTCGCAGAGCTCCTCAAGTAGTACAAGGTTACGCTCCGGGTCAATGCCTGCGGTGATCTTGTCGATCACTTCGACACCGCGGGTCGAGCCGATCCGGCAGGGGGTGCACTTGCCGCACGATTCGACGGCGCAGAACTCCATCGCGAAGCGCGCCTGGGCGGCCATGTCCACAGTGTCGTCAAAGACCACCACACCGCCGTGGCCGAGCATCCCGCCGGCGGCCGCCAGCGCCTCATAATCCATCGCGACGTCCAATGCATGCTCGGGAAGATAGGCGCCCAACGGACCGCCCACCTGGACCGCACGGATCGGTCGACCGGAAAACGTTGCGCCGCCGAAGTCTTCGACGAGCTCGCGCAGACTCACCCCGAAGGCGAGTTCGACGATCCCGCCGCGGGCGATATTGCCGGCGAGTTGGAATACCTGCGTCCCGCGCGAGCGGTCCACCCCGAGGCCCTGATACGCCGCCGCGCCGTCGGCCAGGATCGCCGGCACCGCGGACAGCGTGAGCACGTTGTGCACCAGAGTCGGGTGGCCGAATAATCCCTGCAGTGCGGGGATCGGCGGTTTGGGACGCACCATGCCGCGCTTGCCCTCAAGGCTCTCCAGCATGGCGGTCTCCTCGCCACACACATACGAGCCGGCGCCCTCGACGATGCGGACGTCGAAGCTGCGACCGGAGCCCAGCACGTCCGGACCCAGCCACCCGTCGACGCGCGCAATGTCGACCGCGGTGCGCAGAGTGCGGATCGCGGCGGGGTATTCGGAACGGACGTAAATCAGTCCGATACTTGCCCCGACCGTGGTGCCGGCGATCGTCATGCCCTCAAGCAGGGTGAAGGGGTCGCCCTCCATGAGCATGCGGTCGGCGAAGGTGCCACTGTCGCCCTCGTCGGCGTTGCAGCACACGTACTTGGTGTCCCCCGGCGCCTCCAGCACCGTGCGCCACTTGATCCCGGCCGGGAATCCCGCGCCACCGCGGCCGCGCAGACCCGAAGCAAGAATGTCGGCGGCCACCTCCTCGACCGGTATGGCCAGGGCGCGCCGCAGACCGATCAATCCACCCAGTCGGCGGAAGTCGTCCATGTCGAGGGGGTCGGCTAGGCCCACCCGGGCGAAACTCACCCGGTGCTGGCGGGCCAGCCATGGGATCTCGTCGACGAGTCCGTGTCCCAGTGCGTGGGATACACCCTCGAGCATGCCGGAGTCGATGAGCGCCTCGACGTCGCCGGGAGCGACGGGACCGTAGCCGACGCGGCCTGCGGGCGTCTGCACTTCGACGAACGGTTCGAGCCAGAGCATGCCGCGCGATCCGTTACGGATCACCTCGACGGTGACCCCCTCGGCCGCGGCCACCTCGGTGATCCGCGCGGCGACCTCGTCGGCGCCCACCGAGCACGCCGCCGAGTCACCCGGAACATAGACCCGCACACTCACCGCGGCACCACCTGAGCATCGACGACCGCGGCCCGCACCCGGCCGATATCGCACCGTCCGACAAGCCGGCCGTTGACCATGATCGCTGGCCCGAGCGCACAGTTGCCGAGACAGTAGACTTTTGCGAATTCCACTGGCCCGGAACCCGTTCCGGCTCCTAAGCGCACCCCGAAATCGTGCTCGATCTGCTCGATCAGCGACCGGACGCCGCTGGCCTGACATGCCTCGGCCACGCAGACTCCGACCACCACCGCCGGCGGCGGCATCCGGCGCAGGTCGTGGTAGTAGGTGAGCACGCCAACGACCTCGGCGCGACTCACATTGAGGAATCCGGCCACCACGTCGACGGTCTCCTCGGGCACGAAGCCGAAGGCGTGCTGGATGGCCTGCAGGCAGGGCAGGATGAGTCGTTCATGGGTGGGCAACGCCTCAAGGACCCGGATCGCGGACGCCGCAGTCATCTGCCCGGACACCTTCCGCACCACCGCTCACTCGAATTGACAGGCCCGCACCGCACCGGACAACTTTGAGGCTATGCCACAGGAGTGCGGTGACGGAAGAGCAGACGCCCGCAGCGCAAGTTGATAGCCACCCGTCAAGGTATGCGTAGCAGAAGAGTTTCGCCAAACCCCTTGACGGCGTATCCAAGTCGGTCGAACGTCACGTAGGGGTTGCTTGGAAGTGCCGCGCATCGCGGCGACAACGGGGCTGGGGGGCTCATGGGATCAGTAGGTCTTTTATACGTCGGAGCGGTTCTGTTTCTGAACGGCTGCATGCTGCTGGGCTGGGTTGATTCCCGGTCAGCGGTGCCGCTCAACATCTTTGTCGGGATCCTGCAGGTAGTCACCCCGACCTATCTGATCTTCACGGCCAACGGCGATACCGCTCAGATTCTGGGGGCGTCGGGTCTGTATCTGTTCGGCTTCACCTACCTCTACGTCGCCATGAACCTATGGAACGACCTTGACGGCACCGGGCTCGGGTACTTTTCGCTGTTCGTGGCCATCTGTGCCGTTGCATTCGCGGTGATCAACTTCGGCAACAAGGACTTCGCGTTCGGCGTCATCTGGCTGTACTGGGCGTTCCTCTGGCTCCTGTTCTTCTTCCTGCTCGGTCGCGGGCAGGAGTCGCTGACCCACTACACCGGCGCGGTAGCGGCTGTCGAGGGCTGGGTCACCGGAGCCATTCCGGCGTTTCTGCTCCTCACCGGCCGCTGGGCCGGCCTCGATAACAAAACCGTCGCCGTCGTCCTGGCGGTCCTCGGAGTGGTCGTCTTCGGCGGCCTCGCAGTTCTCGCTCGGTCCGCACCGAGTCCGGCCCCGGCGTCCGCCTGAGTCGACCCGTTTCACCGTCAACTCGCAGCAAGGAAAGAGCACACCATGCCAAAGAATCTCTTCCCCCTCGACGACAAGAAGTCGTTCCAGGATCAAAAGCACGTCGGACACAACCGGTGGCACCCCGACGTCCCGGCCAACGTCACCGTCAAGCCCGGCGACGTCTTTCGCGCGGACTGCCGGGAATGGTTCGACGGGGCGATCCGCAACGACGACTCCGCTGACGACGTGCGCGATGCGCCACTGCCCGGCGTGCACGTGCTCTCCGGCCCGTTCCGGGTCGAGGGAGCCAAGCCCGGCGATCTTCTCGTGGTGGACATCCTCGATATCGGCCCGTGCGACACCGAGGATCCGAAAGGCATCTCGGGGCAGGGCTGGGGTTACACCGGCATCTTCCCCACCGAGAACGGCGGCGGATTCCTCACCGAGTGGTTCCCCGATGCCTACAAGGTGATCTGGGACTTCCGCGGTGGCGTCGCCACCTCCCGCCACGTGCCCGACGTGTCCTATGTCGGTATCCAGCACCCGGGACTGATGGGCACCGCGCCGTCGAAGGAATTGTTGGCTCGGTGGAACAAGCGCGAGGGCGCACTGATTGCTACCGATCCCGACCGGGTCCCACCACTGGCGCTACCGCCCCTTCCGGACAGCGCGATCCTCGGATCGTTGAAGGGCAAAGACTTTGACCGGGTGGCCGGGGAGGCTGCCCGCACCGCTCCGCCGCGCGAGAACGGCGGAAATCAGGACATCAAGAACTTCACTAGGGGAACCCGGGTGTTCTACCCGGTGTTCGTCGACGGTGCAAACCTGTCCTTCGGTGACTTGCACTTCTCCCAGGGCGACGGTGAGATCACGTTCTGCGGCGCCATCGAGATGGGCGGTTACATGGTCCTCGGCGTCGACGTGATCAAGGACGGCATGGCTAAGTACGGCGTCGGGGAGAACGCCATCTTCATGCCCGGCACTACCGACCCGCAGTACAGCGAGTGGCTGGCGTTCTCCGGCACCTCGGTGACACTCGAGGGTGAGCAGAAATATCTGGATCCGTTCCTGGGCTATCAGCGCGCATGCCTGCACGCCATCGACTTCCTGGAGAAGTTCGGCTACAGCAGGATCCAGGCGCTCATGGTGCTGGGCACCGCGCCCATCGAGGGCCGACTGTCTGGGGTGGTGGACATTCCCAACGCCTGCTCCACGGTGTATCTGCCGACGGCGATCTTCGATATCGACCTGCGCCCGGGCCACGGCAAGGTGCCCAAGGTGTCGGGCGGCAAGGCCGTACCGAAGTCGCTGTGGAAAGACCACAGGGGTTGGGCGCCGCACCCCTGGAAGAAGTAGTCGGGGCCCCGCCGGATCAGGGACGCGGCAGTTTCTGCAGCCGTGGGTCCGGCGGTGCCATCCGGGTCGGTCGGCTGTTGATGCGGCCGCCCTGGGGAATGGATGTGACCACCTCAGGTCGGTCCGCCGTCTCATGCGTGGAGTCGATGAGGTTCATCCGCTGGTGATCCACCGCTGACAACATCGGTGATGAGTAGACCCGCTTGGCCGGCTGATCACACTGCGGGCAGTCACGCTCTTGCGGCGCGGTGCCGATCGGATAGCTGACCTCCGCCAGGCCGTGATCATCACAGCTGTAGCTGTACCTCGCCATATCGAACCCCCGATGCTCGTCGTGTATTCCATTGTGGCCGCGGGTAAGCCACTTCGTCATCGGTTGGGGAAATCATCGCGCGGGCCATCTTGCGGGCGAGGCCGAACCGCCACCGTCGTTGAGTGAGGAGACGCGCAGGGATTTACCCGCACTTTGTCTGCATGGCTCCTCACTCGCCGAACATCCGTTCGGCACATCTGCCGCTCAGCGCAGCAGATTGTCCAATGCAGAAGCGGTGACGATATAGGCGGTGTGACTACCGATCGAGCTGATCTGGGCATCCACCGGCCACCGCCACGGCACCGGTGTGCGGCCCAACACCGGGAACGCCACCGACGTCATGGTCATCAGCGCGGTGCCGAACACCAGGCTGGCGTGCGGTTCGCGGAGTCGGTTGCGCAGCAGCACGTGCGCGACACCGAATGCCGAACCATAGGTCCAACGCAGCGCCAGGGTGAGCGCGCCGGCCTGCCGGGGGGTGGGCTCCGGCAGATGCAGGATGTCCGCCACGATCTGCCCGGGCACGATGCTGTCGTCGTAATCCAGTCCCTCGTGGGAGAACAGGCCTTCCACGGGGGTGCCGTCAGCAAGCGTTGTCACGCCCGTGTAGCGGCCACGGCGCAGCCGACGTTCGAGGTGGTACCAGGCCGCCATCGCGGCGGTGCCTGAGGCGCCTGCCACCAGCCCGCGGCTGAGCCAGGGCAGCCGGGATACCCGGGGGCGTCGCGCTACGGAATTCGACATGCAATCCCCTACGGCGGTTGTTAAAAGGGCCTCAGCGAACGTACCGCACGCCGCTGGGTCAGTGAGGGTCAGGTAGCCGCAGGCAGCGGCAGGCCACCAGCGCAAGATCTTGTGCCGCTTCCGAAGGCGTCTTAGTCGGGGTCAGCAGATGGCTTTGGGCAAGGCGCACAACGCTTTCCGCCATCACCCGCACATCGGCCAGAGTTGCCGGCTGGCATTGTTCGGTAACCCAGCTGCCGACGATCCGGACAGCATGCTCGATCAACGGCTCGCCACGGGTCGTCAGCAACGGCAGCAATGACTGATCGCCGCCATTGGCCGGTGTCCGGGTGAGGATCGTCTGCAGCAGTGGGTCGTCACGCGTGGCGCTCAACATGAACTCCGCGGCGTCTGCCACACCGCCGGCAAGGTCGCCGGGGTGCTTGGCGAGCCGTGCCTGCACGCCGTCGAGAAATGTCGTCGTCTCGCGCATGACGAGCGCGTCGCCGAGTTCGTCCTTGGTCCCGAATTCGCCGTGCAGGCTCTGGCGGCTGATCCCGACCGCCGCCGCGATCGCGCCCATCCGGACCGACGCCCAACCGCGATCCAGCACCACCTCGCGTGCGGCGTCGAGGGCCAGTTCACGCAGCCTGGCCCGGCTGAAAGCCCGGGTTTCGGCCTTGAGGTCGACGACAGTCATGAAAGTTAGTCTAACTGAGCCGACAATCACAAGTCATCTGTGACAATTGCTTGACATATTCGTATTTCTGTCAGATGCTCGAGTTATGACCGCTGTCATCACCCGGGCCGAGCGCCCCTACGACCCCGCCGACATCTCCTCCTCGGAGTTCTGGGCAGCCACCGCCGACGACCGGGAGAAGGTCTTCGCCGAACTGCGGGCCAACCGGCCGATCTCCTGGCACCGCCCAGTCACGAACGGCATGTTCGCCGATCCCAACGATCAGGGCTTCTGGGCGGTGGTGCGGCATGCCGACCTTGTCGAGGTGACGCGGCGCCCGGGCGACTTCCTTTCGGGCAGGGGAATCACGTTCGAGTCGCTCCCACTGGAAGTGCTCGATGCAGCGCAGGGTTTCATCGCGATGGATCCGCCGCGGCACACCAAGATCCGCCGTCTGATGGCGGCGGCGTTCACGCCGAAGCAGTTGGCGCGCATCGACGAGCACATCGTCGCCAACTCGCGGCACATCGTCGACGATATCGCCGGCAGGGGCGAGGTCGACTTCGTCACCGAGGTGGCCTCACTGGTTCCGATGCACAACATCTGCGACATGGTCGGCATCCCCGAGGAGCACCGTCGGACCATCGCCTACGAGTCGCAGTTCGCCGACGGCTGGCGCGATCCTCGCCTACTGGACGGCGCCGATCCGCTGGCCCGGGTGTTCCAGACCGTCGCCACCATTCACGGAATCGCCCATGAACTCATCGCCGCCCGCCGCATCAAGCCGGAGAACGACCTGATGACCGCCATGGTCCAGGCCGAGGTCGACGGCGAACGCCTCACCGACGAGGACATCTCGTCGATCTTCGCCCTGCTGATCATCGCCGGCAATGACACCACCCGGCAGTCGATCTCCCACGGACTCAAGGCGCTCACGGATTTCCCCGAGCAGCGGGCCTGGCTGCTGGAGGACTTGGATGCACGTCTGCCGGTGGCCATCGAGGAGATCATCCGCTGGGCCACGCCGATCATGACCTTCCGGCGCACCGCCGCGCACGACACCGAACTCGGTGGACACCACATCACCGAGGGCGACAAGGTGATCATGTTTTACTCCTCGGCCAACCGCGACGCCGAGGTATTCGATCATCCTGAGCGCCTGGACCTTTCGCGTTCGCCGAATAAGCACGTCGCATTCGGCGGCGGCGGAATCCACCACTGCCTGGGTGCGCAGCTTGCCCGCCGCCAGCTGGCAGCCACGTTCCGCGAACTGCTGACCCGGCTGCCCGACATCCGCGCCGTCGGCGAACCGGAGTTGGGCAACGGCAACTTCTTCCATACGGTGGTGTCCATGACCGCCGAGTTCACGCCTGAAAAACTCACCGGAGCGACACGATGAAGATCGTCGTCGACAAATCCAAGTGCTCCTCGATCGGATTGTGCGAGGCGACCGCCGCTGACATCTTCGAGATCGGCGCCGATGGTGCCCTGCACATCGTGATGGACGAGATTCCCGAAGACCGGCGGATCGACCTTGAGCAGGCGTGTGAGAACTGCCCCACCCAAGCGCTCAGCATCGAGGGTTAACCCCCGCCCAGCTGAAAGATTCAGGCGCTCCGGGCAATCCTGATGCCGGGCAAACCGCCAGCCTGCACCGCCTCGTAGTGGTCCAGCAGCTCGTCGCAGATCGCCGGCCAGGTGCGCCCGAGCACGCTGCGGCGCGCGGCCACCGAGTAGCGCGGCCGTTCCGCGAGTAGGTGATCAACCGAGTCGCCCAGCCGCGACTCGAACTCCGATACCGACAGTAAGAGCCCGGTGCGGTAGGGCGCGACGAGATCTCGCGGCCCGCCGGCATCAGGTGCGACCACCGGTAGTCCCGAGGCCTGCGCCTCCTGCACCGCCTGGCAGAACGTCTCATGCTCACCGGGGTGGACGAAGACATCCATGCTGGCGTATGCGGCGGCCAGCTCAGGGCCGTAGAGCGCACCGGTGAAAACCGCTGTGGGCATGAGCGATTCAAGCTTGGCGCGGTCGACTCCGTCGCCGACGATCACCAGTTGCAGATCGTCGCGGCGGGCCAGCCCTGCCAATCGCTCCACATGCTTCTCCGGTGCCAGCCGGCCGACGAACCCGACGACCGGCCTCCCCTGCGGTGACCATTGATGGCGCAGGCGTTCATCGCGGGCCGAGGGTGCGAAGCCCGTGATGTCCACGCCGCGCGCCCAGTGGTGGACCCGCGGAATGCCATGGGCGCGAAGGCTTTCGATCGCCGATGACGACGGCGCCAGTGTGCGGTCGGCCAGACCGTGTAGGTGGCGATTCCACGCCCAGGCCGCCCGCGCGGCGATGGGCACTCCGTAACTGGTGGCGAATCCCGCGACATCGGTCTGGTAGACCGCCACCGTCGGCACCCCGAGCCGGCGCGCGGCCAGGAGTCCGCCGTAGCCGAGCATCGACGGCGAGGCCAGATGCACCACGTGCGGGTCGAAACCGCGCAGCACCCGCACGATCCGTGGCCGCGGCATGCTCAGCGGCAGCGACGTCACCATCGGATACATCCGCGAGGGCACCCGGTGAATCCGGATGCCGTCATGGACGCGTGCGGCGGGTTCTTCACCGCGGGGGTTATCGGGGGCTATGACCAAAGCCTCGTGTCCGGTGCGACGAAGGTGCTCGAGCACCCGCAGCACCGAGTTGGAGACACCGTTGACATTGGGCAGAAATGACTCGGCGACAATAGCAACTCGCACGCAATTACGGTCTCATCGGCGGGTTTCGCGAAGGTTGCGTGCGGGAAGACGTCGAGCGTCGAGTGGTTGTCGCAGAGATTCCCGTCACAACCCGCTGAGGTCGTCGGGGATGTCGACGGCGTGTTCTTCGAGGGTGGCGAGATCCACCACGTCCAGGGTGCGCTCATGGGTACTGGCGAGCACCACCGGTGCGGCACACCCGTCGTCGTGGGCGCGAAGCCAGTTGACGGCGGTCACACACCACCGATCACCGGGCCGAAGTCCTGGGAAACGATAGGCGGGCATCGGGGTGGACAGGTCATTGCCGATCGAGCGCTGATGTTCCAGGAACTCAGCGCTCACCACCGCGCAGATGGTGTGCAGTCCACGGTCCTCCAGTCCGGTCGAGCAGCAGCCGTCCCGGTAGAAGCCGGTCATCGGGTCGGTTCCGCACGGCTCCAGTGGGCCGCCCACCACATTGCGTTCAGTCACATCGCGCTCGGTCACGGTGTCAGTATCGCGGTCGGTGTCGCGCGGAACGCTCAGCCCACCCGCCGGCCCAGTGCGTGGTACTTCCAGCCCGCACTCGTCCAACGCCCGCTGTCCAGGCAATTGCGGCCGTCGACCATCACCTTGGCGCGCACGGTGGCAGCCAGCGTATCGGGGTCGAGGTCGACGAACTCGCGCCATTCGGTGAGCACCAGAACCGCGTCGGCCCGATCGCATGCCTCCAGCGCCGACGTCGAATAGTTCAGGGTGGGGAACAGTCGCTGTGAGTTCTCCATCGCCTTGGGGTCGTAGACGTTGACGGTCGCACCGTTGAGTTGCAACATGCCGGCGACATTGAGCGCAGGTGAATCGCGCACATCATCGGACTCCGGTTTGAATGCCGCGCCGAGTACCGCGATGTTGGCGCCCAGCAGTGATCCCCCGCAGGCGGTGGCAGCCAACTCCACCATCCGGGTGCGGCGGCGCATATTGATGCTGTCGACTTCGCGCAGGAACGTCAGCGCATGGTTGGCGCCAAGCTCGCCGGCCCGGGCCATAAACGCGCGGATATCCTTGGGCAGGCAGCCGCCACCGAAACCCAATCCGGCGTTGAGGAATTGGCGTCCGATCCGCGGATCATGGCCCAGTGCATCAGCGAGGACGCGGACGTCGGCATCGGCGGCCTCGCACACCTCGGAGATGGCGTTGATGAACGAGATCTTGGTCGCCAGAAAGGCGTTCGCCGATACCTTCACCAGTTCGGCGGTCTGCAGATCGGTCACGATGAACGGTGCCCCGTCGTCGAGCAGACGTGAGTACATCTCGCGCAGCGCGGGCTCTGCGCGTGTCGAAGCCTCTTCGACCCCGAGCACAATGCGATCCGGGTGCAGGGTGTCGTGAATGGCGAATCCCTCGCGCAGAAACTCCGGGTTCCAGGCGACCTCGACCGGCACTGAGTCCCTGGCCAGTTCGCGAGCGCGAGCGGCCAACCCGGCCGCGGTGCCCACCGGAACGGTCGACTTGCCGACGATCACCGACGGCCGTGTCAGCCGCGGTACCAGTTCGTCGATGACGGCGTGCACGTGCCGGAGGTCGGCGCCGTACTCGCCCTTCTTCTGCGGCGTGCCGACGCCCAGGAAGTGGATGTCGGCGAAATCCGCAGCCATGTCATAGTCGGTGGTGAATCGAAGGCGTCCGGCAGCGAGGTTCTCGCGCAACACCTTCGCCAACCCGGGCTCGTAGAACGGGATGTCGCCACCGGAGAGCTTGGCGACCTTGCCGGGGTCGATGTCGACGCCGACGACCTCATGACCCAGCTCGGCCATCCCGGCGGCGTGTGTCGCGCCGAGGTACCCGGTTCCGAACACGGTGCATCGCATACCACCATCAGTAACCTGCGGCGATGAGCTAACTGAGACGCGACACTGAGCGGCAGGCTAACAACGGATGAACGCTGACTTCGCGCTCTGAACCCCAACCGCCCCATGTCGAAGTCGTATCGTCGAGTAATGGACTCCTCAGCCAGGCGTCAGCTGCCGCCGGGACCACCGCTGCCCAGTCCGATCCAAGCCGCGCTGATGCTGCGCTACTGGCCACGAATGGTGGCCGCGTGCCGGCGCCGCTACGGCGAGGTGTTCACGCTGCGCGTGGCCTCGATGGGAACGGTGGTCTACCTGGCCGACCCCGCCGACATCAAGACCGTGTTCGCCGGCGATCCGACGGTATTCCACGCCGGCGAAGCGAACTCGATGCTGGCCGGAATCCTGGGCGACAGCTCCGTTCTCGTCATCGACGACGATGTCCACCGCGACCGGCGTCGCCTGATGATGGCCCCGTTCACGCGCGACGCCGTAGCCCGCCAGACCGACGTGATGGCCGAGATTGCTGCCACCAACATCGCCGGCTGGCCGGTGGGTGTGGAGTTTGCGGTCGGGCCCAAGATGTCCGAGATCACCCTTGAGGTGATCCTGCGCACCGTCATTGGCGCCACCGATCCCGCGCGACTGGCCGCACTGCGCGACGTCATGCCGCGGGTAATGAACCTTGGCCCGTGGGCGACGATGGCCACCTACAACCCGGCACTGCAACAGCGTCGTGGCTGGCGGCACGTCCGCCGCCGCCTCGATGAGGCCGACCGGCTGCTGTATGCCGAGATCGCCGATCGTCGCGCCGACCCGGCCCTGGCTGACCGGACTGACGCGCTGGCCATGTTGGTCCGCGCCGCCGACGACGATGGGCGGCAGATGAGCGATCGCGAGTTGCGCGATCAGCTGATGACACTGCTCGCAGCCGGCCACGACACCACCGCCACCGCGCTGTCCTGGGCACTGGAGCGACTGAGTCGGCATCCTGCGATCTTGGCCGAGGCCGTGACGGCGGCCGAGGCCAGTGCGACCGGAGACCCGGCCGGCGACGACTACCTTGATGCGATCGGCAAGGAAACCCTGCGCATCCGACCCGTCGTGTTCGATGTCGGCCGAACGCTCACCGCCCCCGTCGAACTCGCCGGCTACCGGCTACCCGCGGGTGTGATGGTCGCACCCGGGATCGGCCTGGTCCATGCCAGTGCCGCACAGTACGAGAACCCGGACCGGTTCGACCCGGATCGGATGCTGGCCGGCGGCCCACGATCGGCAACCGTGAGCCCGACCACCTGGCTGCCGTTCGGGGGCGGGAACCGACGGTGCCTCGGCGCCAACTTCGCACTCTCTGAGATGAGAGTGATCCTGCGCGAGGTGCTGCGCCGCGTGGAGCTGGAGACCACGACAACACGCGGCGAACATCAGCGGGTGCGCGGCGTCATCCTCGAGCCACACCGGGGTGCGCGGATCCGGGTGCGTGCGATTCGCGCAGCAGTGCCACAACGTCGGGATGCACACAGTCCTCCAGCGTCTGCATGTCCTCGTTCGCCAGAGCTTCTCGAACCCGCGTCGCGCTCAACTGACTGAACGAATCGTCGGCGGGCATGGCGTAGATGCCGTGGGCCGCGTCGGTCTGCTCGGACATACCGGCGCGGGAGACCACCGCGATCGTCGGAAGTCGGCTCGCCGCCGCATGGCAGAAGTGGTCCTGACCGCACAGATACATGACGACGATGTCCTCGTTGGGAAACCGCTCGGCAAGAACATCTTCGAGCGTGGCCGTGACCTCTGGGAAGTCCGGCCACCGACCCGAGGCCGAACTCTCCCAGGACGTCACCGCCAGCACCGGGTGGTCCTTCGTCGCGGCGACGCACATGGCCAGCCGTTGGCGCGCGGGGAAGAACGCCGAATCGCCGTACTTGCCGGACAGATAGGCGTCGTGCGATGGCGAAAGGAATCCGCCGGCCACGTCGAACCCATGCTCAGACTCCAGGCCGCCTCGAGCGCGGTCGAACATCGCGACGTGCCCGAGATGAATCGGGTTGAGCGCGCCGGTGGTCAGCAGCACGCATCGCCGCCCCCGCGACGGACGCGCCAGGTTCCGCTCGATCTTCTCCAACGGCCAGTGCTCAGTCGAAGACATACGCCCCCGCCTCGGTGGTCCAGGCGGCGAAGCGGGGCTCCAATCTGGTCAGCCAGTGCTGCGGCCACACGTTGCCGTGCACGCTGCCGAGGAAGAATCCGGCAATGGCACCGAGGGTATCGCTGTCTCCACCGGTGGTCACCGCCCGGCGAAGCGCCTCGACAGGCTCACCGGGAAGCATGTCGACACACAGCAGCGCGCACGCCAGCGCCTGAGGTGAGCGCCATCCCTCGCCGCCGTAGCGCGGAAGCGACGGATCTGCGAACCAGGGATCGTCGAGGAACTTCGGTGTCACATCCCGGGCCTGCTGCACCGCCTCGCGCACCGTCACCATCCCGTTTCGGATGAGATCGGTTGCGGCATCGAGGTTTCCGGCGCGTGGATGGTCGATCAGCCACGGCGCCGCAGTGCTCATCATGGCGTCGTCGTGGCTGAGTTCGATCGCATGGCTCAGCAGTCCGTCGCTCACCAACGCGTGCGGATCGGACGCGATGATGATCCGGCGCAACACCGCGGCGGCCAGTAGTGCCGAGGCGATGGCCGCCGGGCCGCCGTGGGTGGTCGCGGCCTGCCACGCCGACACCGGCTGCCACAACCCGTCCGGAAGGAAACCGCACGGCGAGACGCGCATGACCGCGCCACAGGCGTCGCTGTCGACCACGGTGGCCCGATACCAGGGCTCACCGAAGTGCAGAGCGCGCAGCGCTTTCATGGTCGTGCGGCCGTATCCGCGCATATCCGGGTCATGCAGCCACCCCAGCCAGCCGGCCAGGATCGCCGACTGCAACTCCCCCGCACTCTTGCCGGCCGCACCATCGACAGCCTGGGCGAGATACAGGGTCATCTGGGTGTCATCGGAGACGATCAGCCGTTCGGGAAGTTCCGGACCCCGCATGTCCATCAGCGTCAGCCGGCCATAGCTGTGCCGTTCGTTGGGATACCCCCACGAATCGCCGTAGGCGACGCCGAGCATGGCGGCGCGAAAATTCGATACACCTGAAACAGATACACCCATTGCAAATCCCCCGATCCTGTGTAGTTGCGGAACTGGACAGCGGACGTCGGCGTGCTGCCGCCATTGATCAGCGACAGCACGCCGACGTTCGCCCACGGGCTAGGCGCCCCGCTTGCGCTTCCTCTTCGGCGCCTCACCCGATGCCTCACCCATCGCTTCGGCGCGTTGAAGCGCGGTGAAGCCCTCGCGGGCGAGGAGGCCGCGCTTGATATCGGTCATAGCGGCTGACGTCAACCGGTAGGCCGCGTGGTTGGCGTCATAGGACCTCTTGTCGTAGGTCATGGCGTAGCGCGGGTCCATACCCATCCGCTGCCCGATCTCGACCGCGTCGATGTCGGCGCCCAGGAAGATGAACTCCCAGCCGTAGACCTCACGCTGCTCGGTGATCAGCTTCTTGACCGCCTCCCAGGTCCACCGGCGGCTGGCGTTCTCCATACCGTCGGTCATGATCAGGCAGATCACCTGGCCGGGCCGCTGATCGGAGGGCAGTGCGGCGAGCCGTTCGCCCACCTCGGTGATGAACACCCCGGCCGAGTCGAGCAGTGCGGTCCTCCCGCGGGGCACCACGACGAACTCCGGCACCGCCGCGATGACGGTGGGCGGGTAGAGCACCTCGTACTCGGTGTCGAACTGGGCCAGCGTCACCTCGCAGTACTCGGGGTGCGAGCGCTGCTCGTTGATAAGCTCGCGCCAGCCGTCCTCAGTGGCCTCCTTGCACGTCTCCATCGAGCCCGAGCGGTCAAGCAGCGCCGCGATCAAAGTCTTCTTCGAGTCGGTCATATCTCACCCTTCTTTTGAGCAGGCGAAGGCCACGACGAAGTCCGGGGGTGATGCCCCCGGCAGCTTGTGACGAGCCCCCGATACTGCGATGAACGACCGTTGCGAAACAGCCGCGATTGATACCTCAATTCTACCTACCAAGTACGACAAGCGCACTAACCCAGGGCATCTATTTTCTGCGAACCCCGCGCAAAATCGTCAACGGGCATACGATTCGGCGATGGCCCCTAAACTGCCCCAGGTCCCGCGCCCACCGCTCGGGCTACCCGACCCGCTGCGCCGGATCCACGTCGCCCGCGATCTTGATTCGGTGACCGACGTCGGCCCGGAGGATCCACCCGAGGCCGGCGGGGTCAGCACCCGCCGGGTCGAGGCGATGTGGCGATCAGTCCGCGATTGGTATCGCAGCGGAGTACACCCCGCTATGCAGGTGTGTGTTCGACGCAACGGCGCGGTGATCCTCAACCGGGCCATCGGGCATGCCCGCGGCAACGGCCCGCATGACGGCCGGGACACCGAACGCGTCCGCGCGACCGTCGACACCCCGTTTTGCGTCTACTCCACCTCGAAAGCCGTTACCGCCTTCGTGGTGCACAAACTCATCGAGCGCGGCGTGCTGGGTATCGACGATCCCATCGCCGACTACATTCCCGGCTACGAGAAGAACGGCAAGCAGGACATCACCGTCGGCCACGTGCTGGACCACCGCGCCGCAGTGCCGAACCTGCCCCGCAGCGCACTGGATCTCGATAATCTCCGCGACCGCCAGTACATGACCGACGTCCTAGTCAACGCAAAACCGTTCGCCAAAGCCGGCCGTTATCTGGCCTATCACGCGGTCTCGGGTGGATTCATCCTCGGCGAGGTCGTGCACGCCGCCACCGGCAAGGACATCCGCACGGTGCTGGCCGAGGAATTCCTCGATCCGCTGGGGTTCCGCTGGACTAACTACGGCGTCGCGGCCGAGGATGTCGACAAGGTCGCACTCAACTACGTCACCGGCCCGCCGACGGCTCCGCTGCTATCCAAACTTCTCACCCGGGCGCTGGGTATCGACGTCGACGGCCTCGTCACGCTCACCAACGATCCGCGTTTCCTCACCGGTATCGTGCCAGCGGCCAGCACGGTGACCACCGCGTGGGAGATGTCGCGATTCTTTGAGATCATGCGCCGCGGCGGCGAACTCGACGGCGTCCGGGTGATCGAGACCGAGACTATCCGCGAGGCGCTCATCGAGCGTTCGCACCTCGAGGTCGACCTGTCACTGGGATACCCGACGCGGTTCTCTCACGGCCTGATGCTGGGGGCGCGGATGGTGAGCCTTTTCGGCCTGGACACCCAGCACGCCTTCGGCCATCTCGGGTTCATCAATACCCTCGCCTGGGCCGACCCCGAACGCGGGATCTCAGTGGCCGTTCTCAATAGCGGCAAGCCGATCGTCTACCCCGAGTTCTACATGTTCCTGTCCACCATGCAACGCATCACCACCGAGATGCCGAAGGTGCCGAAGTCCGAGCGGATGCTGTAGGGCTACGAGCGCCACTGGTTGTCGGGACGCGCTGGTAGAACGACGAGGTATGACGCCCGAGAACTCTTGTATATAACACCGAAGTTATATTACGATGGTTTGGGAAGTACTGCTACTGGAACCGGTCGAGACCTGGTACCTCACGCTTGATGAAGGAGCAATTGCCGCAGTAACGGGCGCTATCGACCTACTGGAGTCTGAGGGGCCGACACTTGGCAGACCGATGGTGGACAAGGTAGCCGGATCGAAATTTCATAGCCTGAAGGAACTCAGGCCCGCAGGCACGAGCATCAGAATCCTGTTCATTTTCGATCCAAATCGGCAGGCGATTCTTTTGCTTGGTGGCGATAAGGCCGGCGCTTGGAAGGACTGGTACGACAGGAACATCCCGATCGCCGAGCAGCGGTACGCGGACTGGCTGGCGACTGAACATGGAGGTGCATGACGATGGCACGCAACTGGCGTGACATTCGCGCGGATGCGGTGGCGCAGGGCCGCCTGGATCCTGAGCGCGCCGAAACGGCACGGAAAGAGATGCATCAAGCAATCCGGGCTCACCGACTCACCGAACTACGCAAAGCCCACGGGCATCCGCGACAGGCTGACGTCGCCGCGCTCATGGGTGTATCGCAGGCCTGGGTATCAAAGCTGGAGAGCGGCGATCTGTCCCACACCGAACTCGACACACTACGGTCCTATATCGCCGCCCTGGGGGGCACTCTGAGGATCATCGCCGAGTTCGACGAAGGCAACGTCGAGTTGGCGACCTAACCCACTCCACCACCGACAAGCAGACCCAACACATAGGTGATACCCGCGGCGCCATAGCCGATCATCAACTGCCGCAACGCACGTCGCATCGGCGGCGCACCAGACAGCAAACCGACGATCACCCCGGTGCCCAGCAGTGCGATGCCGACCAGCACGGCGGCAGTCAGAGCGGCCGTCGCGCCGTTCAGGCCGAAGAGGTATAGCAGCACTGGCGTGATCGCGCCGACGGCGAAGAATCGGCAACGCCTCGGCAGATCTGGACCGTAACGCCGGTAGCCTGTGGCCATGTCGCCGGTGCCTCAGTACCTGTCCGTGAGCGTCACGGTGCCGCGGCCTTTGGGCCCCGCGGGCATTGCTCGGATTCCAATTTCGAGAAACGGGTCCAGTTTGGAGCAGTGGTTCGCCTTCCACCTCACCCCGGCCCAGCAGGCGCTGGTCGGCCTGCTGTTACCGGTCGTGGTGGCCGGAATCGGACTTCTGCTGGTGCGCAAGTTCGTTCGTCAGGATTTCCTGCGCCAGCACCACGACATCTCGGGCCCGGTTCTCAGCGTTCTCGGAACCGTCTACGGAGTGTTCCTGGCGTTGGTCGCCTCCAACACCTGGGGCTACTACGAGCGGACCTCCGCCAACATCGTCCAGGAGGCGCGCGACGTTCAAACCCTCTACGCCAACGCGACGGCGTTTCCCGAGCCGTTCAGAAGCGAGATTCGACAACTGTGGGCGGAGTACCGCGATGTGATCGTCACAAAAGAATGGCCCGATCTTGCGCGGGGCGAGGGGAACCCGCGGATCGAGCCTGTCCTTCGACGAATTTCAGACGCCTACGCGGGCCACCAGATTTCCACACCCACGGAGGGAACGTTCTTCGGCGAGTCAGTTAAAAAACTCGACGAGATCAAAAATCTGCGCGCCACCCGATTCGAGGACGCCGTCAGCAGTCTGCCCGGCATCGTCTGGCTGGTTCTCGTCGCCGGCGCGTTCATTCTTGTGACGTTCTGCTACCTGTTCGGGGCGCGTAGCTATCCGATTCACACAGTGATGACCCTGATGCTCACCGCGATGATCGCCCTTATCTGCTACACCACGCTCATTCTGGACTTCCCCTTCGTCGGGCCGGCGGCGATCAGCCCGGATGCGTTCACCGCGCTGGATCTGCACTGCGGGACTGAGCGGGACCCGTGTTGACATACCGATAGACGCCGGGTTGGCAACCTAGCCCACTCCACCGCCGACAAGCAGTCCCAACACATAGGTGATACCCGCGGCGCCATAGCCGATCATCAACTGCCGCAACGCCCGTCGCATCGGCGGCGCACCGGACAGCAGACCGACGATCACCCCGGTTCCCAGCAGTGCGATGCCGACCAGCACGGCGGCGATCAGCGCGGCCGTCGCGCCGCCCAGGCCGAAGATGTACGGCAGCACGGGAATGATCGCGCCGACCGCGAAGAACAGGAAGCTGGCGACGGCGGCCTTGAAACCCGTGCCGATGGCCTCGTGCTGGTCGGCATCCGGCACGGCAGGCTGCTGTGTGCCGTCGGCGTGGTTGCGCAGCACGGTGGCGGCATGCGCCTTGGCCTCGTCCGCGCTCATCCCGCGGGCGCGGTAGACCAGTTCGAGTTCGTTGGCGTCCACGTCCAGCTCGGTCAGGGCGGTGCCGACGTTCGGACTCGGAGTTGACGCTTCCAGCAGTTCCCGTTGCGAACTGACCGACACGTATTCGCCGGCCCCCATCGACAGCGCGCCCGCAAGCAGGCCGGCCAACCCGGTCACCAACACGGTATGCGACGCGACCCCGCTGGCACCGACGCCCAGGATCAACGCCAGGTTGCTCACCAGACCGTCGTTGGCCCCGAACACCGCGGCCCGGAAACTCCCCGACAGCCGGTCTCGGCCCCGGCCGGCGAGCGCACGGATGACCTCTTCGTGAATCTGTTCGTCGGCGGCCATCGTCGCCGTCGCGTCGACGTCGCCCTCGTAACTCGCGCGGGCCTCGAACCGCTGCACCAGTGCCAGGACGAACACCGACCCGAAGTGGCGCGCCAGGAACGCCAGAATCCGGGTGCCCACGTCGGCGCGACGAGGTGGGCCGACCTGATCGCCGAGCAGTGCCAGCCAATGCTGTTCATGGCGCTCCTCCGAGGTGGCGATCGCCAGCAGAATCTCGCGCTCCTCGCCGTCGTAGCGCTGGGCCAGATCGCGGTAGACGGCCGCCTCCGCACGCTCATTGGCCAGATGCCGGCGCCACCGGCCGAGATCGGAACGGCTCGGACTGCCGCCCGGCGGTCGCGCCCCGTCGATGCTCACCCGGTCATTATTGACCCCGCATCCACCCGGCGGGCCATTGCGCCCGTAACGCCGCCACGACCGCGGGCAGGGTGCGACCGGCATCGGAAGTGATGCTTGGGCCAGCTCATAGCATCAGATAATAAGTTAAGTGATGCTATCGTGGCGGGATGCCGTCATCAGGCAGCACCGCTGTCGGATACGAAACCCTCACCTGGTCGACTCCTGTGGAGGCCGGGTACGGGTTGGCCGATCTGCGCGCCGCTCAGCGGCAGGCGGGTGACTACCAAGCAGCCATACCGGCTGTCATCGCGGATTTGGACATCGCGATGCCCGCACGAATACTCACCGATGCCGAAGAGGCCAGCCACGAAGTAGCCCGTTTCGACGCCGAACTCGGCAACGAGATCGCACCGTTCTACTCCGTCCTGCTGCGGTCAGAGTCGGCTGCCAGTTCCAACATCGAGAATCTGACCGCCTCGGCACGCGCAATAGCCGAAGCAGAGCTACTCGGCGACACCAGTCGTCGCAACGCGGCAGCGATCGTGCGCAATACCGACGCGATGAAAGCTGCCATCACATTGGCGGATCAGATAGACGCGAACGCGATCACCTCGATGCATGCGGCACTGATGCAGGCCACCGATCCGAAGATGGCGGGAAGGTGGCGCACTGAACAGGTATGGGTCGGCGGAGGCACCTTCGGTCCCCGTGGGGCCGACTTCATTGCTCCACATCACGCCCGGATTCCCGGCGCCATTGACGATCTGCTGACCTTCGCGCGTCGAGGGGATGTGCCGCCGCTATGCCAGATCGCAATCGCGCATGCGCAGTTCGAAACCATCCACCCCTTCACGGACGGAAATGGGCGTACCGGCCGGGCGCTGATTCAAGCGATGCTGCGCAACAAGCGCCTAACCCGTCACATCACCGTGCCAGTCTCGGCGGGACTGCTCATTGACACTGCCGGATACTTCGACGCATTGACCTCCTACCGGGACGGCAACCCAATCCCGATCATCGAGGAACTTGCCTCGGCCTCGATGGCAGCGGTTATCAACGGCCGTCATCTGGTGTTCGATCTACGGTCAATACGCGAAGGATGGAACTCACAGATCGCGGCCCGCCGGGACTCCGCAGTGCATCGCGTCGCCGATCTGTTGATCCGATGCCCGGTCGTCAACGCGCGATTGCTGCTGCGCGAGCTGGGCATCCCGACCGGAAACGCGCGCAGGTACGTCGATCCGTTGACCGAAGCCGGGATCATTGTCGAGTTCACCGACCGCACCCGCAACCGCGCCTGGCGAGCACCCGAAGTGCTCGCTGCGCTGGACGGATTCGCCGCCCGCGCCGGCCGCCGGAAGTAGCGATCTGCACCCATCCGCACGGCGGAGGGTGACAGGATTCCCCTATGGACAGCCCGAAGAAGAAGGCACCGGCCAAGAAGGCGCTGAAGGCACCCGCGAAAAAAGCACCCGCCAAGAAGGCTCCGGCGAAGAAGGCACCAGCCAAGAAGGCGCCCGCCAAGAAGGCACCGGCTGCCAAGGCCCCCGCTAAGAAGGTCGCGAAGAAGACCCCCACCAAGAAGCTTCGCGGCTCGGAAACGATCACCGGTGCCAGACGGCTGGGCGGCTGGGATTTCGCAACCTGGCGGATGGCCACCGACGACCCGGTCATGCGGTCGACCATCATCGGTCTGCTGGTGCTGGAGAAGACGCCGGACTGGGACGTGCTGTGCGACCGATTCGAACGAGCGACCCGCGTCGCTCCGGTGTTGCGCTCGAAAGTGGTTGAGGGACCGCTCAACCTTCAGACCCCGCGCGTGGTCGTCGATCCGGACTTCGACCTGGGCTATCACATGCGTCGCTTCAGCATGCCCGAGGCGAGCTGGGACGACGTGCTCACCGAGGCCCGCCGGCAATCCATGACCGACTTCGATAGGGAGCGTCCGCTGTGGCGGGTGACCGTGGTGGAAGGTCTGCCGGGCGGCAAGGCCGCACTCATCATGAAGTTGCATCACGCCATCGCCGACGGCCAGGGAACCGTGCAACTCGGCCTGGCGCTGTTCGACTTCACCCCGGAGGGCAGCGATCTCGGCCCGATGCCGGCAGCACCCGAGCCGGTCGAACTCGACACCAAGGGCTTCATGCAGGCGGTCATCCGAAACAATGCAGGGTGGGTGGCCAAGACCGCCGAGGATGTCATCAAAGGTATTGGGCCACTGGCGATGTCGGCCATCAAGAACCCGCTTGAGTTGATCGACAAGGTCCGCGAGACCGCGGAGTCGGTGGCCCGGTTCACCAAGATCCCGTTGCCGCTTGGCCCGCTGTCGCCGATCATGCAGTCCCGCAGTATCAACTACCACTTCGACACCATCGACATGGATTTCGCGCAGTTCCGTGCGGCGGCCAAGAAGCGCGAGCGGACAGTCAACGATCTTTTCCTTGCGGCGATCAGCGTCGGCATGTACCGCTATCACGAAACCATGGGTCGGCCCGTCGGCGAGCTTCGGATGAACATGCCGATCTCGCTTCGCACCTCCGACGACCAGAGCAATGCGGTCACCATCGCCCGATTCGAGATCCCGATCAGCAATGTCATCGATGATGTGTTGGAGGCGGCGGCCAACACCGTCCGTAGCTGGCGTGCCGAGCCGGCACTGAAGCTGGCCGACTACTTCGCCGAGCTGACTCGGTTCCTGCCCCCGGAGTTGGTTTCCGCGGCCGCCCAGACCTCGGATCTGACCGCCTCCAATGTGCCCGGGATACCGGTACCGGTGTGGATTGCCGGGGCCAAGATCGAGCGGATGTACCCATTGGTCGGAACCATCGGCGCTGCGATCAACGTCACGATGCTGACTTACGAGGGCATCGCGAGTGTGGGAGTCAGCAGCGATGATTTGGCGGTCGACGATCGCGAGACACTGATTGACAGCCTGCGATCGGGATTCCGAGAGGTCATCGGATCCGCGGTGCTGGACGGGGACCCGTTGACGCGCTGATGGTCACCATTCATGTCGAGCGAACGATCGCCGCGCCACCCGAGCAGGTCTTCGCCTGGCTGGCCAACCCGGCGAACCTGATCGTCGCTCCGATGGTGGTGCGCACCGGATGGGCGAAGGACTCCGCGGCGCCCGGCGTCGGGGCGGTGCGGGCGGTGGTCGCGACCGGGATGTGGTTTCGCGAGGAGATCACCGCCTACGACCCGCCGCGAAGCTACAGCTATCGGATCGTCCGCGCCGCCCCCGCGTTCAACAACCACAGCGGCACTCTGACATTCACCCCATCGACCTTCACCCCATCCGGCAACCGCACCCACGTCGACTGGACGATTTCCTACTCCCATCCGGTTCACGCCGGCGGAAGAGCCATGGAGGCAGTGAGTTCGCGTCTGCTGCCGTGGAATTTCCGTGCGATCCTCGCCGGATGCGCAAAGGCTCTGGAGCGCTGAAATACTGCAATGGTGGCCGACTCAGACCGAATTGCTCCGCCGTGGTGGCTCAAGCCGATGAATAAGTTCTACATGGCCGTAATGGGCTTCGGCTTAGGTGCCGAAGCCTCGATGGTGCTGACGGTGCCGGGGCGCAAGAGCGGTAAGCCGCGTTCCACGCCGATCACCGTGTTCTCCGTCGAGGGTAAGCGTTACGTGCTCGGCGGATTTCCTGGAGCGGATTGGGTGCTCAATGCCCGTGCCGCCGAGGTGGCCACGCTTAGCCGGGGCCGCCGAAGCGAGGAGGTGTTCATGGTGGAGTTACCCGCCGAGGAGGCCCGCCCGCTGCTGCGGGATGTTCCGACGTTGGTTCCCACTGCGATCAGCTTCATGAAGAACGCCGGTCTGGTTGCCGAGGGCAGGTCAGATGAGTTTGAGGCTCTGGCCGGACGGTGTGCGGTGTTCCGGTTCGACCCATTGACCTGATACACGCCGAAGCAGATCGCTGTCGATGGGTTTACGTGACGACTATCCAGAAACTCACAACGAAAGATTTGCGACAGGTCGTAAGTTGGCAGTGAGAAGACCTGGGGCGTTCATCGCCACGTCCATTGCACGCCTCGTGCCGAGGGGCGCAGGGACTGGACATTAGGTCATGAGGGGGAATCGGCGGGTGAGTGCGGCGAGCATCTCCAAGAGCTCACTGCGTTCGATAGCGCACTGCCGGAGTTGAGCCTGCATGTGGCG
>Ga0194063_10000454_pt1 | contig 30161 bp, 27 predicted proteins | sample SepL3720m_MetaG_FD_155459 | JGI IMG/M metagenome (GOLD analysis project Ga0194063, IMG submission 155459) | Anoxic zone freshwater microbial communities from boreal shield lake in IISD Experimental Lakes Area, Ontario, Canada - Sep2016-L373-20m | ecosystem: Environmental > Aquatic > Freshwater...
CTAGTATACGGAGCATATCTTATAAAATCTATCCTCAAGAAGTCAGCTGGAAATGACCAGATGAGAGAAATCGCTGCAGCAATACAAGCTGGAGCAAAGGCTTACTTGAACCGCCAGTACAAGACTATCGCTATGATCGCTGCAGTCTTGTTCATCATACTATGGCTCGCTCTAGGAATAACGATTGCCATCGGATTCATCATAGGTGCTGTACTTTCAGCCCTCGCTGGATACATTGGTATGAACGTATCAGTAAGAACCAACGTCCGTACAGCAGAAGCTGCTAGACATGGCTTGGCCCCAGCTCTATCTCTCGCCTTCAAAGGTGGTGCAGTTACTGGACTACTCGTTGTAGGCCTAGCACTTCTCGGTGTAACAATATTTTATGCAATAACCAAGGATGTGAGTTCTCTCATCGGACTAGCTTTCGGAGCTTCACTCATTTCAGTATTCGCTAGACTTGGCGGAGGAATATTCACAAAAGCAGCTGACGTAGGAACAGATCTAGTAGGAAAAGTCGAGGCCGGCATTCCAGAAGATGATCCTAGAAATCCTGGAGTTATCGCTGATAATGTCGGAGATAACGTAGGTGATTGTGCAGGTATGGCTGCAGACCTATTCGAAACATATGCTGTGACAACTATCGCAGCTATGATGCTCGGTTCTACGATATTCAACGGATACAGCGGCGCTCTAGTATACCCTCTCGTTTTGGGTGGTATTGCTATCATCGCTTCTATCGTCGGTACTTGGTTCGTAAAGATGGGCAAATCTCAGAATATCATGGGTGCTATGTACAAAGGCCTCACCGTTGCAGGAGTACTCTCAGCTATCGCTTTCTATCCTGCCACGAACGTACTCATGAAACTAAATGGTCAATTCAGTGTCGCCAATCTATTTGGCTGTACTCTAGTCGGTCTCATCGTAACAGCCCTATTGGTTGTTATCACCGAATACTACACATCGACGAAATATGCTCCAGTCCAATCAATTGCTAGAGCTTCTGTCTCTGGCCACGGTACTAACATCATCCAGGGTCTCGCTATATCGATGAAATCAACAGCTTGGCCTCTAATAACGATCGTTCTAGGTATTCTAGCTGCTTACTACTTCGCTGGCCTATATGGTATCGCTGTTGCAGCTATGAGTATGCTATCTATGGCTGGTATCGTCGTCGCTATCGATGCTTATGGTCCTATAACAGACAATGCCGGTGGTATCGCTGAGATGGCCAATCTTCCAAAGGAAGTACGTGATGTCACGGATCCATTGGATGCAGTTGGCAACACTACAAAGGCTGTTACAAAGGGTTACGCTATAGGCTCTGCAGGTCTAGCAGCTCTAGTATTGTTCGCATCGTATACAGAATTACTTCCTGGCGTTTCATTCAGTTTGAGTGATCCAAAGGTTATCGTCGGTCTATTCATCGGAGGTCTACTACCATACTACTTCGCTGCCCTATCAATGGAAGCTGTAGGAAAAGCCGCTGGTAAAGTCGTCGAGGAAGTCCGCCGCCAATTCCGTGAGATCAAAGGTATCATGCAAGGAACTGCCAAGCCTGATTATGCTCGCTGTGTAGATATCGTCACTTCTGCCGCTATCAAGGAAATGATCATCCCAGCTCTCATACCGGTTCTAGCCCCTATCATCGTCGGCTTCGTATTGGGACCAGTAGCGCTCGGTGGACTACTCGTAGGTTCTATCGTAACTGGACTATTCGTAGCAATATCTATGACTTCAGGTGGTGGTGCATGGGACAATGCAAAGAAGCATATCGAGGGTGGTGCACATGGAGGCAAGGGTTCTGATGCTCACAAAGCAGCAGTTACAGGAGACACCGTTGGTGATCCTTACAAGGATACAGCTGGTCCTGCTATAAACCCAATGATCAAGATACTGAACATTGTGGCCCTCCTCATTGTCGCTTTCTTGGTCTAGTCAAATAGAATTTGTTTAATAGAAGGATGCAAACTAGAGATTGTCAATAATCTCACTCACATAAGCCCACGTGAACCATTCATGTGGGCTATGTCGTATAAGGACTACCACATGAGCCAGGTGTGCTATAATCATTATAGCCACACGATCTGTGGTTTAATAATTATATACAACCAAAATAATGAAAAAAATATCACTATCACTAGCCACTTTAGCCCTATTTATAACTGTTGCTATACCATTCCAAACAATGGCACAGGAACAGGAATCAGAACAAAAGCCACCAGCTCGTAACATCCCTGCGAAAATCCGAGCCGAACTTCGATCAGACCTCAAGGAAAAGCAAGACAACCTCAGAACAAACCAAGATATTAGGAATAATATACGCGAAAAGATGATGGGTGGAAATGCTTCGACGACATGGGCAACAACAACTCGCGGCAATCCAAACATGCCTTTTCGAGGTCAAAACGAGGACGGGCGTGGTTATATGAACAATAGCAAGGCGATGCTCTTCAACATGTTCCAATTGCGCAAGAATATCATAGTTCGCGAACTACAAAGTGCAGTCAACAACCTAACCAATGTTGAATCACGTCTCCAATCACGTATAGACAAAGTAGCTTCTACAAGTGAGAGAGATATGACGGCCGCCAAAGCTCTCCTCATAACGGCAGACGCCAAGATCAAAATCGCACAGACAGCCATCGATACAATCAAGAACTTAACAGCAACCAGCACAGCAGCGACTACTGCATCATCAACAATCGATCTCAATAAGCCTAGAATCATGGCAGACGACGCCCAAAAAGCGATCCGCGATGCACAGAAGTCATTGAATGATGTTGTAGTAGCTATCGCTAAAGCTATGGGCCTAAAATTGGGCAATCAAAATTAATTAACCATTATTAAAATATTATATTTCTATGGAATCAAAAAATACAAAGATCGGTCCCATCATAACAGCCTTCGCAATTATCATAGTGATAGTAGTCGCTCTCCTATATATACTAGGATCGAGGGCAAACAAGACCGCACCGGTACTACCAGAGAATTCATCTGTCGCTTCAAGTCAGATATTGCCTGTAGTAGACGGATCATCACAGACTGCAACTTCAGTCCAGCCGATCATAGGAACTGACGATGATCTCCAATCTATTCAGAATGATCTCAACCAATCGACAACTGGTATGGATAGTCAAAATTTCTAAATCACCGACTACATCTGTACGAGAAATGACCGCAGAATACGTCCAGCGGTCATTTTTCATTTTGCTTGCTCCATGTCCATTCTTGTTGTAAACTCCCCTTCATGACAAATACATCAAATACGGCGAAGTCTTATAGCTCCGCCTCCATTAACAAGTTGCCAAAGTCGACTGTCGAGATTGTAGGATCGATAGCATCAGAGACTTGGGAATCTCATCGTAAACAAGCACTAAAGAGTGTGAATGAATCTATAACCATAGATGGATTCCGAAAGGGTCAAGTTCCTGAAAATATATTGATCGCCAAGGTCGGTGAAGCGGCTGTGAACGAAGAGATGGCAGAACTCGCCATTTCCAGAGCATACGTAGACATCTTGATAGATAACAAGATCGATGCGATCGGCAAGCCCATGGTCAACATCACAAAATTGGCAAAAGGTAATCCTCTCGATTTCAAGATCACTACAGCCACCGTTCCACAAGTGACACTTCCAGATTGCAAAAAGATCGCTGAAAAGGAAATCGAAAAAGCAAAGAAGATAGACGTAGCTGTTACTGACAAAGATGTAGACGACGCTATATTGAAAGTTCGAAAATCTCGAGTCTCACATGATAATCACGATCATGAAAAGATGAGTCCAGAGGAACATGAGAAAGCTATCCTCGATTCCCTACCAGAGTTCAATGATGAGTTTGTAAAGGAACTCGGCCAATTCGAAAGCGTAGAAGACTTCAAAACAAAAGTTCGCGTAATGTTAGGGCAAGACAAGCAAGACCAAGCTCGCGAAAAGTCACGCATCATGATCGCTGACGCTATCGCTGAAAAGACAACAGCTGAGATACCGGACGTGTTGATCGAAACTGAACTAAACAGAACCCAAAGTCAGTTTGAACAGGATATACAAAATATGGGCGTAAAGATGGAGGACTATCTGAAACACGCAAAGAAGACACTTGAAGAGATCCGCAAAGATTGGACTCCTCATGCAGAAAAGAAAGCAAAACTACAACTAATTTTGAACGCCATAGCAGCCAAGGAAAATATTAAACCTGATTTGAAAGAAATCGAAGCTGAAGTAAATCATATAGTTGAACACTACAAGGGCGCCGATCGAGAACGTGCTGCTGTGTACGCTGAGACCGTGCTTACAAATGAGAAAGTGTTTCAGTGGTTAGAGAAATAGAACTGTAGAATATTTCAATCGTAATAATAGAAACAAAAAAGCGGATCACAATGATCTGCCGTTTTGTTTTCACAGAATATCTGAAATGAATGAAATCTCTATTTACCCGAATACCACCACCGAGAGGGCGGCAACAGCGGCCGTTTCTGCTCGCAATACCTGCGGACCGAGGCACACAACCGGTATGTTCTCCTTGTGAAACATCTCTATCTCAACTGGCGCCCAGCCTCCTTCTGGTCCTATGAAAACAGCGACAGGTCTACGTTCTAGATTTGATTTTATATATTTCAAATATTCCTCCCCTTCTGTATGAAACGCCAAAATCTCAATTCCGGATTTTTCTTTTTTTAACAATGAGACAGCACCCCCCAAACCCATGATTTGCCGCACCATGGGAGTAGTGTCACGCCCTGATTGTTCGCTCGCTTCTATCGAAATTTTTCGAAGCCTTTCTTCGTTCAGTGACTTCTTTTCACTTCGTTCGGCGGAGATAGGCACGATATCAGTTACACCGAGTTCAGTTGCCTTCTCTACTATCCATTCGAAATGGTCTTTCTTGACTATCCCTGCACATAAAAAAATCTCTCGCTTCGAAATATTATTGTTGCGATCCGAACCTACAACAGTGAGACGTATAACACTATTGCTACTAATTTTATTCCCTTTTACGAATTCGTCAATCTTGCACTCATAGTCAAAACCTGTTCCATTGAAGAGCAACACTTTGTCTCCAACTTTCAATCGAAATACATTTCTGATCTGATGAATGAGATCCGGAGAATTTATTTCTATCTCCTTATTACCTTCTATTTTTTCAGTCATGTAAAACCGATGGAGTCTCATATTACTTCTTTCCCGTCACAACCTGATCTATAACTCCATACTTCTTTGCCTCGTCAGCGTCCATGAAGAAATCACGATCTACATCCTTCTCAATCTTTGAGAGTGGCTGGCCAGTATTTTTTGCGAGCATTTTATTGAGTGCGGCTCTCATCTTCAAAATGTGTTTTGCACTTATTTCAATATCAGACGCCTGACCTTCTGCACCACCTATAGGTTGATGGATCATTACTTCAGAATTTGGCAGTGCAAGTCTCTTTCCTTTTGTTCCGGCAGAGAGGACGAGTGCAGCGCCTGATGCGGCGATACCGACACAAACAGTAGAAATATCATTCTTCACATGTTGCATCGTGTCTATGATAGCCAAAGTTGCCGTGACTGAACCGCCCGGAGAATTTACGTAAAGTTGAATCTCTTTCTTTGGATCTTCTGACTGAAGGAACAGTAGCTGAGCAATGATGAGGTTTGCCATGTGGTCATCTATAGGACCGCCGAGGAATATTATATTGTCTCGAAGAAGGCGTGAATATATGTCATAAGCTCTCTCTCCAAATGATGATTTTTCTATAACTGTTGGTATTAACATGATTGACACAATATACATTAAGTGTTAATTTATTGCAAGGTTAGTAAACAATGGAAGATAAAATTGAATATGAAGAAACCGAAGATGAATGAGAACTGCAAAATAGCAGCGGAAACTAAAGAAACTTCCGAAAACGCTCAACTGGAAATAAAGCGCCTTTCCAAGCAGTTGGCCGCAGCCAAGGTTGCCCAGGAACAGGAATACGACCTCCGTTACGATCTCGAGTTGGAAATTCATGAGCTGAAGAAAGCTCATACGGGCATCGAAGCCGAGTCGGATGCTCTGCAGAGTCTACTCGACTCCCGCACCGGTGAACTTAGAGAGGTCCGTTCTTACACTGACGGATTCCGGGATGGTTACCGAGGTGCCATGGACTTCGTTCTGGCCAAAGTCATCGGCAACAAATAGGCACGTAATCAATTCCAGCCAGGCGGCCTCTCCAATAGAGGCCGCTTTTTTATACCAAAATATTCCTGCCAAAGTCTGACTTACACGAACTTCAATACCCTCTTCAACTCCCACTTTGGATTTGTCATTATCTTTCTATAAAACCATGGGGCGAACATGCTTGCGAATGCCACGTTCCCTACTAGATGCCTCAATGTAAATGGTATCTGGCCGACGATCGCTGACATCCATGGCTGACCGTAAAATATCGGGCCCATGAGAATACCCGTTATAAGATCGAAAAATAGAGTACCGACGATGCTGGCGATGATGAAATTACGAGCTGATGCAGATCTATTCTTCATAAAATACGCCGCCCATACACCAACTGCTCCATAAGTGAGCCCAGTAACAATAGTCCATGTCCCTGCCCTACCGACGATAATATCGAGTAATACGATACTTAGAGCTCCATATAGTCCACCAACCCAAGGCCCATAAGCTTTTGAACCAGCGATCTCGGTAGACATGAGGGGTGATACGTTCCACATACCGAAAAACGGCGAAAGTAGACGGAAAATCATCGTTCCAGCAAATCCGACGACATATTTCGGCAAACCAGCAAAATTGTTTGAAAATGTCTCTTTCATAAGGACTACAAGTATAGTATGGATAAATATAAATGCAACAAAAGTTGGAACCTTGCATAAACCACCATATATGTTGTATGATGCCTATGTTACCAATATTAAATTTTGATTCTTCCATTCTTACGATTAGTGAACTCTATATTATGATTCCATTATCGACACAAATCTTCCAAAAGACTCATAAAACTATCATTTCACCTTAGTCCGGAATGGCGGGATCCAACCGACCATGTCACTCAAATTAGCAGCAATATTCCTAGCCCTCGCCGGCGTTATTGGCATTGCTATTGGTTATTACTTGAGATTGATCATATCGCTTGGCAAGAAAGGTTCGATGGAGCTCGAGATAAAAGAGATGCTCCTAGCAGCCAAAGAAGACGCCAAGAAGATCACCTCAGAGTCTGAAGCCAAAGCATCGATCATAGCCGAAGAAGTCAGGAAAGAAGCCAAGGAGAAAGAAGAGAAAAATAGACAAACCGAGGATCGTCTAGCAAAACGCGAAGATATCCTCGATAAACGTCAAGGAGACATCGACAAGGAAGTCGAGATGATAAAGACGCGCGTGGCCGAAATCAAGGCTATCCGTGAGAAAGCAGACAAGCTCGAAGAAGATCGCAAGCATGAATTAGAAAAGATCGCTAGATTATCAGCAGATGAGGCAAAGGATCAACTTATCAAACTAGTCGAGAAACAGTCCGAAGAGGACATCTTGATCCGTATGAATAAGTTAGATACACAAGGAGAGGAAATGCTCGAGAATAAAGCTAGAGACATATTAGCTATCTCCATACAGCGTCTCGCCTCTTCGGTCGCACAGGACGTAATGTCTACGATCGTAGAGATTCCAAGTGATGATGTAAAAGGCAAGATTATTGGAAAAGAAGGCCGTAATATCAAAGCGTTTGAGCGTATTACTGGAGTTGAAGTCATGGTTGATGATACACCAGGTGCCATCACTATCTCATCATTTGATCCAGTTAGACGCCATGTTGCTAGACTCGCATTACTCGAACTTATCAAAGATGGACGTATTCAGCCTGCAAAGATCGAACAAGTAGTTGAGAAAGCCAAACAAGACATCAACAAGACAATCAAGGAAAAGGGTGAGGCAGCAGCATACGAATGTGGAGTCATAGGATTGGATCCTCGTATCATGCTTATCCTCGGTCGCCTACATTTCCGAACAAGTTATGGCCAGAATGTATTGCAACACTCAGTTGAGATGTCACACATCGCAGGCATGATCGCTGAGGAGCTAGGTGCAAACGTCCAAGTAGCCAAGGCTGGCGCCCTATTACATGACCTAGGAAAAGCTCTAGATCATGAAGTTGCCGGTACACACGTTGAGATCGGTCGTAGAATATTGCAGAAATTCGGTGCTTCAGAAGAGATAGTGAAGGCCATGCAAGCACATCATGAGGAGTACCCTTATGAAACAGTTGAGTCACGTATCGTACAGACCGCTGACTCGATATCAGGCGCACGTCCTGGAGCTCGTAGGGACAATATAGAGAACTATCTCAAGCGTCTCGGAGACCTCGAGGCCACCGCCAACAGCTTCCCTGGCATCGAGAAGTCTTACGCCCTGCAAGCCGGCCGTGAGATACGTATATTCGTGAAGCCTGATGAGATCGGCGATGTAGAAGCAAAGGAGCTCGCACGCAATATTGCCCTCAAGATCGAAAAGGACCTCAAATACCCTGGTGAGATCAAAGTTATCGTTATCCGTGAGACAAGGACTATGGAGTTTGCGAGGTAATGCAGAGGTCAGACCTAAGCATAAAAACCTCTAAATTTGACTTTCCTCATCAAATTGATATAAACTTATGCCATAATGAGCACGCAGGGACAAATGCCTGTAGGCAAAGCGTAAGCTACCTGTAGTGTTAACCAACCCCCGAAAGGGGGTGGTCCCGTATTTGGGTAAAAAGTAGTTTAGTATCAATCCCCGACAATAGAACGTATCTTCTTATGTATTATCCTGTAGAGGTGCCGCACTTCTTTGACCTCGCCGTGTTCATATGTATACCTCACCAATCCCGCTATCGCATCCGCAACTCGTAAAGCGGGGTATGCCTGATCATTCCCTGTTCTAAGTTGCTTCATATGTATCATTTTCAGTTTTAGAATCTTTTTCATCCGTCTTTCGTATTTTCTGCTTTTCTTTCCATCAATGATGATCTTACTAATGTTATTTTCTGTAATTAAATTAGCGATAGCATTCTCAAAATCAGAACTCCCCATAAACGGATTTGTAAACAAAGCTATTTTCACTGAAAAACTTTCTCGGCAGACAGCTTCAATAAACTGTTTTCTAACATTCCATCCTGCATGTGCCCAATGGAAATAATCAATATTCATCAGCTGTTCAACCTCTAATACGGCTCTATTTAGATAGTCGACATCTTCAACGTGCAAATATACCAAGGCAATGCTAGTTTTACCCTCTTTCTTCCCGACCCCTGATTCGTCAATGTATATATAGAACATGCATTTTGTTAATTTAAGTGATAATCAAAACTGTTGTAACAAAAATGGCCCCAAAGGGCCTCCCCAAGTCAAAATGAATTATTTATTGATGGCCATATTCTATCACAACAGTTCATCTTTGCCACCATCCTCACTGTATGGCCTAATCCGCAGTCCCATTTATACCCATTGCCTATTATATGGCTTACTATATAATAGAGAACATGGTACAAGACTCGTTCCGCTGTGAAAGCGGCGGGCCGAGACCAATTAGTAATTATTAATTAACATAATAAAACAATGAACAAAGCAGCAATCGTAGAAGCAGTTCATGGAGTTCTCGGAGGAACAAAGGTTCAAGCCGAGCAAGCAGTTGACACCATGATCAATGGTATCATCGACTCTTTGAAAAAGGGCGAGGAAGTCTCAATCGCAGGTCTAGGTATCTTCTCAGTTAAGCAGCGTGCAGCTCGTGAAGCTCGCAATCCTCGTACAGGTGAGGCCATCAAGGTCCCTGCTATGAAGGTTCCAAAGTTCCGCGCCGCAAAGGCTTTGAAGGACGCAGTTAAATAGCTCTCTCGGGTTATTTACACACAACAGTCACTCACTGTTGCTATCGACCCCTCTGTTGGGTAAGCAGAACAGAAGACCGCCATAGTGCGGTTTTTTGTTTACAATATTTCATATTATGGTAGCCTAGCAATCAGAGTAGAAAACAATCAAATACTGTTCATATGAGTAAAATGGTAAATGCTGATAACATCACCGTCTGTGACCTAACGAAGATCTTCTTCACGATCGCCTTCAATAAGGGGATGACCCCGATCAAACGTACGGCATGGAACACCATCTTCAGACAGCTGAAGAAACTGAAAATCAAGGGCCTATTGGTACCTAAATGTGTAAAAAATCTCGCAGTTTCTAACGACGTCAATGTCGAACCTGCAGAGCTCGTGGCTGCATTCGCATCCATACACGCAGACAAGTGTACGGAGGTTCTGATACCATCATTCCGTGAATATGTTGAACAACAGACCATCGATGTCTGGGAAGCCGAATACGAAGACATGATCAAACACTGGAAACCTTTCCTCCTGCGAGCAGAGTCGATAATCTGCCAGGTCTACTGGATCGCATAGGGATTCTCCAACCATATTGAGCCGAGTACGTATATAGAACTGAGCCGCCGTCAATTTATTACGGCGGTTTTTTATTTACAATATGACACGTAAATCTTTTGTGCGGGATGGGAGAATCGAACTCCCGACCACAGTTTGGAAAACTGTTATTATACCATTTAACTAATCCCGCTTTGATTGTTTAGCCATACTAGCAAACTATTGGCATTTTGAAAATCCTTTCGCCAAAAAGTTGCACTATTTTGTCGACGGCCCATGATCATGATGATGTTCCTTATCAACATGCTCTACGAAGTCCTTGATCTCATCAACCTCCTTTTTCATCTCCTTGATAGTAGTACGTAGTCCAGCTATCTCTATCTCCTCTTCCCTAACCTCTTTCGCTGTCTTGTCAGTAACCTTCTTCTCACCTTTCATACCACTCATGAGTATCGTGTCTCCGATAAAATATGAAACAAATAAACCAGTCGCTAGGAGAATCACGGTGACGATGAGCATATTTATTGGCTCATAAAAAATCCAACCCAATATTCCTCCCTGGTCCTGAAGAATATCTGCTGTATGCCATACACCTCTCCAAAACAACACAATAGCCGTACCACCTATGAATGTATAGACAATTGGATACTTACTCAAATGTCCACGTAATTTATCTTCAAACTTATCGAAAAAATTGAGAATTTTTTTCATATTTATTTATTCATAATAAAACGAACACTTCGTATACTATTACTTTCTTGTCGGAGCGCCGGGATTCGAACCCGGAGTCACCTGTACCCAAAACAGGTATGTTAGCCGTTACACCACGCTCCGAATGTTGATATGCTAACACAAAATTCAGAATTACCATAATTTTGAGTATGTATGCGATCGTTCGTGTGACTATTCAGATTCAGAGAATAACATCTCTGATCATTTTTACTTTTGCCATCCTTGTACTCATATTCAAATAGACACACAATACATGAAAGCAAAATTCTGCTTCAATTCCCCTATTTGTCTCTGATAAGAATGTTTCCACCATCCTCCTTATCTGTCTTCTCTTGAATCCGTGAACATTTTCCTCAGCTGTATGTGAGTATCCTGAGTCTTCAATATCGAAAGTGACACTTTTTACTTCAAAAAAATGAACAACTCTGTCTTTGATAGCTACAATATCCAATTCTCCCCATTTCTTCATATAATTCCTCGCTATTATTGAAAAACCTCTCGCCGTCAGAAAATGACAAGCGACATTTTCTCCAATATTTCCTTTAGATCTTGTATGCATGTTCGTTATGACTGATTAAATCAATGATAATAAATCCAACAACAAAGCCACCATATCACTTATCCCCAAACAAAAAAGACCAAACCTACGATTATTGGCCATATTATTCGTCTCTTATACACACTGTCCACAGACTTATCCCCAGTTATGTCCATTACTCCACGATTTTAAGCCATTTATTTCGGACACGGTTTGGATATGTCTTATCCACTTCATTAACACTGTCCCGATATATATTATCCCCTTCCCCATCCTCTATTAACTTCTATGTGCGGGTAGGGAGAATCGAACTCCCACCTCGTCCTTGGCAAGGACGCGTCCTACCACTAAACGATACCCGCATTATATTTCTCATTTATCAACTCCTCGGTCATCATTTCCTTCCATTTCACGATTTTGTTTTTCAAGTATGCACTATTCACGACCATATTGCAAACGCCGTGTTTGTTACCTATTTTACCAACTTTATGCCCTATTACGTCAAGTGGATTGCGATATTTATTCCCTGTAATGACCGTTTTCCCAAAATATTCTTCTTTTAAGCCACATTCTGTAGCCCAATATGATTCAGCTAGAAATACGAGATTACCCTTTCTCAAGTTGATCCACACTTTTGGCCTATCAATGCCACAGATTCGCTCTAGGAAGAGTTTGAATAGCTTGACCTTACTCGCATCAGAACTGGAGAAACAAACCCTGTTCCTGGACGTCAGATCGCCGTGCATCCAATACGCAATGACACCTGATACAAACAGTGGATGGTACTTCAATTCCTCGAAATCAAGCATCGCGTCTTGTCTCGCTTCCCTACGTACACTATCTAGACGGTTCCTCTTTACTGTGTTCAAAACAGCAAACCGAATTGCTCCACCATTTCTTGACTTATCAGCACATTCAATTGCAATGCTATTGGACCACTTCTCATCCTTGAACCACTTGGAGAGCGTACTCCTCGGTATACCCATTCTGGCCTTGATGGCCGCATAACTCATTCCAGAGCGCCTAAGTACTGTGGCTTGTTCTTTGTCTATTCTCATACCTTGTATTATATACTATCTATTGTCCACTTTTCAATGGGCTAATTGTGGATTACTATAGCAATAGCTGTGAAAGCGTTTCACGTGAAAGGATATGACGCCTCACTCGCCTTCGCTCGCTCCGGCTTTCGAATCCCTATAGGAACGGATTCTTTCCTTACAGGAACTGTGCGGGGAGGGATTCGAATCCCTCCAGTACCTCCAGCGACACAAAAACTACCAGCAAAAGCTGGCAGTTTTTGGTCGGGTGCCCCCGGAGGGATTCGAACCCCCAACGACTGTTCCGAAGACAGTAATGATATCCATTTCACCACGAGGGCATAAATACGCGATTATCGGAATATGCAAATCATAGCGCACATTGGAATAAATCCCAAATTATTGTACAATTACACTATGAAAGCTGTGAAAAACCATACGATCCCTAGCGAAATTGTAAATGTCATTGAAACCCTAGAAAAGGGCGGTTTTCAGGCGTATTTGGTTGGAGGCTGCGTCCGTGATCTGTTTTTGGGCCGCATACCGAAAGATTGGGACATCACAACCAACGCAAAACCCGAACAAATCCAAGCATTATTCACAAAAACCGTATATGAAAACACTTTTGGTACAGTTTGTGTAATAAATGAGGAACTAGAAGAAAAATCTCTCAGAAACATAGAAGTAACACCATACCGCCAAGAAACGGGGTATTCGGACAGGAGACACCCAGATGATGTAAAATTCAGCGACAAAATAGAAGACGACCTCATGCGTCGCGACTTTACAGTCAATGCTATGGCAGTATCACTTTCTAATGGGGCTATAAAGGACATAATTGACTTATACGGTGGTTTGTCCGATATAAAGGACAAAACTATCAGAACAGTAGGTAAACCCCGTGATCGCTTCAATGAGGACTCTCTACGCATGATGCGTGCGATCAGATTCGCGGTCGAACTAGGTTTCACGTGTAACAGAGATACGTTTTCCGCTATACAGAGCCAGAACTCATTCATAAAAGGTGTCTCGGCTGAGCGAGTTCGTGATGAATTGACCAAGATTCTCATGTCTAACGACCCAATGAAGGGTATAGGTATGCTTCACGATTCTGGTTTATTACAATATATCATCCCCGAACTAGAAAGAGGGATAGGTATCGAGCAACCACAGGCACACTCATATGATGTCTGGAACCATCTATTGAGGACCGTGCAACACTCTGCAGACCGTAAATGGGAGCTCGAACTCAGATTGGCGGCTCTATTTCATGATATTGGTAAGCCAGCGACCAAGGGCTTTTCACGTGAAACAGGGCAGCCTACGTTTTACGGCCATGAAGTGGTTGGTTCACGTGAAACACGCAAAATACTAGAAAGATTGAAGTTTTCACGTGTAACAATCGAAAAAGTGTTCAAACTGGTACGCTGGCACATGTTTTTCGCTGATACTGGCACTATTAGCCTTTCTGCTGTGCGCAGAATGGTTGTTAATGTTGGACGTGAAAACATTTGGGACCTAATGAATCTCAGAGCCTGCGACCGCATAGGTACTGGAAGACCGAAGGAAAACCCCTACAGGCTTAGAAAGTACAAATCCATGATAGAAGAGGCACTCAGAGATCCTGTCTCTGTAGCTATGTTGAAAATTGACGGTAAGACCATAATGACGATATGCAACATTACACCTGGACCAAAAATTGGGATGATACTGAATGCTCTCATGGAGGAAGTTCTGGAAGATCCAAAATTAAATACAGAAGAAATATTAAATAAAAAAGCTATAGCTCTAAGCAAGCTACCAGAAAAGGATTTGATCGCTCTGGCAGAGAAGGGAAAAGATAGAAAAGAGCAAGAAGAAGAAAAAATGTTAGAAGAAATACGCAGTAAACACGGCGTTAATTAACTTTTGTCTTTTATAAATAAGTTATCCACAGTATTGTCCTTTACAGACATTTGTAAAGGACATACAATAGTACCAGATCAGTTTGTTATCCGAGGTGATTGCAGAATAATGTCTCTGAAAATTTTTGGAAATATTACTCTGCAATCTAGACAAGCAAAAGTTCTTTAACAAAGTTGGGTAGGCTTCACACACTAGTTCGTTAGTAGAAGCCGCGAAGAACATTTTTTATTTCATCGCTCTGTTGCTTAGGAGCAATGTCAGTGTATTTTCTCACAAATTAGAAAAACGCTGCCCTACGGGCAAGCAAATATTATTTGAGAATATAATGCACACGGACACCTAATAGGAATGGTCCTGATGAAACATTGATCTGCACATTTTGGGATCAATAAATGAGACAGTTAGTCTCTAGCTCTTTCGTTCTTAGCCGCTTCACAAGTAGGCCGCGCATTGCAAAACCAATTTCTAGGTTCGCATTCGCGGCCTTTTCCATACCTGAAATTCTCGGCCAGTGGCCATTGTAATGACTAGCTGGCTGAATAATAATTTCCAGAAGCTGGATTATTAATTGATTACCAACTCTATCGGGCAATGATCAGAACCCATAATCTTGTCCAAAATCCTCGTTTTTTCGACGTGTTTCAATATAACAGGGGAGACAAAGAAGTAGTCTATCCTCCAACCAACATTGCGGTCACGGGCAAACGTTTTCATATCCCAGTATGTGTATTTTTCCTTTAATTCAGGGTTAAAATGTCGAAAAACATCAGTATACCCAGCTTTCACTACATCATCTAACCATGCACGTTCGATAGGTAGGAAGCCGGTATTGTCTACATTTTCCTTCGGTCGCGCGAGATCGATCTCGGTATGCGCTGTATTTACGTCACCACAAAAGATAACCTCATAACCGGAAGCGTGTAATTCATTTATATAATTCAAGAAATGCTCATAATATTTCAGCTTAAATGCCAGTCTCTCTGGACCTCCACCTCCGTTAGGGAAGTATATGTTCATGAGAGCTGTCTTTCCGATACCTTTTTCTAGCTGATCTGCGCCGAAATATAGTGCTATGAAGCGCCCCTCCTGATCAAAGTCATCTTTCCCTAGACCATACTCAACTTTTTCTGGCTTTATCTTTGAGTACACCGCAACACCACTGTAACCTTTGCGACCTTTTGAATGGTCAAAGAATGAATAATACCCAACCGGATTCCTGACGCCATCTTCTAGCTGTTCTGCCTCCGCCTTTACTTCCTGTAAACAAAAAATGTCTGGTGATTCATTCAGGAACCAGTCGAAACCACCTTTCTTTACATTTGCGCGCAAGCCGTTCACGTTCCATGAGATGATTTTCATATTATTTTTTATTATGAAACTGTTTATGCACCCTTTTAAGCTCACTATCTGTGACGTGTGTATATATCTGCGTAGTTCCGATGTTGGCATGACCCAAAAGCATCTGTACCGATCGCAGATCAGCACCATTGCGTAACAAATCCGTGGCAAACATGTGACGCATGACGTGTGGAGTGACTTTCTTGGATATTCCGGCCTTTACTGCATATTTCTTCACTATTCTTTCAATAGATCGCCTCGTCAGGCCGGATTCACCCTTTACACCTCTCATCTCACTACCAGGAACTCGCACGAACATAGCATCGTCCATATCTGTTCTCTTGTCTAGGTACTTCTTTATGGCATCTTTCGCCTCAGATGAAAGGAAAACGACGCGCGTTTTGTCACCTTTACCGCGCACAGTGAACTCATCAGATGAGAGATCCAGGTCACAAGAGAGAGAAGCGAGCTCTGAAACACGTAATCCAGTAGAAAATAGCAATTGCAATATGGCTCTATCGCGTAATACTTGCAATTCATTTCCTTCTGGCGCCTTCAATAACCTCTCCAGTTCACCTGTAGTTATAAGGTCAAGCGAACGATCTCCAACTTTTGCCAGCTCTATCTGCTCTGGAGCAAGGGATTTTATACCTTTTCTGGCCAAAAACTTCAGGAATGCTCGCAAAGCGATGAGATAATAGTTCTGTGTCTTCTTTTTCAATGTTTCGCCAGTTGCGCGGATATTGCCAGTAGACTGACGATTGAGCCACAATCTAAACTCTCGCACCATCTCGGCCGTGATGTCTTCGGCCTTCTTTACCTTTGTATGATCAATGAAACGCCTCAAATACCTATCATAATTCTCAACAGTCTTCACTCCACGGCCTTTTTCTATCTCGATATATTCGAGAAACTGCTGTTTCATTTCAACTATATTGTGCGACATAAGAGTATTGTAACATCTGACCAACTTCACATACATATTGCACTCATCACTTATTCATGCTAATATCATTTCCATGTTAACAACACGACAAAAAGTCAAAATCATCAAGGATTCAGGCGTCCACGAGAAAGATACTGGCTCTCCAGAAGTCCAAGTGGCTCTATTGACCAAGAGAATAGACGAGCTCACAGGACATCTAAAGAAACATCGCAAGGATCATCACTCAAGACGTGGTCTCCTAGGAATGGTTGCTGACCGCCAGACACATCTAGTTTACCTAAAGAAAAACTATCCTCGAAGATACTCAGCTATCATAAAGAAGTTGGATCTAAAGAAATAATTGGTATTTTGACTATTCTGAGATAGAATTACCGACAAAGGTCGGTTTTCTTTCTTATTAGATTTATCATTATTTATCTGTTATCACTCCATTTCTCCATATCACCATATTTCGATCTGTCCGTAATTTTTCATTGAACACTATTTCCATAATTTATCTATAGTCTTTTTATTAAAAATTTAATATTTTCATAACATGTCAATCATAAAACACAAAGAGCAACGCGTCGGCATTTTCATAGACGCACAAAACCTATATCACGGTGGCAAGAATCTTTATCATTCAAAAGTTAATTTCGGCCAGATAGTCAAGGACTCATTGGACGGAAGAAAGCTCGTTCGTGCGATCGCATACGTCATCGCCACAGAATCTGGCGAAGAAAACGCATTCTTTGATGCATTAACGAAGATGGGCATAGAAACAAAAGTCAAAGACTTGCAGATCTTCAGCTCCGGTGCAAAGAAAGCCGACTGGGATGTGGGCTTAGCCATAGACGCCGTCAAACTATCACCGAAACTCGATGCAGTAATATTGCTCACAGGTGACGGAGACTTCGTACCACTAGTAGAATACTTGCAGATGAATCAAGGTTGCCAAGTCGAAGTTGTATCATTCAGAAAATCAACTTCTGCAAAACTTATCGAGGCTACAGACCATTTCATGGACCTAGATGAGTCACCAAATAAATATTTGCTACGTGGCGGAGGAGGTGGAAAGAAGTAGGATGAAAAAAGAAAATTTTCATTGCGAAACAAAAATATTGGTGAAGGAAGTTCCCAATAGTTTTTCGTGGAGTATAATTGGGTCATGGAGTCGACAAAAATCGTATTGTTCAGAGGCACAAAAGTTCGTAAAACTATTCACGGCGGTGAGTGGTGGTTTGTTGTTGTCGATGTCATCAAGGCCTTAACGGACTCGGTTGATCCAGATGGATACCTAAAAGATATGCGAAGGCGGGACCCAGAAGTTGCAAAAGGGTGGGGGCAAATTGCCACCCCCCTTTCAGTAAACACTGCAGGAGGGCCACAAAAAATGATTTGTTCGAACACTGAAGCAATTCTCCGCATTGTCCAATCCATTCCGTCACCAAAAGCAGAACCATTTAAACGTTGGCTAGCAAAAGTTGGATACGAACGTATCCAGGAAATCAACGACCCCGAACTTGCCACAAAACGTACGAGATTCTTGTATAAAGCCAAGGGTTACAGCGACTCGTGGATAGAAAAACGTTTACGTGGCATTGCTATCCGAGAGGAACTCACCGATGAATGGAAAAACCGCGGTGCAACGGAACAAATAGACTATGAAATCTTAACTGCGGAAATTTCCAGGGCTACTTTTGGAGTCACGCCAACTGAATATAAGGAACTAAAAGGTCTAGAACGCGAAAACTTGCGAGACCACATGGATGATTTCGAACTTATATTTAACATGCTTGGCGAACGATCCACGACAGAAATTCATAGAAATGAAGACTCAAAAGGTTTACGAAAACTAAAAAGTGACGCCCAAGCGGGTGGTGATATAGCCGGCGGCGCCCGTAGAAAGCTTGAAGAAAAACTTGGACGTTCCGTGGTTTCTAAAAAGAACTTCTTGAAAAATCCGGAAAATAAAAAACTCAGATAATGGGCCCCTCGCAATAACAACCCATGCTCAAATAGCCTTTTCCGACTATTTCTGCTACATTATTATCGTCGGCTCGCCTATGCGTATAGCTGCGGCGTGGCCTAGAGGCACATTATCAATTTATTAACTCGCCCTTGGATAGACAGATTTGAAAGGTTTGGTTAGAAAATTCCAGATCGATTCAAAACTGAAATCTAGGGGCGAAAAAATGAGCTGCGATAAGGTTATGCCAAATGGTAATACCAGCGCGACTCGTTATAAACTTATGAATAAAAAACAATACTCAATTGAGATCGGTGGAAAAACACTTTCCGCTGAATTCAATGATCTCGCGGACCAAACAAATGGTGCCGTGATCGTTCGTTATGGTGATACAACAATATTAGCAACAGCAGTTATGGGTGACTTGAAAGATGGGGACTTTTTCCCATTGACAGTAGATTTCGAGGAGAGGTTTTATGCAACTGGCAGAATCTTGGGATCGAGATTCATGCGCCGAGAGGGAAGACCTTCTACAGAATCTATCCTCTCTGGTCGTATAGTCGACAGAACTATTCGCCCACTATTCAATCAAAGAATGAGAAACGAGGTACAAGTGATCGTCACTACATTATCTATCGGTCAAGAAGATCCTGATGCAGTCGCTGTTATAGCAGCATCACTCGCCCTAGGGGTATCAGATATTCCTTGGAATGGACCAGCATCAGCTGTCAGAATTGCCAAGAGTGCCGATTGGCATGTAAATCCTGAATACAAGATCAGAGAAGATGCTGGAATAAATATTGATATGATCGCTTGCGGAAAAGATGGAATGATCAATATGATAGAAGTGGCTAGTAAAGAAGTTTCTGAAAATACATTGAATGAAGCCTTGAAACTAGCATCTGACGAAATAGAGAAAGTCCAGGTATGGCAGTCAAAGATAGTTGCAGATATGGGAAAGACGAAAACTGAGGTTACGATCAAAGAACCAACACCTGGAACGAAAGAGTTGTTCGACAAGGAGATCGCTCCAAAATTGGACAAATACATATTTAGCAAAGTCCCTGGCCATTCGAAGATTTCAGAAATCAATGGTGAGTGGACAAAAGTTTTTGCTGAAAAAATGCCAGAAGGTGACACTGTAATGGCACAAGAAGTATTCGAGGAAGCAGTAAACGACCTCATACATGATGGCGCTATAGATGGAGACAAGCGCGCAGACGGTAGGGGAATGGACGATGTACGCCCACTATTCGCGCAAGCTGGCGGCATTTCATCGATACTTCATGGTTCTGGAATATTTTATAGAGGCGGTACACATATCATGTCTGTCCTCACACTCGGCTCGCCTGGAGACGCGCAGATCATCGAAGGTTTAAGTCTCACAGAGAACAAGAGATTCATGCACCACTATAACTTCCCACCATTCTCAACAGGTGAAACAGGACGCGTTGGCGGAACGAATCGTCGTATGATCGGCCACGGAGCTCTAGCAGAAAAAGCATTACTACCAGTTATTCCAGAAAAGGACAAATTCCCATATACGATCAGACTAGTATCCGAGGCATTCGCTTCGAATGGTTCAACATCTATGGGATCTGTCTGTGGATCTACACTAGCACTCATGGATGGCGGTGTTCCTATAAAGGCACCTGTTGCTGGTATCGCTTCAGGACTCATGATGAGAAAGGCAAAGAAAAACCCCGAGGGTAGACCTCATGGCAAGGCTACCGAGGTCGACCCTCGTGATCTGGAATACAAGGTGTTGACCGATATCCAAGGCCCAGAAGATCATCATGGTGACATGGACTTCAAGGTCGCTGGAACAAGAACCGGCATCACAGCTGTACAAATGGACGTCAAAGTTGGTGGTATTCCATTGAATATTCTTGGCGAAGCTTTCGAAAAGGCAAAGTCAGCGAGATTCCGCATATTGGATGTTATTGAAAAGGAAATAGCAGCTCCAAGAGCGAAAATCTCACCTAACGCGCCTGAGATAATCGTAATGAAAGTCAAACCGGATCAGATCGGCCTCGTCATCGGTTCAGGAGGAAAAACTATCAATGAGATCCGTGACGTTACTCATGTTGAGGATATCTCTATAGAAGATGATGGAACAATATTCATCACTGGAAAGAATGAGACTGCGCAAAAGGCAAAAGAAATCATATATGGAATGACTCGCGAATATATGCCTGGTGAGAAGTTCGACGGTGAAGTAACTAGACTCATGGACTTCGGGGCATTCGTGAAAATCGGTAATAACGCCGAAGGTCTTGTACACGTCTCTGAGATAGCACCATTCCGAGTTGAACGTGTCACAACGTACTTGAAGGAAGGGGACAAGGTTCCTGTAATCGTGAAAGAAGTAGATGATAAAGGTAGAATCAATCTTTCTATCAAGGGCGCAAACCCTGATTTCTTCACAAAGAGGGAAGAGACTCCGATGGCAAAGAAACCATTCACCAAGAGATACTAGATCGAGTGAATCAGAAAAAAGCAGCATAGAGGGTATGCTGCTTTTTTTGTCTCTGCTATAATGATGTCACAATGGACGATGACATAATCATAGAACCAGGAAAGGAACCCGTCGAGGAAGGTGGGTCTAATTCTCCACAACAAACAACCGATGTTACTTCGACGACACCACCTGAAGCTCCTTATAGTTCTGAGCAGGTATTCGAAGTTTCCTCTGACTTAAACATTCTGCCTTTGAAGGGTGGCGATATGCCTGAAATACCTGAACAAAAGGAACCGATCAAACCCATAAAGATCGAACCAGTCATAACTATACCGCCACAGAATATTGCCCCTATACCTGGGAAGCCCCTCGCTACAACAGAAAAGGTTCCGACTCCGACACAAACTTCGTATCCTTTTTCGTCGGGTGCAGAAAAGACCATACCAGGTCTCGCAGGGATAAGGACGTATGAGGGTGATGTTGCAAAGACGATCACGTCTAGAGGTACTTCTGCTATCGATATGGCCATGGCCGAGAAAAGACGCGAAACTGGTGATGAAAATGTACTGACGAATAGTAGTTCGCCAACTTCTCACAAGAAATCAATCCTGATCATCATAAGCCTCGTTCTCATCTTGGCCGGACTCGGTGGAGGGTATTATCTATATAGCATCAGTCCACTTGCAGTAGTTGCCCCGCAAGTCATACAGACCAAAGCTACTTCACTCGTTCCTTCCGATGCACAATCGATCGTCGCAGTCGACGGACTCGGCTCAATCGATATGCTGAGAGCGATACAGGGCAAAATATCATCTGTGCAAAATCCAGGAACGATCACTGAGATAGTTCCATATACCACCGACCTTAACGGCATTAAGGGTCGCGTCACAGCACAACAAATGATAAAGACCCTGAAAATTCCGGCACCAGATCTACTGACGAGGTCTCTGACTCCTTCATGGATGTTGGGAGTATTCATAGACAGTAATAACGAGAAAAACGTATTTATTGTGGCCAAAAATAATTTCTTTCAAAATGCATTCGCCGGAATGTTGGCTTGGGAAAGTGTCATGCCGGATGATTTGAAGCGGTACTTATTCTCTGTGGCACCTCAGGGTGTATCTAACTCCGCATCTCCTACAACTTCCAATGCATCATTGTATGCTGATACTCTGAGAAATATCGAGTCATTACTGCCAGGTGCTGGTGATGTAGGAACCACATCGACAAGTAGTACGATAACGAGTAGTAGCACATCGGCATCAACAACCCCCGAAGTTGAAACTTTGGCTCCAGTTATCCCATATTTCACATTGCGCGGCCAATTCCAAGACAAAATAGTCAAAAATAAAGACGTCAGAGAGTTTATAACAGCTGAGGGTGACACATTATTCCTATATTCATTCATAGACAACAATCGCTTGGTCATTTCCACCAATGAAGATACCTTGGCAGAGATAATACTTCGACTTGAAAGAGAAGCATATGTACGTTAAACTACAATCATCATGAACAAAAAAGATATGGAACAATTCAAAACCAAACTGTTAGCAGAGAAAGTTGATCTCGAACAAGAACTTGCGTCGATCGGCCAGAAAGACCCCAATGCAAAGGGTATTTGGGATGCATCTAGCGGAGGTATGGAAGTTGATACTGCAGACGAGAACGAAGTCGCAGACAAATTGGAGGAATACGAAGGAAACAACAACATTTTGGCTCAGTTAGACAACCAATTGATCGAGGTTAACTCAGCATTGGACAGAATAGAAAAGGGAACATTTGGCATATGTGAAAAGTGCGGCAAACCTATAGAGAAAGACCGACTGGAAGCCAATCCATCCGCTAGAATTTCTATAAAACACGTCCACAACTAATATTTTCTAGTCTTTATCGTTTCTTTATCAAATCTTGAACAAAAATTCATCAGGATTTTATCTCTGCTTTGATATGATCTCTCTATGAGCATATCAAAATCATATAGTGCACAACTCATCGGATTACAAACAGAGATAATCAATGTCGAGGTAGACATATCGAACGGTCTTCATTCATTTTCGATCGTTGGACTCGGCGATAGAGCCGTCGATGAAGCAAAAGATCGCGTTTCTGCGGCGATCAAGAACAGCAACTTCGTCTCTCCGAAACAAAAGAACCAAAAAGTTGTCGTATCTCTATCGCCAGCAGATATGAGGAAAGAGGGTCCGTCATTTGACCTAGCGATCGCTATCACATACCTTTCCGCTGCACATGAGCTAGATTTCGATTCGAAAGGTAAGATCTTCCTAGGCGAGCTCTCACTAGAGGGCAGACTATGCAGGGTCAGTGGTATTCTGCCAATTCTATGCCAAATCTCTAGTCTCGGATTCACAGAAGCCTATGTTCCACGAGAAAATTCAATAGAGGCCTCCCTGGCAAAGAATATATCGATATACCCGGCCGGCTCATTGGCTGAAGTGATAGAACATTTGCGGGGAAATATATCGATAAAGATCTTGGAACATTGTGACCTGACAAAAGCATCGATAGACCAGCGCAATTACACAGATATGAGAATGATCCGCGGACATGAAATGGTTAAACGGGGTCTGGAGATCGCCGCGGCCGGTGCCCACAATCTGATGCTATTCGGACCACCTGGCACTGGTAAGACTATGCTAGCTCAAAGTTTCTCATCAATTTTACCGGCATTAACATACGAACAGTCAGTAGAAGTGACTGGCATACATTCTGCAGCGAGAACATTGAACGGTAAACTGATAACTTCGCCACCATTTCGATCACCACATCACACCGCTTCATATCCTGCCGTCGTTGGTGGGGGAAATTTTCCTAGACCCGGAGAAATCACATTGGCTCATCGAGGCGTACTATTCCTAGACGAATTCCCCGAATTCGATCGTTCTGTTATCGAAGCCCTGAGACAGCCTCTCGAAGAGAGAACTATCACCATATCTAGAGCCAAGGGAGCAGTCACATTTCCCGCTCAATGCATATTGATAGCTTCTATGAACCCATGCCCCTGCGGTAAAAGTAAAGAAAACGGCTGCGCCTGTCCACAATACATACTAGAGACATATAGAAGGAAAATGTCTGGCCCGATAGCAGACCGTATAGATATCTGGCTAAACGTAAACAAGATCGACTATGAAAAGATGACGGAAAAATCCTCCTCAGCGGAAACTTCTGCAACCATTCGCGGGCGTGTACTGCGAGCTCGCCATATCCAATCAGATCGATACGAGAGATTCTGCATTAACAAGTCATTTAACAGCGAGCTTGGCGCGAGCGACATAGAAAAAATCGTCGTTATCGACGATAGCGCTCGACAGTTACTACTATCTTCGGCACAGAGACTACAACTATCAGGCAGATCATTCCATCGGATCATCAAAATTTCTCAGACCATAGCCGACCTAGCTGAACGGGGTGTTATATCCGAACTAGATATACTAGAAGCTCTCCAATACCGCAGAAAAACAGACGGCTGATATTACTAGAAAGGATTCTGTGCTCCACGAATCTCGAAGTGTACGTGAGGACCATATGTCCATCCGGTCATACCGATATATCCGATTCTCTGTCCTTGTTTGACTACATCACCTACGGAGACTGTCGGCTTTGACATATGAGCATATAGAGTTTGCGTGCCATTGGCGTGTGATATAACTACGTAATTACCATATCCACCATTCCATCCTCCATTATTCTTGGAAATTATGACCGTTCCACCTGCAGAAGCGAGCAATGATGTGCCAACTGGAGCAGCTAGATCGATAGCGTTGTGACCATGTAGACATTGACTCCTGTAACCACCCGATATAGGTCTAGCATAATACTTCGTATATGCTGGTAATTTCTTGCCTGCGTCGAGAAGTGGTTCTATCCTAGCATCACGACTACCACATTTTGCGACGATACTGATAGAGGTATTCACTGGCTTCACATTATCAGCAGACAACTCAGCGTCCGGAACGATGATCGTTTGACCAACTATGATAGGGGTAGACATAGAGATATCGTTGTATACCAGAATATCATTGGTAAACTGATCAATATCCTCCGCATTTGCACCAAAATGTTTGGCAATGCCTTTGATAGTATCGCCCCTCTTTACTGTATATGAAATACCTGAGATAGGTAGGATGACTAGTGTTTGTCCGGTCTTCAACACCGATTTACCAGTCAAATCATTGGCCCAGAGAATCGTATTCGTTGAGACACGGAACATCTTTGCTACACTCGATATAGTGTCCCCCTGACGAACAATATAGGTACTAATCTGCATATTTGATGTATCAGTACCGGTCGCATTGCTCCTAGCGAGATCCGAATTCAGAGTATTTTCGTTATCAACAGGTACGATATCGGACTGCTTGCCCGGAGTTGGATCAATATTAACGGCATAATATTGGAGAATAGGTACTGTCTGTGAATTGGTCGAAGAAGACTCTCTCTCAATCTTGGCAGACACAGACTCTCCACCAAACAGGGAAGATATGACCGAACCGATACTTGCTTGGGCATTCTTTTGGAACGCCATCGCCATCAAAAAGCCAAAAATGAAAACCCCTCCAATTGTTAGAAGGTTATTAAAATAATTACTATATTTTGCTTTATTTTTGTGTTCTGATTTCATAATGCATTTTCTCTTTCTGCAAGTCTTCCGCACCGTATTACAATATATTGCAATAAATGGCTTTGTTAAGCCACTTCTCACAACGCAATCAATCTATTGCCTCTATAGGGTATCAGTCAGGAAAATATTGTCAACGGCACCTGTGCATAACTATTTTCCTTGCCAACCTGTCAACTATCGTTGTATCATTATTTCACTTGGTTACGTTTTCTCTGAGTGTGCCCATATGTATGTTAAACTAGCACGATGAATACTTTGAACGAAGCGCAACAAAGGGCAGTAGATACGGTCGACGGACCAGTACTCATCGTAGCTGGTGCCGGTTCTGGCAAAACTCGAGTCATAACACAGAGAATACTCCACCTCATAAAGACTGGAGTGGCTCCAACTTCGATATTGGCTATAACTTTTACCAATAAGGCAGCAAAAGAGATGCGCGAGAGGGTTCAACATCTACTTTCTGATGATAAGGGCTTGAATCTGCCTATTTCCATCACAGAAAGGCCTTTTGTCAGTACTTTCCATGCCCTCGGTGTCCATATCATCAAAGAAAACGCTAGATTACTGGGTTTGACGAGGCATTTCACGATATTTGATAGAAATGATTCGCGCAGAGCCATCAAAGAATCAATGCTCCAGTGCAGTATCGACCCAAAGAAGTTTGATCCTGGAACAATATTGAACATGATCTCAAGATCAAAGGGTGACGGAGTCAACCGATTATCATATTTCGATCATGCAAAGGGTTACACTGAGGAAGTGACGGCACAGGTATGGGAAAAATATGAGATCATACTTGCAAAGGAAAAAGCACTCGACTTTGATGATCTACTACTCAAAACTGCTGAGATTCTAGAGAAATACCCAGACATAAAGGAACACTACTCCGCCGTTTGGAAATATATGCACGTAGACGAATATCAAGACACAAACAAAATTCAATATAAGATCGTCAAACTTCTCGCTGAAAAAAACAAAAACCTTTGCGTAGTGGGGGATGCTGATCAGAACATCTACAGTTGGAGAGGCGCAACGATAGAAAATATCTTAAATTTTGAAAAAGACTTTCCAGATGCCACGGTTATCACCTTGGAGAAAAATTACAGATCAACAAAAAATATTTTAGCGGCCGCAAACAATGTTATCGAAAAAAATACCCTACGAAAAAAGAAAACTCTATACACCGACAATGATCATGGCGAGAAAATCTCTCTCATAGCTTCGTACACTGAGATCGATGAAGCGCGAAGCATCGCTGATACTAGTAGAAGTTTGATTTCTTCAGGCATAAACCCGAGGGAAATCGCTGTTCTGTATCGCACGAATTTCCAATCACGAGTTCTGGAGGAATCATTCATCAAAAAAAATATTCCGTATCAACTCGTTGGTGTTAGATTCTTCGAAAGAAAGGAAATCAAAGACATTCTCTCGTATATTCGCGCCGCCCTCAATCGAGAATCTTGGTCAGACATTGGTAGGATAATAAACGTACCAACGAGAGGTATCGGTAAGGCAACAATAGCCAAAATTATGTCCGGTCAATCTGATGTACTGCCTCCAAATATGAAGCAAAAGCTGGCTAGTTTCTGGAAACTGTTGGACGACATAAAGAAAGAAGCGACAGAAAACAAAACCTCGGAAACAGTGAAATTTGTCATACGAGAAACAGGGATCGAAGGATCGATGCGTGAAGGTGACGCAGAAGACGAGGAAAGAATATTGAACATGCGTGAACTAGTAACTGTCGCAATACAATACGACAATCTAACTCCGGAGGAGGGTATAGAATCACTACTATCGAATGCGGCCTTAGCAACAGATCAGGATGACCTACAGAAAAATGAAGACGCAGTGAAGTTAATGACTGTCCATGCCGCGAAAGGTTTGGAGTTCGACTATGTTTTTGTCGCTGGAATGGAACAAGATCTGTTTCCATTCAAACATCTCGACGATGCAGGTATCAGTAAATCCGAAGAAGAGGAAGAAAGAAGACTTTTCTATGTTGCATTGACGAGAGCAAGGAAGAAAATCTATCTCAGTCACACTATACTCCGCACAGTATTCGGTAACCAGAGAATAAACAACCCTTCTGAATTCATCCAAGACATCGAAAAAGATTTGATAGAGGATCAAGCACCAGAAAAACCGAGCGGAGCAAAAGCGATCTTCATAGACTTCTAAATATTCCTATTTACGTGTAATATGCCGGTATGGACTTAACAGCGAAAAAATCACTCGGTCAACATTTCCTAACTTCGAAACATGTACTCGAGCAGATCATCGCTGCATCAAATATCAAAAAAGATGAACTCATCCTCGAAATCGGACCCGGCACTGGTATATTGACGAGGAGACTTCTAGAATCTGGTGCAAAAGTACTCGCTATAGAGAAAGACAGCCGAGCGATCGAGTTACTGAAGCAGGAATTCGCAAACGAATGCCAAAGTGGGCAACTGAGTATCATCGAAGGGGACATCTTGGACGATTCTACTGTGAATCTAACGAGTGGTGATTACGCCATCGTCGCGAATATCCCATATTACATCACTGGAGCGATCTTGGAGAAGTTCTTGGAGCATGAACCTAGGCCAAATCGCATGATTTTGCTAGTCCAAAAGGAGGTCGCAGACCGAATAACTGCGAAAAATTCACCTTCTGGAGCAGAACTTGGTGAAAACGGTAAAGAAAGCATTCTATCAATCTCTGTAAAGGCTTTCGGCACCCCTAACATGGTAGCAAGGGTGTCAAAAGGGGCATTTTCTCCTCCACCGACAGTAGATTCGGCTATTCTATCGATAGAAAATATCTCCGATATACATTTCAAGGAAAATAATGTCAAAATACCTAGATTTTTCCACATTTTGAAGGCTGGTTTTGCTCACAAGAGGAAATATGCTCTAAACAATATTCTAGAAAAATTCAACAACGAAGAAGACCGATCGGCAATACGAAAGATGTGGATCGACTTGCAATTGGACATCAAAATTCGTGCAGAAAAAATATCTATCTCTGATTGGTTTCGCATCACCGAGAGAATATCTGTTATCGTCCCAAATTAACTTTTGCGTTATCCCCAAAATAATGGGGTATAAACAATGTTTCTTGCTATAATTGTGTTATGGCAATTGCCCGCCCTCGTTTACAAACGTTGATCGTATCTGTTGTATGTATTGCAGCTGTCGCAATTGTGCTCTTCATGTCAAAAAGTGACAAAATTCCTACGGAAAATGTCATCGCCCAAGGGGAAGCTACAACAACGGAAACATACACCAATTCAAATATTGGTTCTGCTTCTTCGAGTGCTGACTGGAAAAAATCCTTCGCGGATGAAAAGAACTCGACTGGCAATTCTACCTCCTCATCATCCTTGATCGTAGACGGAGATAGTATGACTGCTATTTTCGGCAAGGCAGCATTGGTCAGTTATATGGCGCTGAAACAAACAGGTATGAATACTGACACGAATTCTGTAGACGCAGCAGGGCAAGTTGTCATCTCCTCTGCGGTCAATTCCAAAACTCCTAAACTTTATGTACTGAGTGATCTAAAGACTACACTCCGAGCAGATACAGATACACTGAACACATTCAATGCAGCTGTAGCAAATAGTTTTTCCCTCTATAATGTGAAACAAAATGAAGTCGTGATCGCCAACACTGCAGTAGCACAAAAAGATTATGACCTACTAAATAAGATCACCCCGATCGTCAAGAACTATCAGCAGATCATAGACAGCCTGAAGAAAATACAGACTCCCTCGGTATTGTCTATGGATATGATAAATCTCATCAACGGTTTTAGTACTATGAAATTCAATGCAGAATCTTTGCAATTAGTACACACTGATCCGCTACGAGGACTACTCGGTATCAATAACTATCAGGACGGAGTACAGCAGATCATAGATGCGATATTGAGCATGAGAGCTAACATGGAAGCTAGAGGGGGCAAACTTATCTTTGATGGTACGTTTATCAACGTGATGCTCAGTAACTCTTAGTCGTAATCGTGATTACAAACATGAAAAACAATTTCTTCCGCAAAATCTCTATCCTGGGCCTGAGTATATCTACACTCTCAATGATATCTTTTCCTTTCATGGCGAAGGCACAGACTGTTGGTGGTATCGCTAGTGGACTAGGCGGATCATTGGCTGGCTGTGCGATAAGTAGTTTGATAGGCGGTCTCGGCATCGGGAATATTCTAGGGGGTGGAGGAGGAACGCCTGGTGGATCTGGTG
>Ga0194063_10000455_pt1 | contig 29959 bp, 16 predicted proteins | sample SepL3720m_MetaG_FD_155459 | JGI IMG/M metagenome (GOLD analysis project Ga0194063, IMG submission 155459) | Anoxic zone freshwater microbial communities from boreal shield lake in IISD Experimental Lakes Area, Ontario, Canada - Sep2016-L373-20m | ecosystem: Environmental > Aquatic > Freshwater...
AGTCGTACACCGAGTCATCGTTTGCGCTGCGCAGATACTCACCAAGCACCGAAAACGCTGTCGGGCCATAGTAGTCATCCGCATTAATCACGGCAAAGGGAGCATCAATCATGCCGCGACAACTCATCACAGCGTGGCTGGTTCCCCACGGTTTGGTTCGATCGACAGGGACGCTGAAGCCTTCGGGCAGATTGTCAAGCTCCTGGAAAACATAATCAACCTGGATTCGCCGCTCAAGCATCTGACCGATTTTGTCTCGAAATGAGTTTTCGAGGTCTCGACGGATGATAAAGACTACCTTGCCAAAGCCCGATCTGAGCGCATCATAGACAGAGTAATCCAATATGATCTCACCGCCGGGTCCGATAGGATCGATCTGCTTCAGACCACCGTAACGGCTTCCCATACCGGCAGCCATAACGACGAGAGTTGGTTCAGTCACGGGCCCTTTCTTTCCTACGGATAGAATAAGACGAATTGCGCTTTGCCGTCCTCAGAAACGATGTGAAGGACAGATGTCCTGTTCGCCCATCCCGAAAACCCTGAGCAAGTGTTTCAAGAACAATGATCACGACGCAGATAGCCCTAATCGTACCAATCTCAAGCTTGGAACAATCGGCCGGTGTCGCAACGGCCTTCCAAAGATTCGCTGGCGATAAATAGCTCGCACACGCTTTCTATTGATATACTCCAATCAGATTGGAGTTCGGGTGTCAGAAACGTATACTGCTACAACCCCCGCATTCCTGGCTGAGAAAACGATCTGACCCAGTCTGACTTTGGATCCGTCCATCGCATCAACTCGATGCCTGGGCATGGCTCGTTCCTCTCCAGGTTCGAGCCATATTCCACAATCATCCGCACAGATAGTGTTTGATCCATCTCCGAGCGATAACTCGACCGAAATCGCTAGCACCTCACACTCCTCGACGAGATTCATACGGCTATCCTCCGTTCTCTTGGACGCTACCATTACATCTGCTCGCCCAATGCAATCTTATTGCCATAGCGACAGGCTCACCGCATCCGCTAGCTACAGAGCTTGGACATCGTTACTGTCTCTCGTCAGGATCAATCGCTGAATATTTCCGTTCGTGTCCTTCTCACAGGAAACTACGCCAGAAACCTTTACGATACTGTCGGCGGCGGGAGCACTAGTTCCTGCCGCAACCAAGACTCTTAGTATGACACCTGAACCGTCATCTAAACTGAACCAAGTCTGCGTTGCCACCGGTTCCAATTGTATGACCTTGCCCCAGGTCCGAATCAACAGGCCGATATTGTTTAACCCTTCACAGCCAGACACGCCAACCTGACCGCTTCCACCCATAACATCGCCGAAACTCCCGCCACCGATGGTCCTGTTGTTCATTCCCAGTTGGGTGACATCACCGAAGCCTCCAGACCAGTCGACTTGGGATGCCTGTATGCACCTCTCACCCGAAGGCAGGGTGTCCATAGTACCTACGAGGTTGCCAGCATCCAGTTTATCGCCCACACAGCGCTCATTGGGGTTCTGTTCCACTCGGATGCCACTCGTTCTGCCTGGATTCTCTATATAGAAGAAACCGTCAGATACCTGCGTGACAATACCACCGGGACTGACCCTCGTGAGGTCGGGCTGCTGCTTGCATTCCGCGATATTGGTCAGATCTGGATCGGCCACGTAATCATCCGTAACGATGACCTTGTCAATGCAGACCTCCACGGGACCGTTGCCTTCTACGCTGTAATCTCCGTAGATCGAGACACACATTCCATTGGGCAGATTCGAAGTACCAGCGTTGGTGATTGTACCAGACTGCCAGAGAACCTTCCCGAAGGAATCCTTCACGCTGGCTAGAGATGTGGTGGAACCCATGGCAAACTGGTAAGTCAGCCAGTTGTCCGGCGAGGGACTGGATATCCACAATCTTGTTGGGGACAGGTAATTGATTCGGTTCTTCCGGTCATAGACACCGATAAGGTTGTTGTTCGGAGTCGTTCCCCAGAACTCCGTGCTAATATACAAATAGCCGGACGGGTTGAGCGCATCTGTCACCCTGACTACGAGACGGGTATCACCAATCGGCTTGAATACAACAGTCAGAGTTGCGCTACTTCCCGGCTGAATCGGAACAGACGCGAGCTTGATTCCCGAATTGCCACCATTGCCGTAGGAGATATAGATAACGCTTCTGCCATCAGCTGCTGAGGCTACACAAGTCGAAGGATAGGATGAATATGGAGTCCAAACATTGGTATCGAACGTAGTGAACTCGTCCAGAAACGGCACATCGGCCTCCGAGCCCATCGGCCCGACAATCCCGAGTATACTTATCAATAGTAGCATAAGAGCCGTCTTCATTTCATAGTCTCCGATTCTCTTGCGGATGGCCGGATCAGTTAGTGACAACAACGCTGTCAACATATGTATCGACAGGCCTCCCGATACCACTGCTATATTCCCCGAATAGCTGAACGACCAATCCGTTAGGAATGCTCATCGTGCCAACACCGGCTATGGCTGGGCTTTGCCAGAGGACAGCGCCGTTACCGCTCGACACAGTTGCTACGGAGGTGGTTCTGCCCATGTTCATTTCGTACTTCAGCCAATTGGTTGGTGTTACCCCAGCACTCCACAGATTTGCGGGCGAAGAGTAGTTCGTTCCAGTTCGCTGATCGTTTACTCCAATCAGATTTGAGTTCGGGCTGGATCCCCAAAAGATCGTGTTGAGGAATAAAGTGTTCAAGGGATCCTGCGCATTAATCAAACGAATGTAGAGCGGAATAAGTGGATCTCCGACAGGTTTGAACCTCACCGACACAACCATGTTGTCCCCACTCTGCGATATCGGGGAAGCAAGGGTGATACCCTTGTTGATGCCTGACGCATATCCCATATTGAGTGCCTGCGTCCCATCGATAGCTACAGCCGTACGCGTCTCCGGATAGGCCCACGCGGGCGACCACTTGTTGGTATCAAATGATGTGAACTCATCCGAAAACAGGGTCTGACCTCCTGTCCCGGATGTGATGGAAACCACCACCGTGTCCTCTGCCGACACCTGCACGCTAAATGTGGAGATATTGGCGGCAAGCGTGATCGGAGCCACCGTTCCGAGAATTGGCGTCACCCGAAGGATGCCCGACAAACCGAGTTTGCTGCGATCGATCGTAACTTGGGTAGTACCACCAACAGCCGCAGGATTGAACAGCGACAGGTAACACTCTCCGCCGTTCGCCGGGCCGAACCGCTCAACCCAGATGCCCGAATTGCTGCTGGAGGCGTATGTCAAAGGTCGCCATCCAGCTTCAGATATCCTCTTGATAGCCGGGATATACGTCTTCCAAATTGGCCTGTCTTGCTCCAAGGCGGGACTATTCCAGTAGTACACGCCCTCGAGTCCAACTTCCGAACCCGATTGAAGTGGGCCAAACGATGGAAATGCTCCGTAGAATGCACAGCGAGCAATCTGCTTTCGCACCTTTTCCGTATCACCCCGACTCATGAGCAACAGGCAGTAAGGCTTAGTTGCACACATGGAGCGCACCCAGTTGAAGCTTTCATCGGATTTGGGCGACCATCCAGTGCCGCCAGGAACCCACTCTTCCTCCTGGCCTCCTATGTCCACGTAAGGAATCAGGAAAGGTGACCACAACGGAGAGGCGTTAGCCATCAGCAGCTTGCCATCTTTGTGCAGCCTCTTACTGATCTCACGGGTAAATTCCCACGCTCCGAACGTATGCGGCTGTACTATCCTTCTTGACCAATCGAATGTCAGGTTTGTCTGCAGATGGGGAAACTGCTCACGGCGATGATTTAGAAAACACTGCGAACTCTCAAGCGTATCGAGATAGACTCCCGACATCTTTCCGCTGAGCCATCCACCATCCTCAAATCCACCGTCATCAAGCCAGTTTTCGCTGGTGCCTGAGGGTCCGAAACGGACATCATCGACCCAAACCTGACCGCTCGTGCTGTTGAGAGACACCAGAAAGCCAAAGTGCGTGAAAGGCGCCTTAGGGGTGATGGATGCCTCATAGCGGCGCCAAGTCCCATCGACTGTCGACGCATAGAGTCCACAGGTCTGCCGAGTTCCATCGGCATAGTGCAGCGTCGCCTGCCCTAGCAGCTTGCCGCTGCCGGACGAGCTGCCTTTCACCCAGTATTCTACCTTCACCGACCCAGAGTAGGGAGAGGAGAGCGTATCATATTGTTTCACGCCACGAATCCAGGGAGACCAGTGGGCGTAATGCGGCTCAGTTGTAACCCGAATACACTGATTTCCACCATGAGGGGAGGTAGTGTCAACCCAGTATGAGCGCACATAATCATACGAATATGGCATCCATTTGTTCAGGTGATACTGTCCCTGCAGGCCCAACCCAGTTCGCATACAGAGGAAATCAACATCCGCCTCGTTATACTTATATCCGGAAGATGGGGGAATATTCGGAGCCGGATTGAGTAGGAATGCATCTTCGCCTGGAAACTGAAGGACCCCGGGATTTCCCCACGCATCTTCCTGATAGCTTGCCAATACAGCCTGCATCGTGTCCATTGTCCACGGATCTCGCGGATACCAGCCTGTATTCAAAGCCCGTGTTCCTGCAAGGACATCTTTTACCCGTTGAATAGCATCACCTGTGGATCGTGGGTCGGTAGGCTGAATATACATGTGGGAATGTGCACATCCGGGCTCTATGTACATAAGAGAGGTGAGGCCCTGAGCTGTTTCCCAGGCGAAATCCTGAGCTGACTCGTTGAACTGGATTCCAAAGTCCTGCCAGTTGGGTACACTCTGAACAGCATAGAAGGGTACCCAGATACCATCCTTGGTAACGCGCTTCTCAAAAGCCCAGGGATAGATCGCATAGTAGCGTTCCGTAGCGTCTCGGAAGGGAGCAGATCGATCGACCCTGTATAGCACTGCGGTGAAGGTCGCCTTATTAGGTTTCGGCCCAATAGGAGTAAGGCCCAGATCGAACTCCGCACTATATCGTTGGTTGTAACCATTATAAAGAAGCCGGAATTCCTGAGGCTCGCCGATATCGACTCCAAGGCTTAGTGACTTTCCATTGGGCAGGTCCACTGCGGACCAGGGATACATGCTGTGCTGTCCCATTCTACCTGCACCATACCAAAAGCTATCGTAGTAGACGTTATCACCAGAAATTGTTGACGAACTGCGCCCATATTTCCACCACTTGCCAGTTCGTGCATCAATGGGCAGCCCAATCTTTACAGTCGAGGTCTTGTCGTTACTATCCAGATTCTCGATTTCCCCATTGATCTCGATACAGTTGCTTTTCGGTGTGTACGTTACGGTCCCTCGCATTCCAATACCCGCCAGGTCGCCTTGCTGCCTCCAAGCTCCATTTATATTCTGCAGGGGAGCGTTGAGTGCAGGAGTCACAAACTGCGCCTGCCGCACCTCGATCTCGTCTACCCAGAGCGTACCCACTCTATCGGCGGCGAGCGTCACGGTAATAGTAACGGATTTGATCGGCTTGTCGGGACAGATCACAGTCTCCGCTTGAATCCAATCGTGAGTGTATGGAGGGAAATAGGCTTGCTGACAACGCGATTCCTGCTGGCCATCCTGATATCTTATCGTCACCCCTATTCCCAACCCACCATTCACCAACCCATTGACATTCTGAGGATCCAAAGTAGCCTTGCTCCAACCCTTCAGCAGAAGCGGTTGGGCGACGGACTGGTTTAGGGTCACACTCTGGGACGCAGATAAGCCGGGCGAGCTAGTGGCACTCCGAACCATTCGCAGGCTCGCGGCACCCCCATGAAGAACGCTCGTATCTCTTGTGATCAGAGATGAAGAAGAGAGAGTCCACCCGATCGTGTTTGAATCGAATCCACCATTGGAGACAATGTTGGCGCCCGGGCTTGCTGCGTTTACCGTCTCAACCCAAATTAGAGCAGTGGCGGACGCACACTCAATGCCGTCGACCGAAAGATGAGTGAGCGCCCCGTTTGCTGCGTCCAAACTCATCGATAGACCGTCGTTGGTGGAGAGAACAACGTCCGCGGCGAGACACCGCGTGCTGATCAAGAGCGTACCCAGACATACCAGATGAAATACTTTCCCAGCTGCAGCCATCATTGGACTACCCCGTCATCCTTCCCCATATTTGCATGATGCCCATCCACAGGGAGCAGTATCCTGTGAATGGGCACCAAAACGAACACTTGCCTATGCATCCCAATCCCGTCGACAGAACGGCACTTGCTGCTGTCGTCAGCTATGGAGCCTGGACGTCGTTGCTGTCTCTTGTCACGACCAGTCGCTGAACGTTTCCGTCAATATCCCTCTCACAGGAAACGACCCCTAAGACCTTCACATTGCTGTTCACTGCGGGAGCGCTAGCCCCGGCTGGTACCGTAACTTTCAAGTTGACACCCGAGCCGTCGTCCAGTTTGAACCACGTCGGACTTGCCACGGCTTCCAGTTCTGTGACCTTGCCCCAAGTTCGGATGAGCAAGCCTATGTTGTTCAGCCCTGCGCCGCCGAACACGCCAACTTGACCCTTGCCGCCAGCAACATCACCGAAGCTCCCGCCGCCGACTGACCTGTTGTTCATTCCTATTGGGATGATGTCGCCATAGCCTCCCGCCCAGTTGAGTTGGGAAACCTGTATGCACCTCTCCCCCGAAAGCAAAGTATCCATCGTGCCTACAAGGTTGCCAGAATCCAGTTTATCACCCACCCAGCGCTCATTGGGATTCTGCACCACTCGAATACCGCTTGTTCTGGTCTCATTCTCGATGTAGAAAAAGCCACTCGATACTTGGGTGACAACGCCTCCGGGAGTAACCTGTGTGAGGTTGGGCTGTTGCTTGCACTCCGCAATATTGGTCAAATCGACATCTGCCACATAGTCATCGGTAATAACGACCTTATCAATATAGGTATCTACACCTGTGCCGTACGTATTGTTGCGCTCTGCAAACAGGTCAAGGGTCATGCCCAAGTCGCCGATATTGGTCGTTCCGGCATTTGTGATAGTCGTGCTCTTCCAAAGCAGATTATTGTTGAAATCGTAGAGTGATCCAGTTGATGTCCACCTTCCAATATTCAGCGTGAACGTGTACCAGTTGTTGGGATCACTCCCTGCTTGCCACAGCTTGTAATCACCCATCGGCCCAAAGTACCCGATACCATTCACCTGGTCATAAACGTCGAACACATTTTGGTTCGGCTGCGAACCCCAAAAGAGTGTATCCAGCCATAACTTGAACTCTCCGAGGTCGTAGTTATAGGAATAAACCCGCATATACATCGGTATGTAGGCATCCGCAACCGGCTTGAAGGTAATACTGCAGTTCCAATATCCCGTCGTAGACTTGGGGACACCAACAAGGACCATTCCCTTATTGATGCCCACGCTATACGCCATGTGAAGGGCGGACCGTCCGTCCAGAGTAGTCGCTTCACACGTGTTAGGATAAACCATGCGCGGAGCCCAATAATAGGAGCCACCAGGATCCTTCACAAAGCTCGTGAACTCATCGCTAAACAGAACAGCGGCAGACGATCCAACGGCACTTGTCGCTAACGCCGCAGCTACCGCCAACCCGGCAAACAAAATCCTCATCTCAGTGTTCTCCTTTCGGTGTATCTGAAGATTCAAATAAGACTCCAGCCCCACACCAACCTACCGACACAGCTCCACTGTTGCCCTAAAATCAGCAATCATCTGGACCGAGCACATATCCACCCACAGTGAACTGCGCATCGGGTAGTATCAGAATGGTGGCCATCACCAAGGGAAACGGCCACCATCTCACTCAGCATATCAAGCACAACTACCAGATCGCGGTGTCACAATGATCAGCCTTTGTTTCTTCGTTTGATCATCGAACCCGCCATACCAACCAGCCCCATTGCCAGGACAGCAACCGACCCCGGCTCGGGAACGACATCGGAAATGATAAAGCTGTCAAGATAGTAGTCCGACACAGTTCCAGCGGCTTCGCGCACGCTAAATATCTCCACTGCGTAGTTACCGACCGATTTCAGCGCGGCTGTTCCCACGCCAGGCATTGCACTGGTCTGCCACAACACATTGTTGTGAACATCAGACAGAGTCGCTACGCTGGAGGTTGCGCCCATATTCAGCGTATAGTTGTACCAATTGGTGGATTCGGCTCCACAATGCCACGCGGAAGTCGGTCCCCAGACTATATTTCCAGTGACATTGTCTACGACATCCACCAAATTCATGTTTCCGGAAGGTGGTCCCCAGAAGTAGCTGTCGAGGTAAAGTGCAAAAGTACCCATATTAGCATCGTAGGCATACACCCGAATGAATAAGGGCACTGTCGTATCGGTGACAGGTTTGAACGTTGTCGATATGCTCAGATTGTCCCCCGCAGGGAGTGGGCCACCAACAAGAGCTATTCCTTTGTCACTCCCAGTACTGTAGGACAGATGCAAAGCGGACCGTCCATCCTGAGTGACAACCTCGCGAGTTGCGGGATATGAAAGACGCGGTGCCCAGTAGTACGAGCCGCCCGGCGCATTAACAAATGATGTGAAATCATCAGAGAGTAAAACTGTGGCTGATGCTGACAGCATCCCACCCATTACCATAACAGCAACCATCGAACTGATCTTTAAGATCTTCATCGTTCTTAACCCTTATCTCTTTCTTCGATATTCATTCGTGTTGTACACACTTCAGTGTTCAGAGCTAATGAGCACCTGCAACACCGCACTTCAGAGCCTATTGATAGCTTGTCACCACCTTTGATCTTCGCGAGATCTCTCCCAACTTATTCAAAGTCTCGGGTGAGTGAAAGAACCTCCGCTTGAAACCAGCTATCGCACAGTGCGCAAGGGCTTGCGCACTTAAGGTCCAAGAAACCGTACCTCTATGATACGGATATTGGTGGGGCACAACGCGCACTAGAAGCTCCTAACCTAACTCGCGTCGTAACCAAGGGGACCGCCCGCTACCTGCTAGTCGGATTATACCGACTCACATAATCGAAATAAACTCCGATAGAATCAGTTGTGGCAGGCCAGCCACCCACTCCTCCTTATTATGTTACATCAACTCCGAGAGCTTGTCAAGCAGTATTTTTGAGGTTTTATTCCATACCTGTCCAAAGAAAGCTCCGCGGATTTATCTTGGACAAAAGTGACTGAGGTCCTACTATTAACTTCCTATTCCGATGCTAATTGTGGGCTCTGTTTTCATATTCGAGGCGTTCACCATCTCGTGCGCTTTCGAATTGGGGATATGCCCGGAGTTATCAAATCACAGCGTCATTGATGAGGCTCTCCACGCTTCACTGATCTGAATGAACTCATTGCACATAGCATCGACGGCCTCCTGTGTATGGCCTGCCCCTACAGGATCCGCATGCCACATTGCGATGAATCCTCCGTTGGGACGGCCCAGCAAATCGACCATTCGATGCGCGTAGGACCGGATGTCGTCGAGACTTCCTTTGCACATGGTATTCTGAATATCGACAGGACACCAGAAAGCAATCCGTCCTCCAAACTGCTCACCAAGAAGGTCAAGTCCCATGTTTTCCTGTTGATCCATCTGAATCACTTCCAGTCCAACTTCGATGAGATCGTCCAGGATGTCCGCAATGTATCCACAACTATGCAAAAAAGTGACCATGCCTGCGTCGTGCGCGGCTCGAAATACTTCGGCATAGCGGGGCTTCCATATCTGTCGCCACTTTTCGGGGGCGATCATCAACCTGTCCTGCAGCCCCCAGTCGTCCCAGAGCATGTAACCATCCACGCCATAGTTGGAATAGTAACTGATTGCCTTGACATTCATATCCACGAGAATATCCAGTAAGCGGGCGAGCTCATCCGGATTCGTGTAGATGTCCATCCAGGCGTTCTCTATCCCTCGAAGGAAATGCACGCGCTCATACAGGGAGATTCCTGAGCCCAGCAGAAACTTGTCAGGCGCAGATTCTCTTGCACTCCTAACGGCCTCCCAACGACATGCTTCGGTCACATCCGGTATCTTCAGGCCATCGAAATCAATCCAATCCTTAAGAGGAAACTCCTTCACTTGGCCAAGTCTGCTAATGCCGATGTTCTGCCATATTGCCCCCCACTCGTCAATACCATCGCCTGGACGGGCGTCTGGGTTGGGATCCATTGTTGTACACACGAAATCCGAGCCATATTCCGCTGGCAGCAGATAGGGCAACCGATCAGGCCCTTGGAACTTTGCCGCACGAAACACCAATTCTCTACTATTCATCAAGCGTCCCCTTCAAAATCTCCTTCGCAATTCAATCCAGCTAGAGGCGAGCAGCACTGTCTTCGAGACCCGACTGGAGCGCCACAGAGATTGCGGTTCTACACATCCACCTTAATACCATCAACAGCCTGAACCAGCAGGGGCTCGCTGTGACGAATACTCTCATCGCGAACGGTACCGTTATCTGATGCATCACGTTCGGCAGTGGCCAGCGTTTTGAACAAAGCCTTAATATCAATCACGCCGCCGACCGTAAACCAAACAATAATCGGCACGCTCAAGACCAGATTCCACAGGATATTGAAGTGCCACCAGTTCGCCCAAGCGGAATCAGCTACAGGCATGATCTTGTTAATCACGGAGAAGACCACAAAGAAAATGAAGTTCAGTCCATTCCAGGTGACAAGGATTATTGCGAGGACTCTATCGGCCAGGGTGAATTCAGAAGTGATGCCGGTGATCTTGAGCCAAATGCTTCGAGGCTCATCTAGATGCAATGGCAGAACACTTTTGGCGTATTGTCCTCGATAGAGCATCTTCTGCAGGTTGAATTCAAACCGGTTCTTGGAGTGCAGGACCAATGACACGAGAACATACAAAATCAGCGCACCACCCATGGCAAAGAACGAAAGTACCGCAGCGTTGATAGGGAACTTGTGGCCAAAAAGCTTCATCCAGATCATGTCAGCAAACACCGCAAAGATGCCAAGCACAGCCCCAATTGTCAATGCACAGTAAGCCCCTGCTGTGGTCCCCTTCTTCCAGTAGAGCCCACCGATGATGACAGCGCCCGACCCACCGGTCCAGATCATACCAGTTGCTGCAAAATACATAAAAATGTAATGAGTTGGCCTATAGAAGATGCTGAAGAGAAATGCAAATACGGCCACACCTAGAATAGAAAGCCTCAACAGCCTTATGTGCTCAGCAGGGCTGAACTGCTTATTGCGCCACGGCATGTATACATCCTGTATGAATATGGTACCCCAGGAGTGCATGTACGTATCGTGGCATGTGAAAGAAACAAAGAGCATCACCGTTGCGAGAAGACCTTTTATGCCTGTAGGAAGTATGTGAGCTAGTGCAATCGGCACCCGCATCTGACCCTGAATCGAATCGCCGGAGATCTTGCTCACAGCGTCATTAATAGCAGCAGCCTGGTGTGAGTATTCTGGAAGTCTCAGGACAGCCAGCGCTGCGAGTGGTAGAACAATAATCATCAGGTTCTGCGGAACAGCTCGCCAGACACCAATGATCCCGCCCATCTTCTGTTCGTGGGGAGTGCGGGCCGAGCTGTAAAACCCGGAAGATCCCTGCCACGACATATAGGTGTAGAACGCACTGAACAGACCGATCAAACCATACGTGAGGTTGAAGTCCGTCACCCCGCTTGTATGGAACGGATTGAGCATGGACTTGTCCGCCGGGGCCATCTTCAATGCCGCCACCATCTGAGGCCACTTGACCTGCAACAACACGGCAGCGCTCACCACGAACATTGCGAGCGTGCAGAACATGCCTTGAACACACTCCGTGATCATCACCGATATCTGTCCACCCATCATAACGAATGAAAGAGCCAGGATCATATCCGTCGCCATGACTGTAATGTAGGTCGACAGCTCCCAGGGAATACCTGGACAATGAAAATGCTCGGGCAATCCGCAAAAATAGACGAAGAATCTTGCCGCAACAGCCGGAAAAATGCCGAAGTTAAGGATTCCACTGAACCAGCACAACAACCCCGCAAACACTCGAAAGTTGCGACTGTAGCGGATCTCGAAGAACTGCGCCATGGTGAGGGCTCGAGTCTCTCTGAACCGATAGAACACCCATCCCATCAGCAAGATAACGACGGACGCAGGAATCATCATCATTCCCCACCAACTCGGGGAAAGCCCTGCTGCGGCCATCAGCTCAAAACCACCTACAAAAGTCACGACACCGATTCCGCCCATCTGGGATGCAATGGTGAGCAGATAACGTCCAGCAGAACGATTAGCCGACAGGAAATCGGCAACGCCTTGCATGTATTGGCGCGTGCCAAGGCTGACAAGCCTCAGCGCAACCACCGACACTCCCATGATCGCCCAGTCAATCCAACTTAGGTTCATCGTAACTCCCAATCCTCCAATCCTGATCTATTCGGCAGCCGCTTCATCGAGAAATGCTAGAACGTTCCCCACAGGGACCTCCGGCTCCAAAACGTGGGTAGGTGAAAGAATCAGGGCACCGTCATATCCGACACTTCTCTTGCGTTCGCGAACCATCCGCCTCACATCTTCGGGGGAGCCGAAGGGCATGGTGGTCTGGGTTCCTATGGTTCCGTCAAAGACAAGATGCTTGCCGTATTCACGCTTCAGCTTGTCCACATCGACGCACTCAGGCTGCACGGGGTTGAGAATGGTGACTCCAATTTCGATGAGGTCGGGAATGATCTCTTCAATATTTCCATCGCTGTGATACCAAATAGGGACATTCGGATTCACCGCGCGAGCCGCAGCGTACACCCTCGCCCACCGGCTCTTGTTGAACCTGCGCCAGACGTCCGCATCAAACATCAGAGACCTTTGGCTGGCGACATCATCCCCGCTCATAATCATATCGACGCCGGCCTTAGCGCCGGATATCGCCGCGAACGTGTTTCGTTCACAAAGTCTGTCGAGAATGAACTCGCAGTTCTGAGGTTCGACGAGCATATCCATGAGGAACTCCTCGTATCCTCTGATCTGCCAGGCATCTTCATACATATGCCCAACCCAGCACGTCGCAACGCGGTTCTCGGCGTGTGCTTTGGCAACACTCTCAGCCATTCCATCGTCCCTAAGTCCCCCGATGACCTGCCACGGGTAAGCCTCCACATCGGCTAGGCTTTGGGCATTCCTTAGTGGACTGATATATCGAGTGAAATGGTACTGGCTGCCAGGGATGTTAAGCACCCCTAAGCTGGTAATGTATGAGCCAGTTGGCCTCTCCACACCATCGAAATAGCCCGTGAAGTCCACTGTTTGTTCCAGATCTGATCTGATCTCAGCAGAAACAGGTGAGAACGTGCCGAAGTGGCTGGCAAAGGCCTCTTCATCGACAAGCCCAGTTGCCACTTTCATTTGCTCCAGCAGATGCGGAACGAAGTGAGCGGAATAAAGAAAGCTGCCCGTTGATACGTGGTTTACAGTGTTCTTGAATAAGTCTAATTGATTCACGATATTAGCGACGGCTCCTTGGTCTTTCTCGTGAATTCCATATTCGTTCACAGGCCTTGTAACAAATGAACAGGTCTCACGAGAGATGGACCACTCCGGTCCAGCCCAAAACTATGACAGCGTACGATTCGCGCAGGGCGTGAGCAAACCCGATGGGAGACCACGTGCTGCCCAACAAGGGCAGTGGATTGGGGACTATCGCCAAGGACTGCGAGATAGTATGGAAAGCCAACCCACAACTGCGGTTCATCATTCAGATTCGGGAACTGCGCGTCATCGTCGGTGAGTCTGGTCGGGCTCGATCAAGACCTTATCTGTCAGAATCACCGATGTGGGCATGCAAGGGTTCATACTGTCATCGACGACCCGTTGCCCGCCGGTCCAATCAATAGGCTCGACATTAACAGGCATCCCGTTCTTACGCAGAGACTGAGCCGCAGCGACCCCTGCTGCAACGCTCATCCTCCCGGCAATCGGAGAGGCGACCGGAGTTGCGTCGCATAATACCATATCGATGAAGTCCTCACATATCAGCGGATCAGCGCCGCCGTGCGTATGGTCATCATTCTTGTTAATACGCATGTCGTAGACTACGTCCGCATCCTGCTGAAGAGCGCCAGCGTGCCTTCTGTGCTTTACCCAGACGCTCATAGTTAATTCTGAGTTCTCCATCTGACCCTCGGTACCGATGAATACGTAGTTGCGCTCGCCATCGGCTGTGAAGTGACATTCATTATAGGTAGCCTTGATCCCGTTTTCAAGCTCCATAATCGTTACGCAGTTGTCCTCTGCATCAACCTCTCTACGAAACACACAGCTAACTCTGGGGCCAAAAGACGACTCGTTACACGTATCCTTGTCCGGACACTCGGGGCAGGTCAGGTAATTGGGACGCTTCCCACCAAAAAAATCGAGACTTCCAAAGGCGGCGACTCGCTTCGTGAAACTATTTGTGATCCAATGGATCATGTCGATATCGTGAGAACCCTTCTGAAGCAGCAGCGATGTTGTATTGGACTTGCACGCGTGCCAATCGTGGAAGTAGAAGTCGCTGCCCATCCCCACAAAATGACGCACCCACACCGCCCTTACCTCGCCTATCTCGCGCGAATCCACGATCTCCTTCATCTTGCGGTACATATCCATATAACGCATATTGAAGCCGACCATTAGTCTTTTGCCAGACGCTCTCCACGCACGCAGGATCAAGTCACAGTCTTCAACACTTGTCGCCAATGGCTTTTCCAGGAAGACGTGCTTACCTGCACGAAGAGCAGCTACCGCATGCTCAGCGTGGAAGGAATCTGGTGAAAGCACCGCAACCGCATCGATGTCATTGCGCGCCAACATCACTCGGTAGTCGTCTGTCGTCAGGACCTCGTGGCCCATCTTCTCCCGAAACTCGACCAGCCTCTCCGGTTCCACATCAACTCCCGCAATGACTTCCGATCGCTCGTTTGATGCCCAAAAGTCAGCAAGACTACTGCGATTGCCTAGCCCAATTATTCCGATCCGAACTTTATCCATTTCCACATTCCTCCGCGTCTGCTCTACTGGTCAACCCAGTCTCCAACGGGAATTGCCGCTTTGGCAAATCGACAGCGATAAGCTCATCTCTAAGATCTAACAGGATCACTGGTTTTGCGTTCTCCCGCAGAATACCGGAGCCGTTTCTAATCACATCACTCGCTTCAACTTCGCTAGCTAGGATCACCTTCGCACACACCCCGATCTATGTCCACACCAGCCTGGGCAGAATGAAGATGTGTTCCAGGCGTAATCTGCCGCTAATGTCGATCATTGGCTTACCTTGGCTGTTGCCAACTGGCTACTCGAGATTGAAACGACAACCGTATCTTCCGGTTCTGCGTTCAGATTGAATGATGATTCGCCTTCCGGCAATGTGATGGGAACGAAATCGTTAAGCACGGCACTGATCCGCACTGCGCCAGTTAGCCCAAGAGCTGCTCTGTCGATAGTTACTACGGTATTCTGATTGGCTTCCTTCGGATTGAATGCCGAAAGATAACACCCACCAATGCCTCCACTGCCGTACCGTTCCAGCCAGATGTCCTGATTACTGCTCCGAGCATAGGTTTTGGGCTTCCATCCGGCCTTCGCTATTGTCTGAATTGCCAGCATGTATTTTTTCCAAGTCGGCCTATCCTGCTCCCGCTTGTCCTGATTCCAATAGTAGTCATAGTAATCCTTCGGGTTCGATTCCGACACCAGCATCCCGAACGACGGAAACACTCCGTAAAATGCGCAGCGAGCAATCTGCTTTCGCACCATTTCCTTATCACCACGACTCAAGAGCAGCATACAATATGGCTTGGTTGCGCACATTGAACGCACCCAGTTGAAACTCTCATCGGACTTAGGCGACCACTTGCCGCCAGGAATCCACTCTTCTTCCTGACCTCCGATATCCACATACGGAATGCTGAAAGGTGTAAACAATGGACAAGCATTGGCCATTAGCAGTTTGCCTTCTCTGCGCAACCGCGAACTGATCTCTCGCGTAAACTCCGTGCTGCCGAAGATATGCGGCTGAACAACATTTCTTGACCAGTCGAACGTCAGGTTGGTACGCAGATATGGAAACTGCTCTCGGCGATTGTTCAGGACTCCCTGTGAGCATTCCAACGTATCAAGATATACCCCAGACACCTCGCCGTCTATCCATCCGCCCTTTTCAAAGCTGCCATTTGCAAGCCAGTTTTCGGCTGTTCCGGGAGGACCAAATCGAACATCATCAGTGCACACCTGACCCTCAAAGCTTCGCAGATTGACCGTAAACAAGCAAAAGCTCACCGGTTTCTTCGGCGTTATTACACTTGAATACCGTCGCCACTCGCCATTCACATCGTCCGCAACGACCTTGAAACTCTCATCCTGACCATCTTCCCAGCGAAACTGCGCCATGGCCTGAACCTTGCCACTCACAACTCCTTCGCCGCGCACCCAGAACTCGATTTCTATCGGCCCCACTACGGGCTGTGAAAGATTCACGGGTTGCTTGACTCCGCGCCACCATGGTGACCAATGGTTGTAATGTGGCTCAGTGCCTATCTTTATGCATTGCTCTCCAAAATGGGGATTTGCCACCTCTATCGAATATGCGGGCCCGTGATCAAATGCTAATGGATCCCACCCATCAAGATGATACTTGCCCTTCAGGTTCAGCACAGATTCCACGCACTTTAACTCAACTTGCGCGGCATTATAGTGATAGCCCGACGCAGGCGGAAGGAAAGGGGAAGCGTTATTCATAACGGCAACATTCGTCTCAGCGCCAAAGCCAGCAGCATTCCCCCACGCATCCCGCATAGCACTTGCCACAATACCAGCCGCCGCATCGTAGACCCAAGAATCCTTCGGATACCAGCCAACGTCTCTGCCAAGCTCTCTAGGCTGCCATCCGCTGTTTATCCCGCGTTTACCATCAAGCAGCTCCTTTGCTCGATCCAGTGCCGCCTGCGGTGTCTTGAGATCATCCTTCTTCAGGTACATCATCGTATGAGTACCGGCTGGCTCGATATACGTGAGCGGGGTTAATCCTTGCCTCGCTTCCCAGGCGAAATCCTGCGTGGACTCATTAAACTGCACCCCGAAATCAGAATACTGGGGAATATCCTGAATGGCATAGAACGGCACCCAGGAACCCTCTTTCGTCACGCGTTTTTCAAAAGCCCAGGGATAGATGCTGTAATAACGATCAGTAGCATCCCGAAAGGCCCACGAGGAATCAGTTCGATATACGATAGCGGTAAACGAGGAGCGGTTCGGACGTGGACCGTCGTGCGCAAGTCCAAGATCGAATTCGGCGTTGTACGAGTTGGAATAGCCGTTGTACAGCAGACGAAATATCTGTGGCTCATCGATTGACACACCAAGGCTGATCGATTTGCCGTTTGGCATTTCCACACACGACCACGGATACATGCTATGGTATCCTGTCCGCCCGGCACCGTACCAAAAACTGTCATAGATCACACTGGGGCCGATTTTTGCAGAGACTCTTCCGTTCTTCCACCACTTGCCTCCGTTAGCAGCAATAGGCAGTGAAACTCGAGCCGTAACGGACTTATCCGACACACTCGTGTTTTCGATCTCTCCTTGAATCTCAATGTGACTACCCTTGGGTCGATAAGTCACCCATACCCGGACACCCGCTTCGACCAACTCGGCTTGCTGTGTCCACACATTTCCGATACATTCGATCGGAGCCTGCAGTAGGGATGTTACATAACGCGATTCCCGTACGGCAAAATCATCCAACCAAAGCGAACCCGCCTTGCTGGATCTCATGAACACGGTAAGGTGTAACGTTTTAACTGGCTTATCCGGACATATTACGGATCGCAGTTTGGTCCAGTTGTGATCATATTGTGGAAGATAGGCAGTCTGGCAACGATCCTCTGTGCTCCCGTCCTGATATACCAGCGAAGCTCCGACGGCCATATCAAAATTAACAATACCAAGCGCCAAACTCCCCGATGCAAGCTTAGCTCTGCTGAATCCTGTGAGTACTATCGGTTTTGCTTCGCGTTGATCGAGATTTACGGCGGTCGTAATGGACGTTCCAGACGCATCCAAAGACGTATGATCCAACCTGAGGCTGCTCCTACCTCGATGAAAGACAGCTTCGTCGATCGAAGCTATTCCCGTTACGCTCCAAGCTTTCAGATTTGTCTCGAATCCACCGTCAGAAAACACATTGCGCCCAATCTTGGCTAGGTCAACCGTCTCAATTGAGATCATGGGCTTTGAATCCGCCAGGCAACCGGTGCCATCTACAGTGAACTGGTTCACTTTTCCCGTGGATGAATCCAAGCTCATCTGCAAACCATCCTCCGTAGAAATACTGACTTCGCCGAAACATAGACGAGCACTGATCACTACCAGAATGAGCAGGTATGCAAGAACTGATTGTTCCAAGAAGTGTATCCCCTTTACGGATGCGAAGAATGCTTGCGCCCCCGTTGACTACGACCACGCATCGGCAAGCTACCAGTCGGTGCAAGGGCTTGCGCAATATAGTCCAGCCCCACCCTCTTAGCATAATCTGAGAGGGGTGTCTGCTACGAGAAACGCAACTCCTGTCAATCTCTCTTCAGGCAGACTAACGAAAGCAAACGTAATCTGAAAATCATTCGGCAGACCTGTAAATTCTTCATCGGATCAGACTTGTGCCTGGCCCGAGTGCTGCCAAACGAGCACTTACTACAGTTGAAATGCTAGTTCGACTCGGGCTGGAGTTGCCACGGATTACTGCCAACCCGCAGGATCATCTGCTTAGCTGTAGCTTCGTCTTTGGCCCATCCACCACTGCCGGCTGCCGGCGACCACGCGTTCACGAGAAACGGATATGTGTCATTCAGATTCCACATTAAATTTGGATCCACCGTATCCCGGACTTTCATGGACTTGACGTGCCCATCGGCAAATGCCCAGTTCAGTCGTCCGTGTTCCTTTGTCATCCCACACAATGCGTTGATCCAGTGACACCCAATCATGATGGCTGTTCCGGGTACCTCACCAATGAGGATCTTGCTTGCTGGGGTAGTAATTTGTGAAAACTTAGTAACGTCTTTGCCTTTACCATTTTCGTAGTAAGATCCATCCAGGTAGTGGGTGACCGCGTAGCCGATGGGCTTGCTGAAAGTACCCCAACCAGCGACCGTTACACCTTCGGCCTGGTTTGGCCGGAGAGGACAAACGAAAACTCGATCATTCTTGATATACGGATAGATAAAGTCAGGCCAAAACATGTAGTCAATTCCCCACAGGCTCTTGCCCTGCGCCCAACCCCATGGAATAGGCATGGCGTCATTGTTGTCCTGGCCGTACAACATGAGCGACGTCCCGATCTGCTTGAGATTATTGAGACAACTCGTTCTCATCGCAGTCTTCTTCGCGCTCATGAACACCGGAAACAGGATTGCCGCAAGTATTGCGATTATTGCGATAACTACAAGCAACTCAATCAGTGTAAAGCCCCTTCGCTTTATACCAGCTTTCATCTTATCAAACCCCCGTTCTCTGGAACGTAATGTTACATCGTGCCGAATGGCACTTCTTCGCGTGCTCCAACAGTCACGACCATCCTCTAACTTCGTTGAGCCTCCACAACGCCCAATCTCACTCCGCTGCAGTTCAACAAACCCGATACCCTCAACTGCATAAAATCCACTTACTGCCCTTCCAAGCCCCGCCGCAATCCGAAACCGCCTGCTGAAAAGGCTGTTTCACACGTGTTGCCCCAACGAGTGTCTCGGCACCGAAGCCACACTCTGTCTCATGATCAGTCTTGGCGTACTATGCCTGACCTTTTCGGGAGTAGCAGACGCTGCTGTCAAATCCTGTAGCGTCTCCACTATCATCCTTCCGATCTCATAGCAGTCCACCTGTACACTAGTGAGCGGCGGGTCGAGCAGAGCAGCGATGGGCGTATCGTCGTGCCCAACAATGGAAAGCTGCTCGGGCACCCGAATCCCAAGGCTCTTTGCCTCGGATAACGCCCCGCTAGCCAAATCATCATTTCTGCAGAAAACCGCAGTTGGTGTCTGTGCTCGAGACATAAGCTGCCTCAACGCCTTGGCGCCATCAGCATGCGTACTCTGTTCACACGGGATAAAGGCGTCGTCGATCAGCACCCCCAGATTGGACAATTCGCGCGAGAACCCCGCGAACACACCATCGAATTCACTTCCAACTGTTATGAAACCTATGCGCTTATGCCCTAGCCCCACAAGCATCTTTGCCACTTCCCGTGCACCCCGATCGGTATCCAGTATCACCGCTCCAATATAAGGCGATTCAGAAGCTGCCACAACATTGGCCTCACCATCCATGTTCGTGTAAAGCACATAGGGACTACTCGCACTTGCGTGCTGATTTGCTTGAGCGATGGACTCCTCGTCGCCCGTTATCAAGACAACGCCATCGATTGCCCCCGAAGTAACCCACTGCAGAATAGGGGAAGCTTTGCGAGACTCATCGGCCGAATCCAGAACCAAGGCGCTTCCACAATCGTGCAGGGCTCTCTGGACCCCCTTTATCATCTGCAAAGCGAAGCTGTCGGAGATTGCCCTTTCGTTTGGCAGGTAGAGAGCGACCATACCACTGCGCCCAGTTGCAACCTGTTGCGCGCAAGGATTGGGCACATAGCTATGTTCAGACATTCGCGACAACACCAACTCACGTGTTCTCGCGCTAATTCGACCTTTCCCGCTGATGGCTCGCGAGACCGTTGTAGGCGAAACATTCAGCTCTTTAGCAAATTGAAAGATGTCCATAGTCAATCACTTGGCCTAGCCAGGCTATCAGCCAATCCTCAGATAAACAGCTCCTTCGTGCCATACTCCCAATGTGCGCAAGTGCTTGCGCAAGTGTATTGTAACGTACCGTTCCTGATATGTCAACAGCCATTTTGCGATTTCTTAGTACCATAGCAGAAATATCGATTAGACGGTGCCTCTTGGAGCACTCTGCCTAACAGCAGGATGCAGTGACTCTACGGGACCAGTGAGGGAGGGCCACTGACCACGTGTAGCCAGCCCGGCTTCGTGTCCCGATGTATTAGTGGCTATCACTACATAGCAGGATCGTTAACTTGGCGCCAATGGTGTCCGGGTTCTCAGGTAGCCTGAAGCACTCTTTCCTACGCCAATAGCCACAGGACCTACGAGCTTTATGAGAGGCTGTTCTACGAGATGCTGCGTACCGCTTCCGCATTGTCGTCTGGCAAGAAGAAGCGTTTCCGCTTCAAGAGCAAGGTCTTCAGTCTGGACGCGACAGTCATCGACCCTTGCCTGTCGCTTTTCCCCTGGGCCGACTTTCGCCAGACCAAGGGGGCGGTGAAGCTGCATCTGCTTCTGGACCATGACGGCTACCTTCCCGCCTTTGCCAACATCACCGAGGGCAAGGTTCACGAGATCAATATTGCTCCGACCCTCTCACTTCCGAAAGGCTCCATCGTGGCGATGGATCGCGGCTACTTCGACCTGGGGCTGTTTGAGAAGTGGGAAGGTGAAGGCGTCCGCTTTGTCACCCGCATTAAAGACAATGTCCAGTACGATATCTTGGCGCAATCGCGTGCGCCCGGACAGCTTCAAAGTCCCAGAAGGAAATGCGTGCTGTTTGACCGCACCATCCGCCTGGAGAACAGGAAATACTCCAAACCTCTTCGGCTGGTTGAAGTGTGGGACGAGCAAAATGAGAAGACAATTGAGCTTGTGACTAACAACTCTAAGTTGGCAGCTTCAGCCATTGCGGCTATCTACAAGGACCGGTGGCAGATCGAGCTGTTCTTCAAGTGCATCAAGCAGAACCTGAAGGTAAAGACATCCGGCCAACGCGCTGAAGGTGCAGATTTGGACAGCATTGATCGCAATACTCCTTTTAAAGATACTACAGTTCCGCTCAAAGATGGAGATGGCCCTATCCCGGATGGTGGCGATGCTGCGATTGAACGTTTTTAGCTACCGCAAGCTGCGGAATTGGCTGGACGCCCCCTTCGAGACACCGCCTGAAGAGCCGCCCTACCTGCTTCAGCTCGCATTGTGGACAGCATTCACGCCATCAACTGCTAAATGAAGGAATCGGAGGCGGCGCTTTTTGAAAATAGCCAAACGAAGCAAGGGTTTACGCTCAAATACCTGTCCAAAAACGACCCCACAGATCTATATTGGACAGCAGTGTTGCAGCGGAAATTGCCGTTGACAGGTTACAAAAGTTAGGATACAATACAAGTGCGCAAGCCCTTGCGCACTTTGCGTAAGAGTACGAGTCTGTTTGGCAGGAGTCAAGTATTGCGCCAATCGTTACAGCAGACAATGGCTTAAGAATACTTAATACATTTCGGGAGATTGATATGAACAAAAGTGAAGTTTCGTCCATGAATTGCGAAATAACGGGTCACGACCAGATGGCGGCGGAAGTGGCTCGTGGGGTGGGATTGGATGGGTATCCAGTGAAGCCAAGTGTTAGGCGCGTCACCGGGCCAGTCAGCGTTGCTTGCGTTTTGATCGACCCGTTCCTTGGTGATAAGCGTGCGGACGTGAGAATCGAGATCCTTAATGAGTCCAGCAGCCAATACCAGGTCACGGTTGCATGTGATCTATTCTCGGGTTCGGAGCGCCTGACCACCAACAGCCAAACTATAATCTTGAAGTGCAATGGGACAACAGATGTGAAACTCAGCCTCTCCTTTGAGAGTGTGCGCCCCTGGTCTCCCGAAGATCCTTTCCTATATATCTTGCATGTAAACGTGCTGAGCGAAAATGGGGATTGCCTGGATCATGACGACAAGACCTTCGGCATGCGCAATATAGAAGTCGGCAAGGATAAAAGAATATATCTTAATGGTAGGCCTATTTACCTAAGGGGCAATACTTGGGTTCCGGGATACTTCTTCAACTATGCGACCATTCCATTTGAACCTTCGTTTTGCGAAAAGATGCTTTCCGAGCAAAAGAGACAGGGGTTTAACTACATCAGACATCACACGACCATGCCTCCGGATCATTGGTACTTCGACATTGCCGACCGATTAGGCATTATGATGTCAGTGGAAGCGCATTTTGATCTCGATAAAGTTATACCACTTATCAAGCGTTACTATAACCATCCCAGCGTCATATTCTGGGGCGGATGCAACGAATTGCATAGTACCTGTAATAGGCCCGAGATTATGGCATGGTATAGCGCCGTCAAGGCGCTAGATCCATTTAGGCTGGTATACGATTGCTCCGGATGGGGAGAGTATGATAGGGACACAACGGATGTGCTACCTCAGCACGTCGGCTATGAGTTTCCGTACCTGCAGTTTGAGGATATGTATGAGAGCTTCCGTTATTACATCTATGACTGCTCTGCCAAGGGGATACCGCGGGAAGAGGTCATTGAAGCCATAAGATCAGGCACTCTTGTGGTAGATAAGCCGCAGATCATTCACGAGTTGCAAGGCAACGCGCATATATATAGCGACAAGACTCTGATCCTCGATGGGCGAATGCGCAGGATTTGGGAAGAGCATGCGTTTGACTATGTAAACTGGCCCAGCTATGTAGAGGTGAATCAGAAATTTGTAGCAGCCTGCTACAAAGTGAATTTCGAGGCGGCAAGAAGAGCAGATAACCAGGCTGGATTTGAACTACTAGTGGTAGCCGATTCGCTGCCTGAGGTCGTCCGAGAAACCAATCGCGGGCCAGCTTTTGGAGACCTGGAAGTAACAGGCACCTGTGACGCGCTTGGTGACTCTAAGCCAATTCTCGCCAAGGATTTGCCTATATGGAATGGCGCGCATATTGTGCTGTTAGACACTCACAGCAAACCGAGGACACTCTGGAACGATGAATGCCTTGAGGCCACGATTCTTGCATCGTGTTTCGACTATGCTCCACCTGAAGAGGTGGACCTCGATTGGAGAATTAGCAGCGGCAACGAGATAGTCGACTGCGGTTCACTGAAAAGTTTGCGGCTCAAGTTTCCAGGGGTAGGCAAGATCGGCGAGTTGAGTGTTCCACTATCTAAAGTGTCCTCTCCGTCCTGTGTTAAGTTGGAGATCGACATGGTCGCGCCTGATTACAAAGTTTCTAATTCCTGGAACTTCTGGGTATTCCCGAAGGCTGATGCACTCACAGAAGCAGTAGGCAGGCGAGTCTACTCAACAATTGGGTGGGTTGATAATCTGGGATCAACGATGGATTGCTTACATGACCAGATTCCTCCTGTTGACGCAGACCTGTTCATAACAGACAAGCTGGGTGCGAGAGAACTGGAGTACCTGGAGAATGGCGGGAGAATGCTGTTGTTGCAGGATCACACTAAGGAAGGTTTCTCCTGTACATCCACCGGATATCGCCACCGAATGTACCACTCCTGGGTCGGAGGACATTCGATGGGGGTGGTGGTTCACGATCACCCGGCGATGGACAGCTTTCCACACGAAGGGTTCAACGACCTGCAGTTCTATCGGCTTCTTCAGGGCAGCAACAGGTTTATGTTGGATGACCTGCCCGTGCGGGTTACTCCGATACTGGAGGCTGTTCCGAGCCTGGAGAATCTGCAGTCGAAGAACAGCGGGTATCTTTTTGAGATCAGTGTAGGCAAAGGAAAGCTGCTGGCATCTGGGCTCAAGCTCGATCTTGCAGCGGAGGATGAGTGTTCGGCAGTTTGGCTCCTGCGCTCGCTCGTCGACTACACCACCAGTGACAAATTCAATCCCGTTGATCAATGCTCTAAGGTGGAGATGGAGAAAGCCTTTATCAAGTCACGTGACCGCGTGTGGATCACTTCCCCGCCATTTCATGTTTACGGGTTAACTGACAATGTTTACGAGCGAGACGAAGACACGCTCAATGTAGTACCGAACATTCTTCCAGCGGGTGGAGCAGTAAAAGAGTGGATCGATCCTGAACCAGGCATGTGGGGGAACGAAGCAGATATCTGGGGATCTGATGAGTGGGGTTGTCATAATTGTAGAAAGGCTATAGATGGCTACCGGTCGAACTACTGGGAACCCAATGTAATGCCTGCGGATATTGGCGTTGAGTGGACACAACAGGTCATTGTATCGAGCGTGATAGTAGAGTTTCTTGATGATTTGTCATTGCCTTCCGATGATGGATGGGAGCTTCAGGCGTTCGAAGACGGTAAGTGGAGAAAGCTGGATATGGAGTGCGAGAAACTCAACTTCACGCTGTGGAAACTACATATCAAAGAGGTTTCGTTGAGGGCATTCAGGTTGTATTTCGCCAAGATGAATGCGGCGAATGTCGATGCTGTCGCGAATGGCGCACTGGCTGGAGGCGTGCGAAGCGGATATCCGTTCCCGGTAACCTGGCTGAAGGAGAAGTCTGTTCCCAGACTGCGCGAGTTGCGCGTAGAACTGTCGAATTGATTCGCCGTTACAAATAGGAAATGGAGAATGAAATTCATGCAAGCAATAACTAGAATTGGTTTACTGTTTTTCTTTATATGTTGTTTGACAACAGGGAGCTTTGCCGAAGATAGTGCATTGCTGTCCACAAACGACGGTCTTACCATGGTTTTGGAGGCCTCCACCGGTCGACTTACACATCTCAAAATCGATGGAATCGAAAGTGCATCAGCAGTTTCTCCATTGGTTGAGGTAGAAACTGTGGATACTGCCAGACCAGGGAGCAATCTGATCAATAATGGCGATTTTGACTCCGACACGAATGGATGGTCAACCACGTCGCCTGCATTGACAGCAATCGATACCAGTACCCATCACAATGGCGCTGCCTGTCTGAAGATAACACATGATTCGGCTGAAGCGCCGGGGGTATATGTATTTCAGGACGTTGTTTTGAACCAGAAAGTAACTCAGCCTGTTATATTAAGTGGCTGGAGCAAAGCAATTCTGAATTGCCCGCAAAATCTAAATGGGATCGTCAATTCTGGTTTTGCAATCTTAGTCTCGTTGAAGTATATCGACGGTCAAGAGGAGGGCCGTTGCCAACAAGCCTATTTTCCACAGTATAGCCATGATTGGACCCAAGCCAAAGCCATTATTTGTCCGGATAAACCGCTTGCTTCGGTGCGAATTATCATTTCGGTTGCTTCCGACAAGATATGCACGCTATGGGTCGATAATCTGGAGCTTCGTCAAGCGAGGTTTGTAAATCAAACCGTGACCGCGCCCCTTAAAAAGATAAACGGCGGATGGCTTCAGCAATGCAAATTGGCTGGAGGCAATTTGTCGGCAGACGTGAAGTACCTCCCAAAAGGTGATCACATAGAGATTAAGGGCGAGATCGGAAACATAAGCGGCAAGGATCAGGCAGCCACGGTAAGGATTAGCCTGCCGGTGGATGCGCGTGGCGGCAAATGGTGGAGACACCAGCGATCTTCGGTCGATGTTGCTGATGGTCAGGTGTATTGGGACAGCTTTTGGTATGGAGCAGGTCGTACGGGAAATCACAGTATGTATCCTTGGTCTGTTGTCGATCTACCGAATGGCAAATCGCTTAGTCTGGGGGTAGATATCGGCGAACCGCAGATATTCAGGCTTCTGTACAATGGATATTCGCAAGAATATGATGCCGAGTTTGATATAGGGATGACTTCGGATAAGAAACGCACAGGCAAAGGCGTGTTCAGTGCGGTGATCTATAGAACAGATCGTAAGTGGGCATTTCGCGATGCGACTCGGCGATACCAAGCGATATATCCATGGGCTTTCGTAAAGCGTGTCTCCAAGGATGGTATTTGGAATGCGTTCCATGCGGCTAAGAGTGCAGTTGGCTGGCAGGACTTCGGGATTCAAATCAATGAATCTGCTCAAGATTTCGCCTGGGAATCTGCTCAGGGCATTTATACACTCATGTATATAGAGCCAGGTTGTACACACTCTTATATGTATATTCGAGATGGTGATGAGCGCACACCACCCGCTGCCATTCAGCGAGCAAAGGATGTGCTATCGGGCAAACGGGCGCTTAATCCTGACTGGTATCCTAGTGACCCTTGGACCTACGACACCATGGAGGCGGTGCTTTCGAACTATATGACCGATGCCTGGGGAAACCCGACGGTTGTTGAGTTTGCGGCTGAAGATGCTTTCCCACTAAACACAGCTCCAGGGGTTCCACCTGTTTCTGGATATAAACACAATGCAGCGAGCATCGACTATAAGTGCGTGAAAACTGGTTTAGACCTTGACGGCCAATATCACCTGGATTCATGGGAGCCATTATCGGATAATTACGTGCGCTCGTACTGGATAGATTCAAAGGAACCACGCAGCGGCAGGCAGTGTATAAAAATGACTTCCGAGCCGCACTATGCTCACTGGTCTCCATGGGCGCGTGGAGTTAAACAGTATCTAACTCTATCCAAACCCTATTCCGGAGAGGTCAAGCTGGAGTTCTGGGCGCGAGGGACAGCCAATGTAAGCGCTAAGGTAACCATTTGTCATCAAGATGGGACACGTGAGTATTGCACGGTATTAGCTGATTCACTTGTTGGAACTTGGCGTCGATTTCAGGGTTCCTATACTACCAAGTCGCCGTTCGTGCATTTTGGCTTGGATGTTTCGCTGCCGGGCTTCACCGGCGAGGTTTATGTGGATGATGTCCGTTTTGGACCTGCCAATAATACCGACAATTGGCTTATTGATAGCAGTTTTGAACACGGTTCCTGGCTTAAGGGTAAGATTTCCGGCGTATACTTAGATACTCTTGAATGCAGCCAGGGTTTCCTCAACTACCGAAGAGAGCATTTTCCATACCTCCAGACGAATCTCACGTTCGATTGGGCAAGAAGAGTCACGCAGCCGCAGATCTTTGGGCAGTTGGAGTTCGCCAGAGAAATCAGTAAGCGCCTGCACAAGGACAATAAGCTTCTGATGGCAAATGCTTGTCCTTTGTGGACACCGTTCCTCATTCCGTATGTGGATATTGGCGGCCAAGAGGAAGAATGGGTTCCCGGCGGTACGGGATGGTCGCCTAAGTCTGATGAGAGTATGAGCTGGTGTCGAGCAATGACTGGAACAAAACCGTATTGCATCCTCCTTTCGAGCCGTGGAAATACGGATAAGCTTCAAAAGCAGATAGCCAGATGTACGTTCTACGGTGTCTGGCCGTCATTTGCCACTCTCTATACCGGCGATGAGGCCAAGCTCGAGTCCGTCTATATTTGGAATATGGCCGTTTTGGAGCAAGATCGTCCGATATGGCGAAAGTATATACCAGTGCTCAAACGCATAACGAGCGCAGGCTGGCAGATGATGACATACGCAGTAAGTAACAATCCTGATGTCTGGGTCGAACGGTTTGGGAACGCAGACACCAAAGGTCTGTACATGACCCTCTACAATCCGACTTCCAGCATTCAGAATACTCACATCACCATTGACCGCGCAAGATTAGGGCTTTCTGCAAATCTTAGTATTGCACCCGTATTGAACACATCAATCTCTGAGACGCTTAATACCGGCACCTCTGATTTCAGCATCCAGGTGCCGCCGGAGGATACGGTCGTGGTATTGATTGCATCAAATAGGTAAATTAGCTTGGAGGCTCGGGGTGTAAAGGTAAGCGTTCAGTGTAGCGCTTTGCCTAATCGGAGGCATTGCTGTTCAATATAATTCTGCAGAATCGTTGTTGGACAGGTATCTGGTCGTAGGTTGAGCCTGTTTTCGGTCGTGTTCCAGAACCACCCCCTCTTGCTGGCAATCAGCGTGAAGTATGCTGTCCAAGACTCGCTGAGGACGCCCAGTCTACGATTCGTGTCGTAAATGGGGGTATTTGAGCTCAATTCGGACAGACAAGTCCCGACAGTAAGGATTCAACTGCTGTCCAAAACAGCATCGACTCAGGAGGCGCGCACTATTGAAAACCTATCTTGGACAGGTATGATGGAGAATGAAATTCATGCAAGCGATAATTAGAATTGGTTTACTGTTTTTCCTTATGTGTTGTTTGAGAACAGGGAGCTCTGCCGAAGATAGTGCATTGCTGTCCACAAACGACGGTCTTACAATGGTTTTGGAGGCCTCAACCGGTCGACTTACACATCTCAAAATCGATGGAATCGAAAGTGCATCAGCAGTTTCTCCATTGGTTGAGGTAGAAACTGTTGATATTACCAGACCTGGGAGCAATCTGATCAATAATGGTGATTTCGACTCTGACACGAATGGATGGTCAACCACATCGCCTGTATTGACAGCAATCGATACCAATACCCATCACAATGGCTCTGCCTGTCTGAAGATAACACATGATTCGACTGCAGTGCCGGGGGTGTATGTGACTCAGGACATCGTCTTGAACCAGAAAGTAGCTCAGCCTGTTTTATTGAGCGGCTGGAGCAAAGCAATTCTGACTTGCCCACAAAACGTAAATGGGGTCGTCAATTCCGGTTTTGCAATCGGAGTCGTGTTGAAGTATATAGACGGTCAAGAGGAGGGCCGTTGCCAACAAGCCTATATTCCACTGTATAGCCACGATTGGACCCAGGCCAAAGCCATTATTTGTCCGGATAAACCGCTTGCTTCGGTGCGAATTATCATTTCGGTTGCTTCCGACAAGATATGCACGCTTTGGGTCGATGATCTGGAGCTTCGCCAAGTGAGGTTTGTAAATCAAACCGTGACCGCACCCCTTAAAAAGATAAACGGCGGATGGCTTCAGCAATGCAAATTGGCAGGTGGAAATCTATTGGCAAATGTGAAATACATCCCAAAAGGTGATCACATAGAAATTAAGGGTGAAATCGGAAATATAAGCGGTACGGATCAGGCGGCTACGGTGAGGATTGTGTTGCCGATTGATGCGCGAGGCGGCAAGTGGTGGAGACACCAGCGATCTTCGGTTGATATTGCTGATGGCCCGGTGTATTGGGACAACTTCTGGTATGGTGCAGGTCGCACGGGAACTCACAGTATGTATCCATGGTCTGTTGTCGATCTGCCGAACGGCAAATCGCTTGGTATGGGGGTAGATATCGGCGAACCGCAGATATTCAGGCTTCTGTAC